>VOFI01001747.1_pt1 | contig 13513 bp, 24 predicted proteins | sample 5384131 | NCBI WGS metagenome assembly VOFI01 (sample SAMN12384728, study PRJNA508395) | human gut metagenome | isolation source: healthy gut H | host: Homo sapiens
TGTGGTGTTCGATAAGACCGGCACCCTGACGCAGGGCACCTTTAAGGTCACCGGCATCCACCCCGCCGAGGGCGTGACCGACGCCGCACTGGTGGAAGCCGCTGCGCTGGCGGAAAGCTGGTCGAAGCACCCCATCTCCCTGAGCATCAAAGCTGCCTACGGCAAGCCCATCGATGCCGCCCGGGTCACGGACGTGCAGGAGCTGGGCGGTCATGGCGTGACCGCGAAGGTGGACGGGGACGGTCGGTGCCGGTGGCCATTGCACTCCCCTTGACCCGCAGACCGGCCTTGCGGGCCTCGGTCTCGGTCAGGCCGGTGCGGGCGATCTCCAGATCCGCCACCTTCAGGCTGCTGGTGCGCAGAGAGCCGTCGCGGCAGGCTGCGCAGTCGCCCACGGCATAGACTGGTGGCAAGGTCGGCACCAATGAGCACAGCGCCATTGGGTGCCAGCTGCGCCCGGTACCGGCCAGCAGGCCGGTGTTGGGGGTAACGCCGATGGCTACCACGCAAAGGTCACAGGGGTAGGTGCCGCGGTTGGTCTGCACCTGCTCCACGAAGGTACGGCCCGGGAAGGAGCGCACCTGCTCACCCAGATTGAACTGCACGCCCTGCGCTTCCAGCTCCTTCTGGATCAGCTTGCTCACCTCAGGGTCAAACTGGGGCAAAAGCTGCTGCTCTTTTTCAATGATACGCACATTGCGGCCCAGCTTGAGGAAGGACTTTGCGATCTCCAAACCGGCCCAGCTGCCGCCCAGGATCACGATGTCCCGCACATAGGGGGTGCGGACGAACTCCTTGAGGAAGATCAGATCTTCCACGGTCTTGAGGGTCTGCACGCCCACGCGGTCACTGCCGGGCACCTGCGGCACACGGTTGGAAGAACCGGTGGCCAGCACCAGCTTGTCGTAGTGGTCTTCAAACGTCCGGTGGCAAGATCACATACCGTCACCTTGCGGGCGGCTGCGTCGATGCCGCGCACCTCATGGCGCAGATGTGCGGTGATGCCCTGCGCGTTCAGCTCAGTCTCCTTGGCCTGAATGGCCTTGTTCAGGCTGTCCAGATCCTCGCACAGGTAATGGGGCAGGCCGCCGGTGCCGCAGGAGTAGAAGCCGCCTTTTTCGTAGACGGTGATCTGCGCTCCGCGCTGGGCGGCGGCAAGTCTGGCGGCGGCCGAAACCCCGGCGGCAATGCTGCCGATGATAATAATTTTCATTGTTTAAGCCTCACGATCCCGCCGGGAGGAAGCCCCCTCTGCGGCAAAACTTGCAGGGTGTTACTTACTCAGGGTGGGAGGATTGTCCACGATGCCCACGATGAAAGCATCAATGGGCGACGGATGGTCCAGACCATGCTGGGTGGTCTCGTCGGTGGTGACCAGAACCATCTCGCCTACACCCGCGCCGATGTTGTCGCCCGCCACGATGGTATCCTTTTTGGAGCCGAACACCGGCTCCACCAGCAGGAACTTATAGCCTACAAGCTCCGGCATTTTGCGGGTGGCGACAACGGTGACGATCCCTAAAATCATAGCTTACTCCTCTTTGCCCAGCACGGTGACCAGCTGCCCCTGCTTGAGCAGGAAGGCATTGCCATCGTCCGTGTCGATGTGAAAATCCAGTGCACATTTGTCGTTTGCGCGGATCAGCACCCCGCCCATCACACCCGGCTTGGGGCCGTCGATTTTACCTGCACGCGGTCGCCGTCGGCAAGGCCGAAGGCCGCTGCCTGTGCGGGAGTCATATGGATGTGGCGGTCAGCGATCATCACGCCCTCCGGCACAGTCAGGGTGCCATTGGGGCCGCGCAGGGTCACGCCCGGCGTGCCCTTTGTATCCCCGCTGGAACGCACCGGCGCTTTGATGCCGATGTTGCGGCAGTCGGTCTGCGCCAGCTCGATCTGAGTGGCACTGCGCTCCGGGCCGCCTCAATGGAAGCGGTCAGGCCGTTGGTCTCGATCATGCCCAGAGCGGCATCCAGCGGCACCTGCTCGCCTGCGGGCAGGCCGGACTTGCCGGTCGCGGGGCCCTTGGCGGGCATGATGCGGGCCAGATCTGCGTGGGGACGTGCAATGACGTTGACGCAGAACAGCTCACCCACGCGGGAAGCAGCCTCTTCGCCAGCCTCGGTAGCAGCCTTGACAGCGCCCACCTCGCCGGTAACGATCACGGTGGTCAGACCGGCACCGATGGTGTCGGAACCAATGAACTCAACGTCAGCAGCCTTCAGCATTGCATCGGTAGCGTCGATGTTGCCAACCAGACCCTTCGTCTCGATAAAACCCAGAGCTTTCATAAGTTGTTCCTCCTGTCAGAACACTGAAAAAATTGTATGTGATGGTTTCGTCCCACCAGAACGAACGGATGGTCGGCAGGCACCTCGCAGATGGCAAGGCGGCAAGTATCCGGCACATGCACGCCGATGGTCTCCAGAATGCGGGCGGCATCCTTGCCCACCCACTTTTTTGTTCACCTCGTGGCCGCCGCCCTTCTTGGGCTGCAGCACGATGTTCACCAGCTGTTCGGTCTGGGCCTTGTTCAGCTGGGCAGGGTGGGCAGCGCCATGCCCGGCTGGATCAGCCCGGTAACGCCCGGCAGGCTCACCGGCTGGGCAGGCTGTGCGGAGGGTACTGCCATTGCCACAGGCTGTGCAGCAGCGGCTGAGCCATGGGCTGCACGGCAGGGTGCCGCACTGCTGCAGCCGGTGCAGTGACCGCCGCAGCTGCCGCATTTGGAGCAGCCTGCGCAGCCCAGCTTTGCGGTGACGGCTGCGTAGTAATCCAGTGCTTCCACCAGATGGGCCGCATCTGCCGGGGTCTTGCCCCAGGTCAGGCAGCCGTCATTTTCCAGCAGGACAGCCTTATCGGTGCGGCACAGCAGGCTGACAGCCTGTGCCTGCGCGTCCACGTTCTGGGCGGGCAGCAGCAGCTGCCCCGTCCCAGCGCCCGCACTGCGGGCTGAACGCTGCAGGCTGCACGGTCTGGCCCTCGCATCCCCATCACAGCCGCGCAGGCGGATAGGTGTGCATCACGCACTGGGCGTTCTGTTTTCCTGATAGATTTTCAGATGGATGGGCAGATCTTCGGGCAGGGGCTTGGGCTTTGCGCTGAGCATCGCCTTGCCATTCATATCCACGCGCACCAGCATATCCTGCGTGAGCGCGGCCTTGTCGGCACCGGCAACGGTCGCACGGCCTGCGGGCCGACGCGGACGCTCATGCTGCCGTCACCGGCCACCAGCCAGCCTTTGGCTTCCAGCCGACGTGCCATTTTCCATGATGGCTTTTTTGCTCAAAGTCTGAGAGGTAAGTAACGCCTTGAATCACCATACGTTTCTTTCCTCCTTTTAACGGCGCAGCGGCGGGATCTTGAGCATGGCGCGCACCTCGTCGGGAGTCATGGGCATCATGCCCTTGGACTTTACGATGTCCGACACCTTTGCGATCAGCGCTGCGTTGTTGTCCACATGGACCCGGCGCGATCATGTCCGGGGAATCCTCAAAGCCGATGCGCACGGTGGAAGCGCCCATATCCAGCGCAGTCTTGCGCACGGTGTTGATCATGCCCAGCTCAAAGACCTCGGTCTCGGGATCTTCTTGTTGTCCATGATGGTCTTGACGCAGTACTCCACATCCTTGATGGGGTTCTGGTACACCGAGGTACCCAGATTCACCGAGCCGACATTCAGGCTGTTGGCTTCCACCCAGGAGGGGTAGCAGGGCTGCACACGTTCCTCAATGGTCAGGTTGGACACGCCGCCGGTGGAGATCTCCACCACGATGTCGCACATCTCGCGGATGTAGGCCACCGTTTCTTCCAGCAGGCTCAGATCCGGGGTGAGGTTGCCGTTCAGGTCGCGGCAGTGCAGGTGCACCATGGACGCGCCGTTTTTGTAGCACTCATACACATCCCGGGCAATGGCCCGCGGATTGATGAGAATGTCTGTGGCCGCAACGGGGGCCACGGAGATCATGATTTTTTTTCATTGGATGAACACTCCTTGCATGTCGCATTGGAGAAGCTTAACAAAGGATGCTAACGTCATTTTAGCACAAACATCCCATCTTGTAAACTCACAGTCCCCAGCCCGCCTTTTACGGCAGGCAGGAGGCCTGTATGCTTACTTCTTCCAGAAGATGTAGTGATCCTGCACTGTAGCGGCGATCTCGTCCCCTGCCTGCGCTCGATCACGCTGAGCAGCTGGCGGTGCAGCTCTACGAACCGCTCGATCTCCTCTTCGCCCTTGGCCAGCACCTTGCGGGTGGTCTCCAGACGGCTGGGCATCGTCAGCCGGGTGATATACTCGGTGATGGTGGCCAGCATGGGGTTCTGGGCCGCATTGGCGATCTGGGTGTGGAACCGGCTGTCCAGCTCCAGCACCTTGTCCACCGAAGGCTCCGGCGAGTGCATTTCGGCAGAAAAGCTCGCCGAAGGTGCCGGTACAGGTCCGGCAGAAAGGATGATATCATTGCGCTGAATGATAATATTCAGCGTACCGATATCGATGACGGAGCGCAGTTCCACAAATTCCTGCCAGCTGTTCTTCTGCAGGATGATGCTGTACAGCATCGGGTCCAGCATTTTCTGGTTGTAGTTTTCGCTCACAAAGGTGCCGTCGGCACGCTTGATGTACAGGATGCCGTAGGCCTGCAGCTTTTTTCACAGCTTCCCGCACCGAGTTGCGGTTCGCGCCGAACTGCTTGCACAGTTCCATTTCGGTAGGCAGCTTGTCGCCCGGATGCAGGGTGCCGTCGATGATCTGGGAGATGATTCCATCCATGACCTGATCGACTACAGACTTTACCGCATTCTTCTTGTTTTTCCGGATGTTCCATTGACATAAGTTCCGCCTCCAAATCCGGTTTGGTGGATATTCGGGGTCGTTCAACGTGGAACGTTCTGGGGCAGAAAGCCTCCAAACATCACATGTTGAACTTCCGCCACTATTTTACCATATCTGAAAAAGCGGACGCAACGGTTACGCCATCAAATAGGTGGGCAGCAGGATCAGCTGAGGGAAGGCGACCATCAGGGGCAATGCAGACGAAGGTGGCCGCAATAAACGGCACCAATGTGGGGAAACACTCGCCGACTGTAACATCCATCAGATCGCAGGCAACGTAAATGCACATGCCCACCGGAGGAGTGACCAGACCAACACCGATGACCACGGTGATCAGGACACTGAGCACGATGGGGTTGATGCCCACGCCCGAGCAATGGGATACAGGATGGGCATAAACAGGGTCAGCGTTGCGATGGACTCCATGAACATGGTGACGATGAAGAAGATCAGCAGGATCATGATGAGGATGACGGTGGGGTTGGTGGAGAAGCCCAGCATGGTCTTGGCCACCCACTTATCAAAGCCCGCAGTGGTCAGCATGACGGTGTACAGCTTTGCAGCGCCGATAACGATGAAGATACGGCCGCTGGTGCGGACGGTCTCTGCAAAGGCAAACTTGATGTCCTCCCCACTTGAGTTCGCGGTAGATGATGCCGCCGGCAAACAGACCGTAAACAACAGCGATCACGCCTGCCTCGGTGGGGCTGACGATACCCATGGTGATGGTGCCCACGATGATGATAGGCATGAGCAGGGCGGGCCAGCTCTCCCACAGGCCGTGCAGCACAGGGCCGATGGTGAAGTGACCGGGCTCCTTTGGGCACGCCTTCTTTCTTAGCGAGGAAGTAGCTGACGATCATCTGTGCCAGACCGCACAGGATGCCGGGGATGATGCCGCCGAGGAACAGCTTACCGGTGGAGATGCCCAGGATACCGGCAATTACCACCATGGGGATGGACGGAGGAATGATGATGCCGATGGTGGAGGAAATGGCGGTAACGGCAACGGTAAAGTTCTTGGAGTAGCCCTTGCGGATCATTTCCGGCATGAACATGCCGGAAACACCAGCGGTATCGGCAACAGCGGAACCGGAGATGCCCGCAAAGATCATACTGGAAAGTACGTTCACGTGGGCCAGACCGCCGTAGATGTGGCCGACGATGGAGTAGCAGAAGTCCATCAGGCGCTTGGAAATACCGCCCTTGGACATGGTGAAGCCGGCAAAGGTATACAGAGGGATGGCCAGCAGTGCAAAGCTGTTCATGCCCTCAAACATGCGCTGGGCAATGGTGACGGTGCTGCCGCCGCCCAGGAACAGGATGCCGCCCATGGCGGACAGGCCCAGACTCATGGCGATGGGCACACCCAGAAACAGCAGAACGAAGAATGAGATCAGCAGCCATGCGATCATTTGATTTTGCCCCCTTCCGGTTTTGCGGTCAGTTCAACGATCAGGTTGAGAACGGCGGACAGGATGCACAGCACACCGGCAATGGGGAAGATGGTGTACACCTGACCCATGGTGAACTGCGGCATGGTGGAAACGGCCTGCTTTGCGCGGGTGCACAGCTGGTAGCCGCCGTAGGTGACCATGACGTAGAACAGGATGATGAACACATCACGGATGATGACAACGATCTTTTGCCCAGCGGAGTCTTACCGAGGATGGAATCCACCACCTCCACGCGGAGGTTGGTGCCCATGGCGTTGATGCCAATGCAGGCAATGAGCATGGACCAGACGTTCAGATACTGGCTGCTCTCCATGTACCACTTGAAGCCGCCGATGCCGGGGATCAGGCGCAGCACAACGTTTGCGAACAGAATTACCATCATAGCCGCGCACAGAATGGCGGAAATGAGGGTGGTGATCTTGTCCAGAGTGGTTTGCAGTTTTTTCACAGTACAAACTCCTTTCCAAGTGCGATTCAGATAAAAGCCGCAAAGGGACGAAGGGCACGCCCCTCGTCCCTTTGCTTCGGTTTTATTTCAAGGTTTTCTGGTCAGTGATCTCAGCGGGCTTTTTCCATGCCTTCAGCTGATCCAGCAGGTCGCCGTAGGTATCAGCGTTGTCGGTCAGGACCTTTTCGGTCGCAGCTGCAAACGGAGCCAGTTCCGGGCTGTTGATCTTCATGCCCTTCTCTTCCAGAGCGGAGACCAGGTCGTTGGTCTGCTGCTCGTTCAGCTCACGGTCGTAATCGGCAGATGCCTTTGCAGCGTCGGAAACGATCTGCTGCTGGTCAGCGCTCAGCTTGTTCCAGCTGCTCTCGGCAATGGTAAAGCACATGCCGGAGTAGATGTGGTTGGTGATGCTCAGGGTACTCCTGAACTTCGTAGAGGTTGTTGTTGTAGATAACGGGGATGGGGTTCTCCTGTGCATCGTAGGTCTCTGCTGCAGAGCCTGATACAGCTCAGAGAAGCTCAGCGGCTGGGGGTTGGCACCCAGAGCGGTCATGGTAGCCATGATGACGGGGTTCTCGGGGGTGCGGATCAGCAGACCGTTCATGTCGGCAGGGCTGTTGATGGGGCCCTTTGAGTTGGGTCACGCAGCGGAAGCCGTTGGGTAGTGGGCCAGCACACGCATATTCTGGCTCAGCAGGCCTTCCTCAGCGGCAGCCTCGATGTCGCTGTCCATGAATGCCCATGCATCGTCGAAGGTCTCGAACTGGAACGGCAGTGTGGAAATGCCCATCTTTGCATCGTAGGTGGCAAAGTTGGAAGCGTCGGTGATGATGATATCCACTGTGCCGGAATCCAGAGCGATAGAGTTGATCAGGTCAGCATCGCCGCCCAGCTGGCCGGAGGGGTACAGCTGAACTTCCACAGCGCCGCCGGTTTTTTCGGCAACTTCTTCTGCAAACTGCTTTGCGCCCTTTGCACGGGGGTCTTTCGTTGGTGGAGAAGCCCAGCTTCAGGGTGACAGCCGAGCCGGAAGCGGCAGCGGAAGAACCGGTGGAAGCTGCAGTAGAGGCAGTGGAAGCAGCAGTGCTGGTGCCGGAGCCGCCGCAGGCAGCCAGACCCAGAGCAGCAGCGGAAATGCCAGCCACCTTCCAGGAAGTCACGACGGGAAATCATCTTTTCATAAGAATTCTCCTTCAAAAAAATATCTTCTCCTGAGCCGGTCTCGTGCTCCGGCTCTTGTTTTTTTAAATGGTGCCTTTCTTTTCCAGCGCCTTTTTCAGCTCGGCTGCACCAAAGCGGGGGGCTGCTGAGGACCACCTTTGCCAAACTTATCGGCGATATACTGTTCGCAGTAGGCCATGCTGCCCTGTGCAAACACGATCACATCCACCTTGTCGGCAATGGTACCGGCCATCTCGGTCATGCGGGCCTTGAACTGGTCCTGATCCAAACCGAATGCACCGTCCACCAGACAGTCCACCAGCTCCACGTGTCTGTTGCACTCGCGGGCCATGCGCAGGATGGTGCCCTTTGGTGGGTTCCAGCGTGGTGGGCAGGGTAGCCATCACGCCGATGCGCTGGCCCTTGCGGACAGCCTCGCGGCACATCTCCTCGTCCACGCGGACGATAGGCACACCAATGTACTTTTGCCACGTCCTGTGCACTGTCGGCAACCTCGCCCACGCTGCTGCACAGGTTCAGCATGGCATCCACGCCTTCCTCAGCGGCTTTCATGTACATGCCGATCAGGCGTGCTGCCGGTGCAGTGGTCACATAGCCTGCCGCGCGGACATCTGCCAGAATGCTGGTCCCCCAGGCTGTACAGCTCCCACATCATCGCCCAGCTGCTTTTTGACCTCCTGCTCCACCAGTTCGATCAGTTCCGGGTGGTGCTGGTATAGATCAGACCTACCTTCATAACGGAAAAGCCTTTTGTTTTTCGTGTTCTCGTGCCGGACAAGCCCGCAGCAAAGGCTCTTTACATCCTACCTTTAGTTCTTAATCTCAACAGCTTGTCCGTCTTTACATCCTACCATTAGATTACTCTTCGGTCCGCAAAAGTAAATTGGCGAATAGCCGATATTTCGGTCCGGTTTTGTCGTTCTGCACAAAATGTGGGATGGGTGAAAATCCACTTTTTCTGGACATCATCCCATCTTGCGGCGTATAATACCCTTAAAGAAAAAAGACAGGGAAGGAGCCACTGAACATGAATCCGTTTCAAAGTGATAACATCTGGAAAAGAAGGCCCGGCAGGGCAAGGCGCAGCAGCATCCGCTCACGCCGCAGCAGGAGTGGCAAAAGCAGGTGAACAGCAGCAGCCTGTGGCTGGGCGGCGGCGTGGTGCTGCTGGCACTGTATCTGGCCGCTGTCCGCGCCGGCACCGTGGCGCTGGACGCAAGCGCCGTCGTGCTGAAACTTGCCGCATTCGGCAGGCTGATCCGGAGGGAAAAGGCAGCAAAGAAGAAAAAGAAAGCAAAAAAAGAGTACAGAAAGCCAGAAAATCTGCGGATTTTTTTTGTTTTTCGGCTTCCGCGCAGAGCGATGAAGAGGTTTATGGCTTTTATAAAATTCTCTCCTGGATACGTTCTCCTTTGCGTGCCAAAAGAGAACCAGCAGCACCCGCCACTTTCGAGGCGGGGATTTTTTGTGTTGCGCCGCTACGGCGGGCAGGGGAGCGGGGCCTGAACTAGTAACCGTTTGCGTTTTATCTGCCGCGCGAATGCCCCCCGCAGGGAGCCAGCGCAGGCAATACGCCGTTAACCGCCACGACTCCTTCCGGGAGCCAGCGCAGGCAAACCGTTAACCGCCACGACTCCTTCCCCGCAGGGCTGGCTTGTTTGCAATATTTAAAATAATTTTTCCTCTGATATTGTCAGAGCAGAGCGGAGACAATTCTAAATCGTCAGGCTGTCAGCCCAGCAAAATTTCCACCGCTTCCCGCAGGGTGGGCACTTCGCCCACATTGCCCGGGAAGATGATGTACGGCGTGCCAGGGAACAGGCTTTCGGCACCGGTCTGCCATACCGGGATGCCCGGCCGGATCTGGCCCAGCACCTTGGCGCATTTCACGCGCAGGGCCTTCACGCCCACGTCGTTGCTGGTGATGCCGCCCTTTGCCACCACAAAGCCGGGGGGCGGGTCAGCCTGCCCACGCAGCTTTGCAGTGCATCGCTGATGGCAACGCTGCGCACGAGGGCTGCTTCCGGGGTGTCGTCCGGCAGGGTGAGCACCACGCGCTTTGTGGACACGCAGCAGGTGATGCCCTTTGCGATCTGCTGTGAGCAGTGGGCCACGATGGCGGCTGCTTCCTTTCCAGCTCGCCCGGCACCAGCACTTTTGTCGCTGTCCATCTCAATAAACTCGATGCCCTGTACTTTTTTCAGTTCTTCCAGCTGGGCCGTGGTCTTTTGGTGTGGCTGCCCACCACGATGATGCCGCCTGCCTTGCTTTTTCCTGCGTGACCATCTTTCCCGGGTGAGCAGCGGCTGGTCGGAAATATTGCCGATGGCCTTGACCAGTGCGGCCGCACTGCGGATGGTGAAGTGACGGCCCCTTGCCATGGCGCGGTACAGTGCCACTGCAAACACCTTCACATCGCAGTCCGCCACTGCGTTCACGATCACATGGCCGTAATCGTGCACCGCCAGCAGCTGGGCCTCGATGCCGTCAAAATCCATGGCGCGCAGGCTTTCCAGCGAGATGCAGGTCACGTCTCCTGCACGGACTTTGCCGCCGGTTTTTTCCTCAATGTATTCGCACAGGTTGCTGGCGTGGTAGCCAAAGGTCTCGTCCTTGGCAAATTCGGTCTGGCCGCAGGGCACAAGCTCTGCGCCGTAGCGCACATAATGCACGTTGTCCAGTGTAAAGCGTCCCCCCTCGCGGAAGTAGGGGGCACAGAATGTCGCCATCCATTTTGTAACCGTTCTCAGCCTCCGTCACCTCGCACAGCAGGTCGGTCTCCAGGGGATAGTGGCCCCGGAGGGTGGAGTCGCTGCGGCTGATGATCAGGTAGTCCATGCCGAACTCGCGGGCCACCTTTGGCGGTGTTCTCCGCGATCTCGCGGTGGGCCTTGGTGGTCTCGGCCACGGTAAAGCCGCGGCTGTTGGTCAGAATAAAGAAGAGCTTTTCCGGCGCAGCAAAGCCCCTTGCGCAGGCTTTCTACCGTCCAATCTGTATAAACATAAATATCATGTACCGTCTGTACGCCGGTAGGGTCGTCGTCCAGCACAATGATCTTGCGGTTGCTGGCGGCAGCTTCGGCGGCAAGGGCGGCGTTCAGTTTTCCTCATCCACCTGTGGAAAGCTGGCCAGAACATCGGCACTGCGGATCTGTTCCATCTGAAGCTCCTCCTTTATTCGTACAGCACCTGTGCGATCAGCACCAGCGGCTCGTCGCCCAGGCAGGCGATCTGGTGGGTGTCGCCGGGCATGGCGGCAATGATGTCGCCCTTCTCCAAGATCTGCTCCTCGCCGTTGATGATGTGGACAGCGCGGCCGGAGACGATGACCATGCTTTCCATCCGTGCTCATGCGTGTGCCTGCCAATGGTCACGCCCGGTGCCAGCGTGTGGCGCACGTAGGCGCGGCCCCTTGCCCAGCATTTCGGCAGGCGCATCCAGCAGGCGTTCCATCATCACGGTGCCCTCGCCGCCCATGCAATGGGGATCGGAGTGGGTTTCATCTCAGAAGCTTTCTTATACAACATCCCATGTTCCACCTTTCAAGTCATCTGCAGCAGCATACGGCAGAGTGTTTTTAAACATCCTACCTTTCAAGCCAAGTCCATTATACATGAGCGCAAGCGGAATAGCAAGATTTTTTCCTGAAAAGCTGTTCAATTTTTTGTGCAATGCGTTTTGTGCAATCTGGCTGATATCCCGCCGTTCCTGCCCCGCAGGTATACAAAAAGCTTCCCCGCCGCAGGCACGCAGCCCACGGAAAGGGAAGCTTTTGTCTGATTCCATTTCGGGTGCATCTGACGGAAGTAGTACACCGCAGCATAACACTCCACTTTCCTTTTTCGGATCCCGAAATAAATTGGAACTCTGCACATGTTCAAGCTGCAGTTTTTGTGTTTTTTCAGAGAATCCGTTTTTGTTGCCGGAGCAGCGTTTCTTTTGTATAATGGCAGTGATGGAAGGCCGATGCCTTTTGCAGATTTTTAATCACGACGTTTCAAAAGCGAGGTGTACTGATTATGGAATGGGCAAAATTGCTGTCAACTGAAAAGCTTTTCTTCTGAACCTCCTGAGCCCGATTCGTTCAAGGAGTATCCCATCAATGCATTTGAAAAGGACTACAGCCGGATCGTTTCCAGCGCTGCATTCCGCAGGCTGCAGGATAAAACGCAGGTGTTTCCTCTGGATAAGAGCGATTTCATCCGAACCCGCCTGACGCACTCGGATCGAAGTCTCCACGATCGCCCGGCAGCTTGGCATCATGATCTCCAAAAACACAACACCGTACAAGCCAACTGATATTGCTGTGCCGGAGGATGCCGAAGCCATCGCATCGGTCCTGCTCTGCGCCGGCCTTTTGCACGACCTCGGCAATCCGCCCTTCGGGCATTTCGGCGAGACCGTGATCGGCGACTGGTTCAAAGAGAACCTCGACCATGTAAAATACAAAAGGACGGCCCCTTCGCAGCTGGTTATCCGCGCAGATGATCGCTGATCTGGAAAATTTTGAGGGCAATGCACAGGCGCTGCGGATCCTGCTGAAAGCAAAAGCACGGTTCCAGCCTCAATCTGTCCAAAGCGATCATCAGCACGCTGGTAAAATACCCCCACCGACTCCTGCTCCGTTGATAAAGGCAGTGCGGATATCCGAAAGCACAAACTCGGCTTCTTCGCTGCAGAACAGGAGACTTTTGAGCAGATCTCGGAAGCGGTTGGGACCACCACTCCCGACAAAGGCATCGTGCGCCATCCGCTGACCTACCTGCTGGAAGCGGCCGACGACATTGCATACTCTACTGCCGATCTGGAAGATGCCTTTAAAAAAGGGCCTGTTCACCCTTGACCAGTTCATTGAATATTACACAAATTCTTATGACCATTCAAAGATCTTTCCCCACAGAAGCCCTGAGTACTTCTCCGATGAGCGGATCCAAGAGCTTTTCGCGCAGCGCGGTGCAGACCACACCCCAGAAAACGACAGCGCTGCATTTAAAAATGGCTCACCCAAACGCGTCAGTGGCTGATGTATGTAGCCATCTACCGTTTTTCCTGCAAATATAAAGAGATCATGGCCGGAACCTACTGCGGTGATCTGTTTGAAGGAACCAATCACGCCATCACCATTGACATCCTGAAAGGGGCCATGCGGAAATTCGCCTTCGATACGCCCGGTATCCTGAAACTGGAGCTGTCCGGACAGGTCATTCTCGATTTTCTGCTGGATCATTTTTGTTCCCGCCGTGCTGTACTATGACTCTGCATACTGCACCGACGGGCAGGCACCTTCCAAGGCCGACAAAAAGCTTCTCGCCATTTTCTCCGGCAATTACAAGCAGGATTACCAAAACACCCGAACCGGCACGGAATCTTTTTTGACTTATACCTCCGGCTGCTGATGGTCACCGACTATATCAGCGGCATGACAGATTTTATGCCCGCACGCTGTACCGCGAGCTTAGCGGTATTGAATAACGCTGCCCTGTTCAGATCCCACGTGCCCGGTTCGTCTGCCGCTTATGGGCTACGGCATGATCGTTCAAAAACTGCTGATACATCACTCTGGAAGCCTCGCACAACTTCAAATCAGGT
>VOFI01004248.1_pt1 | contig 13511 bp, 21 predicted proteins | sample 5384131 | NCBI WGS metagenome assembly VOFI01 (sample SAMN12384728, study PRJNA508395) | human gut metagenome | isolation source: healthy gut H | host: Homo sapiens
GGAACGATACTGTGCAGATCGATCTTATCCTCAGCAATATTTTTTAGTTATATCTGCAAGGATTGAATTGGTGGTGACCACTTTCAATTTACCAGAAGCTCAGAAGAAGAAGCCTTTGCTACAGGCCAACAGACCAAATAAGAGCGCCACAAAGAGGGCGAGGATAGAAGCGGTTTTTTTCATGTTTCTCCTTTAATGAGATGAAGAAGCGTGCTTATTCTTTCTCTGCTTAGGAGCGATAAAGAAGCTGATGAGAAAGAAGACAGCAGAAGTGAGGACAATACAAGACCCGACGGCGATGTTCAAACTATAGCCAATAAAGAGTCCCAGGATGGATGCAAGAGCACCTAATCCGGATGAAAGGAGCATCATGGACCAGAGACTATTGGTATAGAGATAGGCCGTCGCAGCGGGTGTAATGAGCATGGCGACGATGAGAATGGTTCCGACACTCTGCATAGCAGTGACAGAAACCAAGGTCAAGAGCACCATAAGGAGGTAGTGATAGACCTTGACCCGGACGCCCATGGATTGAGCCAGAACAGGATCAAAAGATGTGAGCAGTAAGGGTCGAAAAAGTAGGACAATCACCAGCAAGACCGCAGCACCAACACCGATGGTTATCCACATATCCCGGTCTTGGACGGCCAAGATATTCCCAAAAGAGGATGTGGAAAAGGTCGGTGGAACTTTTAGCGACTCAATCAGGATGACTCCTAAGGCGAGGAAAGAAGAAAAGGTAATCCCAATTGCAGTGTCGCTCTTGATGATGGAGTTGCTCTTGATATAGGTGATAAGGACGGACGCTAGGAGGCCAAAAACAATAGCGCCAATAAAAGAAATTGATGCCTAGGATAAAGGAGAGAGGCCACACCAGGAAGAACTGCGTGTGAGATAGCGTCTCCCATGAGAGACATGCCTCTTAAAATAATGAAGCATCCAACGGCTCCAGCGACAATCCCGATGGCGATGGCTGTGATCAGGGCATTCTGTAAGAAGTGGAATTGCTGTAATCCATCGATAAATTCTGTAATCATCCGACGCCACCTCCTATAAAGAGTTCATGCCCATAGGCTGCATGCAGATTTTCTTTGGTAAAGGTTTCCTCTGTTTTCCCCAAATGCAATCAGTTTACGATGAAGGAGGAGGACTTGGTCAAAATAAGCTGGGACCTTGCTGAGGTCGTGATGGACGATCAGGATGGTCTTGCCTTCTTTTTTCAAGGTTTGGAGGGTCTGCATGATGATGTCTTCGCTAACAGAGTCAATCCCTGCGAAGGCTCATCCAAAAGATGACATCTGCTTCTTGGACCAAGCAGCGGGCGATCAGCACCCGTTGGAATTGCCCTCCTGAAAGCTGGCCAATCTGGCGATCCGCTAGATCAAAGAAGATTGACAAGTTTCAAGGCATTTTCCACCTTTTGGAGATCTTCTTTGCTTTTTCTCTTGAAGATAGAAAGGGGGGATAAAGACCCAGTGAGACACATTCCCGCACCGTGATGGGGAAGTGGAAATCAATAGCGGATTTCTGTTCGACGTAGGCCACTCGTTGAAGAACTTGGCCGAGATCTTTTTGATCGAGCAGGACCTTTCCTGAATGAGGGAGAAGTCCTAGCATGGCCTTGATCAGGGTTGATTTTCCAGCCCCATTGGGTCCAAGAATTCCTAGGATGGTTGGACCCTGGATGGTGAGGAAAGATCCTCCAAGGCCAGTGTTTGCTGGTAAGCAACACTGAGATGTTCAATTTGAATCATGATTTTTGCTCCTTTACCATTAATATACATGAATAAAAAATTAAGTCAAGTTAATTTTTAAAATATTATACATGAATAAAAAAGTTAAGTCAAGTTAATTTTTAAAATAATTCAACTTAAATTCTCTTGAAATCATTGAAAAAAGTTCCTATTTTTGATAAGGTTATTACAAAAGAATGAAAGCGAGAAGATCATGGTACGTTTACAAGATGATTTTTATGATTACGTCAATGGAAAATGGGCGGAGACCGCTGTAATTCCTGATGATAAACCTTCAACCGGTGGTTTTATGGACTTGGACCAAGATATCGAAAACTTGATGTTGGATATCACTGGAAAATGGCAACGAGGTGAAGAATTGCCCGAAGACAGTATTCTCCAAAACTTTGTCAAATATCATAAGATGGTAGCAGATTTTGATGCAAGAGAAGCAGCTGGTGTAGCACCAGCCATGCCCCTTGATCAATGAAATCAAGGCCTTGTCTTCTTTTGAAGACTATACCAGCAAGCTGGGAGCCTATGAACTAGCTGGCAAACCAAATCTCTTGCCATTTAGCGTGTCGCCAGACTTAAGAATGCCCAAATGAATGTCTTGTGGGGAGAAGCACCGGCTCTCATCTTGCCAGATACGACCTATTATGAAGAAGGCAACGAAAAAGGCCCAGAATTACTGGCTATCTGGCGCCAAATGATGGAAAAACTTTTACCTAAATTTGAATTCTCAGAGGCAGAAATCAAAAAGATATCCTGGATAAGGTCATTGCGGTCGGATGCAGAATTGGCCAAATATGTCTTGTCAAATGAAGAAAGATCAGAGTACAACAAACTCTACCATCCTTATGAATGGGCAGATTTCAAGGCCTTGGTTCCAGAATTGCCACTCGATGCCTTCTTTACAGAAGTAATCGGACAAACTCCAGATAAAATCATCGTGCCAGAAGAGCGTTTCTGGAAGGAATTCGCACCAACATTCTATTCAGCAGCCAACTGGGAAACTATTCATGCAAGATTGAAACTCAGTGCAGCCGTAGATTGGACTTTATTCTTAACCGAAGAAATTCGTGTCTTGTCTGGTGAATATGGACGGACCATTTCAGGTATTCCAGAACCTCGTCAAAAGAAAAGGCGGCCTTGTCTTTGGCAGAAGGTACCATATAGCCAAGCGCTTGGACTCTGGTATGCGGGAGAAAAATTCTCACCAGAGGCGAAAGCAGACGTAGAGCATAAAGTTGCAACCATGATTGAAGTTCTACATAAGGATCGCTTAGAAAAAGCAGACTGGCTCGCCCCTGAGACCCGCGAAAAGCCATTGTCAAACTCAATGTCATCACACCGCATATTGGTTACCCTGAAAAGTTACCAGAAACTTATGCCAAGAAGGTTATCGACGAGAGCAAAACCTTGGTTGAAAATGCTCAGAGCTCTCTACGAAATTTCATTGCCCATAGCTGGAGCAAGTGGAACCAACCGGTTGATCGAAGCGAATGGCACATGCCAGCCAACATGGTCAATGCCTACTATGATCCGCAACAAAAACCAAATCGTCTTCCCAGCAGCGATTTTGCAGGCACCTTTCTATGACCTTCATCAATCTTCCTCAGCTAACTACGGTGGAATTGGAGCAGTCATTGCTCATGAAATTCCCACGCCTTTGATACCAATGGTGCTTCCTTTGATGAAGCACGGTAGCTTGAAAGACTGGTGGAAGCCAGAAGATTACGAAGCCTTTACCGCTCGGACTCAAAAAAGTCATCGATCAGTTTGAAGGACAAGACTCTTACGGTGCCAAGATCAACGGGAAATTGACCGTTTCTGAAAACGTAGCAGACCTCGGTGGTATCGCTGCAGCCCTTGAAGCCGCTAAGAAAGAGGAAGATTTCTCAGCAGAAGAATTCTTCACCAACTTTGCTCGCATCTGGCGCATGAAAGCTCGGACAGAGTACATGCAACTCCTCGCAAGTGTCGATGTCCACGCACCAGGAAAACTCCGCACCAATGTCCAATTACCAAACTTTGACGAATTCTTTGAAACCTTTGATGTCAAAGAAGGCGACGGCATGTGGCGCACCAGAAGATCGTGTGATTATTTGGTAAATTAAGATAGGTAAAAGACGATTCAGGTTTACCGAAACTTCCTGCAGAAAAATAGGAAATCAATGCCGCATTCCATGAGTTGCCAATTGATTTCGTCTTTCAAAAGGAAGTAGTCTCAACTTCAGTTAAGTGATTGATTGATTTTTCAATGCTTGTAAAATAAAAATCCCCAAAGCCAAGTTTCAATCTACTGAAACTAGTTTTGGGGATTTTTGATAATAAGATTCATCAAATAAAAATGAAACGCTTCCAATGACTGCGTGAACAGATAAATTTAATTGATTGGAGCCTTGTATAATTCTTTGAATTTCATAGAAATAAATGCTACTATAGGTGTGAACTAAAAAAATTTTTAAAGGAGCAGACTATGAGAAATTTTTGCAAGTCCGTCACGTTACATTCAAAGGTGAAAATGCCTTGTTTGAAAATGCAAATCTATTTCAGAATTAGGGACTCACCTTGTTTTACTATGTGATTCAGTGGGTTTATGATATCGTAGGGAACGTTTTGAAGAATACCTTGGTCAAAATGGGCTCACGGTTTTGCCAGTCTTCTTTAATGGAGAAGCTTCTGATAACGAAATCAATCGTGTGGTTAGTTTGGCAGAAGAAAATGGCTGTGATTTGGTCATTGGACTTGGTGGAGGAAAGACCATTGATAGTGCAAAAGCTATTGCTGATCTTTTAAAATCACCAGTAGTGATTGCCTCCTACCATTGCATCTACAGATGCTCCGGTTTCAGCCTTTGTCTGTTATCTATACGGACGAAGGTGCCTTTGAAGCGCTACATCTTCTATTCTAAGAACCCAGAATTGGTTTTGGTCGATAGTAAGGTAATCTCTCAAGCGCCAAAACGCTTGTTAGCATCTGGTATTGCAGATGGTCTTAGCAACATGGGTAGAAGCTCGAGCAGTTATGCAAGCGAATGGAAAAACCATGTTGGGTCAACGACAAACCTTAGCGGGTGTCGCCATTGCACAACGTTGTGAAGAAACCTTATTTGCTGATGGTCTCCAAGCCATGGCTGCTTGTGAAGCCAAAGTCGTAACCCCTGCTCTTGAAAAAACATCATTGAAGCCAATACCCTTCTTAGTGGGATTGGGTTTGAAAGTGGGGGTTAGCTGCTGCCCATGCCATCCATAATGGCTTTACAGCCCTTACTGGGGACATCCACCATTTGACTCACGGTGAAAAAAAGTAGCTTATGGAACCTTGGTTCAATTGTTCTTGGAAAACCGTCCTAAGGAAGAATTGAATAAATACATTCGTTTCTATCAACAAATCGGTATGCCAACCACTCTGAAAGAAATGCATCTTGAAACTGCAAGTTATGAAGATCTTCTCAAAGGTTGGCCAACAGGCCACCATCGAAGGAGAAACCATCCATCAAATGCCATTTTTGAAGTGAAGGCTTCTGATATTGCCCAAGCCATCGTAGCAGTAGATGCCTACGTTCAAGGTTTAGACTAAATCAATATCTGTCATTCACAGATAATGTAGACAAACTGATTTTTACATCAAACTTAATGGATGCCTAAAAAAAATTAGATACTTTTAAGGCTCATTAAAAAATGTAGGAACTTTCCGCCGTAGATGCCTAGAAAACGATTGTTTCAAGGCAGTTTGGAACTTTGGGTCCAAAAACTAAGTCATGGAACTTCTTAAAGTTCGCTGACGTCCAAACCAAGGAAAGTTTCTAAGATGACTTTGTACCAAGAACTCCCATACCTTATGGTAATGGGAGTTCTTTTTCTATTTTCTTCTTTTTGGATCGGTTTGTTTAAAGATCAGGTATAAAATTCCGGCAGGCAGGAAGCAGAAGAGCCACATGACATCGAGTCCCTTGCTTTTTTACTGCTAGAGGTCGTTGCTTTAGACTCACTGACGGCCACCCCAGGTTTAATGCTTGGAGATACCTGTTGCAAGCCGTTCTGAACGACCAGGCGGTTATTTTCCAGTTTTAGCGGGCTGGCTTCGTCCCCTTCTTAACAGTCGCATAGAAGTCTTGCTTCAAGTGAATTGTCTTCCCGTCGATGGTATGCTCACCTGCAGAAAGGATTTTTTTATACTGGTAGTCTGCGAACATTTTCTCAGCCAAGGTATTTCCGATCTGATTGCGGTAGCTTTCGGCGATCTCGACATCGTAGTTTCCAACGCCTAGGATGACTTCGATAATCCGCTGTTTACCTCGCTTGGTCGTCGCGGTGTAGTTGTAGTCAGCAGTCGGGCTGGATCCAGTTTTGAGTCCATCTGTTCCTTTAAGGGCGAATTTTTCCACCTTCGAGGGAAGTATTGTAGTTATCGTAGCTTTTTGCTCGTAGGGTGTTCCTTCCATGATCGTAGTGTGAGCTTGCTTGGTGTATTCCAACATTTCTGGCAGGTCGTTTACGATGTGATAAGCCAGAATAGACATGTCCCGCGCTGTGATTTCGTTATTCGCATTGACATCGTAGCGCTGAGGATTGTAGTAGCCCTGAAGGACTGAAATCATTGCCCCATTTGGATTGTGCCATTTGGTATGGCTCATCCCATTTCTTGTGCGTACTGATTCATTAAGTCAAAAACTTATCGGGATCATTGTCAGTGACGGCGTTGGCGAGCATAATCACGGCCGCACTGGAAGATGGAACAAAAGAGCATCTTGATCAATTCAATACTTTGTAGTCAACACCAGCTACAATAGGTGAGTTACTTAAAGATTGTTTTCCGAGAGTGGCTTTTGGTCTGCCTCTGTTGCTGTGACCACGGTATCGTACTTGATCTTGCCTTTTGAGGGGCCCGAAAGACCACATAGGCACTCATGAGCTTGGCCATGCTTCCTGAGTCCCGGACCGTGTCGATATTGTCTCCGTACAATATAGCTCCAGTATTGGCGTCGATGACGATGTCAGCCTTAGGCTTGTAAAATCGTCCAATACCAGTCCAGCATCAGTTGCGATTTTCATGACATCTTCTTGCTGGTAGATGTCGTCCGCAAAGGCAGTGGAAATAGGGGCCTAATGTCAAGACTCCTACAAGGAGGGACAAGAGGCTGTGTTTTTTAGTCGTTGTTTGTAAATGTCTCCCATAATTCATAGATTCCATTATATCATACAGGCCAGAGATTCAACTTGAAAAAAATTCTAGAAAAAAAAGAAATTGAAAAAATAAAAGAAAAATAGAATAATTTCGCAGTAAAAGCGTTTACATTTCCCTAGAAAGTGCTATAATTTAAATTGAGTATAACATTTTTTACAATGAGGTGATTTATATGAACAAAGGAAGGTACTCTTAGCTACCAGCGCTCTGCTTTTTATCAGCTGGTGTACTGGCAGCCTGCTCAGGAGGAAAATCTGGAAGTTCCGGCGGACAGACTTTTTAGCTATGTCTATACCCAGGATCCGGATACTCTCGACTATTCGATTTCTAATAAAAATCGACTTCCGAGTTTACAGGAAATGCGATAGATGGCTTGTTGGAAGTGGACAAGTACGGGAATTTGATCCCATCGCTTGCTAAAGACTGGACTGTTTCCAAGGATGGCTTGACCTATACTTATAAACTCCGTAAAGGGGTCAAATGGATGACTTCTGAAGGGGAAGAATACGGAGAAGTCAAGGCCAAAGACTTTGTCACAGGTCTCAAGCACGCAGCAGACAAGAAATCACAAGCGATTTACTTGGTCCAAAAAATCTGTCAAAGGTTTGATGATTATGTTTCAGGGAAGACATCTGATTTCTCAACTGTTGGTGTGAAAGCTATTGACGATTACACCGTTCAATATACCTTGAGCCAACCAGAAAGTTTCTGGAATTCCAAGACTACGATGGGGATCTTGATGCCGGTCAATGAAGAATTCTGAAATCTAAAGGAGATGACTATGGTCAAGGAACTTCTCCATCTAGTATCCTCTACTGCGGTCCTTATTTGATCAAATCTATCACTTCTAAATCTTCTGCTATATTGGAAAAGAACCCAACCTACTGGGATGCGGATAATGTTAAGATCAGTAAAGTCAAAGCTGACCTATTATGATGGACAAGACTCAGAATCCTTGATTCGTGGGTTTGATAACGGCGACTATACAGTTGCCCGTGTTTTCCCAAATGGTTCTAACTATAAGAGTGTAGAGAAGAAGCATAAGGACGATATCGTCTTTACTGACCAAGGTTCCTCAACCTATAATCTTTCCTTCAATATTGACCGTCAGGCTTATGAAATCACAAAGAAGACTACTGATGCTCAAAAGACTTCAACTAAGAAAGCAATCTTAAATAAAAGACTTCCGTCAAGCCATTATGTTTGCCTTCAACCGCAAGGCTTATGTAGCGCAAACTAACGGGGAAGCGGGTGCCAATAAGGTGATCCGTAATACCTTTACGCCACCAAACTTTGTCCAAATCAATGGCCAACAATTTGGTGATGCAGTAGAAAAGACTTGGAAGCTTATGGGGATGAATGGAAAGGGTCTCTGTCGCAGATGGAAAAGACACCCTCTACAATCCAAACAAGGCCAAAGAAGAGTTTTGCCAAAGCCAAAGGCAGACTTGCAGGCTCAAGGGAGTTGAATTCCCAATTCATTTGGACCTTCCAACTTCTTCTACTTATACGGAAGGAATTAAACAGGCCCAACTTTAAACAATCAGTTGAGTCTACATTGGGAGCAGAAAATATTGTCATTGATTTGAATATGATTTCTGAGGATGATCTGCAACGGGTGACTTACTTTTGCTGAAAATGCTTCGCAACAAGACTGGGATTTGAACAATAAACTTGGGTTGGGGACCAGACTATACGGACCCCATCTTCTTACATCGATATCACTAGTGGTAAAATCTGGCGAAAATGCCAATGCCTACTTTGGATTGATGTTGGTACCAACAATGCGGCCGCAAAAGCAGCTGGTTTTGATGAATACGATCAATTAATTGAGGATGCTCAAAAGAAACTACAGATGTGAACAAGCGTTACGAAAAATATGCTGCCGCTCTGCTTGGTTGACCAGGATAGTGCCCTCTTTGATTCCGATTCATTCGGATGGAGCTTCCAGTCGTTCGTAAGACTGTACCATATTCTGCAGCCTTTGCTTGGACCGGCCACAAAGGGTCAAACCTTTAACTATAAGTATTTAGAAGTTCAAAGACAAGGTCGTAGCGGCGAAAGACTACGACAAAGCGCGTGAACAATGGAAGAAAGAAAAAAGAAGAATCCAATAAAAAGCGCAAAAAAGAACTTGAAAAGCATGTGAAATAGACTTTTCTTAGAGAAAACAGGATGGGGAGCGGGGAAAGAACTCGGACTGGATGAAAAGAGTTCGTTTTCCACCCCCGCACAGTTGATTAGGATCTTTGGAGCTTAAAAGCGAACAAAGATGCCAATCAACCACTGCGTCATACTGTTATTTCTATCAAGCATCGAAGGCTGGAGTTTTTGCCCAATCTGGACTTTTCTTTGTCTGAACCTTAAAAAAATCGCCTAAAAATGGTATATAATAGGAACATCACGAAATTGAGAGACGCTATGAGTTTTTACAATCATAAAGAAATTGAGCCTAAGTGGCAAAAATACTGGGTTGACCATCACACTTTTAAGACAGGAACAGATGCATCAAAACCTAAGTTTTATGCCTTGACATGTTCCCCTTACCCATCTGGAGCGGGTCTTCACGTAGGACACCCAGAAGGTTATACGGCAACAGATATCCTTAGCCGTTTCAAACGTGCGCAAGGCTACAACGTCCTTCACCCAATGGGATGGGATGCCTTTGGTTTGCCTGCAGAGCAATACGCTATGGATACTGGTAATGACCCAGCGGAATTCACAGCAGAAAACATTGCCAACTTCAAACGCCAAATCAATGCGCTTGGATTCTCTTACGACTGGGACCGTGAAGTCAATACTACAGATCCGAACTACTACAAGTGGACGCAATGGATCTTCACTAAGCTTTACGAAAAAAGGTTTGGCTTATGAAGCTGAAGTGCCAGTAAACTGGGTTGAAGAATTGGGAACAGCTATTGCCAACGAAGAAGTTCTTCCAGATGGAACATCTGAGCGTGGAGGCTATCCAGTTGTCCGTAAACCAATGCGCCAATGGATGCTTAAAATCACTGCCTATGCGGAGCGTTTGCTCAATGACTTGGATGACCTTGACTGGCCAGAGTCTATCAAGGACATGCAACGCAACTGGATTGGTAAATCAACTGGTGCTAACGTAACTTTCAAAGTAAAAGGAACAGATCAAGGAATTCACTGTCTTTACGACACGTCCAGATACTCTTTTTGGTGCGACCTTCACTGTTTTTGGCGCCTGAGCATGAACTGGTAGATGCCATCACAACACCTGAACAAGCTAAGGCTGTAGCGGACTACAAACACCAAGCCAGCCTTAAATCAGACTTGGCTCGTACAGACCTTGCCAAGGAAAAAACAGGGGTTTGGACTGGTGCTTATGCCGTAAACCCTGTCAATGGTAAAGAAATCCCAATCTGGATTGCCGGACTACGTGCTTGCTAGCTACGGAACAGGTGCTATCATGGCCGTTCCAGCTCATGACGAACGCGACTGGGAATTTGCTAAACAGTTTGACCTTCCAATCGTAGAAGTCTTGGAAGGTGGAAACGTTGAAGAGGCTGCTTACACAGAAGATGGACTTCACGTCAACTCAGATTTCTTGAATGGTCTTAACAAGGAAGAAGCTATCGCCAAAATTGTGGCATGGTTAGAAGAAAAAGGCTTTGGTCAAGAAAAGGTGACCTACCGTCTCCGCGACTGGCTCTTTAGCCGCCAACGATACTGGGGTGAGCCTATTCCAATTATTCATTGGGAAGATGGTACTTCGACAGCTGTTCCAGAAAGTGAACTTCCACTTGTCTTGCCAGTGACCAAGGACATCCGCCCTTCAGGTACTGGGGAAAGCCCATTAGCCAACTTGACCGACTGGCTGGAAGTGACGCGTGAAGATGGGTCAAGGGTCGTCGTGAAACAAACACTATGCCACAATGGGCCGGTTCAAGCTGGTACTACCTCCGCTATATCGACCCACACAACACAGAGAAATTAGCTGATGAGGACCTCCTCAAGCAATGGTTGCCAGTCGATATCTATGTGGGTGGTGCAGAACACGCCGTGCTCCACTTGCTTTACGCTCGTTTCTGGCATAAATTCCTCTATGACCTTGTGTTGTTCCGACGAAGGAACCATTCAAAAACTCTTTAACCAAGGAATGATTTTGGGAACAAGCTACCGTGACCACCGTGGGGCTCTTGTGGCGACTGATAAGGTTGAAAAACGTGACGGTTCCTTCTTCCATGTGGAAACAGGCGAAGAGTTGGAACAGGCACCGGCTAAGATGTCCAAATCACTCAAAAATGTTGTCAATCCTGACGATGTTGTCGAACAATATGGTGCTGATACCCTTCGTGTCTATGAAATGTTCATGGGGCCGCTTGATGCTTCCATTGCTTGGTCTGAAGAAGGTCTTGAAGGCAGCCGTAAATTCCTTGACCGTGTCTACCGTTTGATTACAAGTAAAGAAATCGTTGCGGAAAACAATGGCGCTCTTGACAAGGTTTATAACGAAACCGTTAAATCTGTCACAGAGCAAATCGAGTCTATGAAATTCAACACAGCCATTGCCCAACTCATGGTCTTTGTTAATGCGGCTAATAAGGAAGATAAACTCTATGTAGACTACGCCAAAGGCTTTATCCAATTGATTGCCCCATTTGCACCTCACTTGGCAGAAGAACTCTGGCAAACAGTTGCAGCAACAGGTGAATCCATCTCTTACGTGGCTTGGCCAACATGGGACGAAAGCAAATTAGTTGAAGATGAAATCGAAATCGTCGTCCAAATCAAAGGTAAAGTCCGTGCTAAACTCATGGTCGCGAAAGACCTTTCTCGTGAAGAAGAATTGCAAGAAGTCGCTCTAGCTGACGAAAAAGTCAAAGCAGAGATTGATGGCAAAGAAATCGTGAAAGTGATTAGTGTAAGGATCAGCATAGGAATAGTATTGATAAATCAATCACTATTAATGAAGTCCATTTGATTGATCTAATAGGTCGGAATCAGCCTGTGAATCTAGTGAAATTATCTGAGTTACTTGAAGTATCAAGGAGCGCTATTACTCAGAGTGTTAGACGTTTAACCAAGAAAGACCTCGTTACTTTTGAATTTGCACAGGATAATGAAAAAAAAAATAAATATCTGATATTATCCCAAAAAGGGGTTGAAGTTTTTAACATCCATAAAGAGCAGCAAGAACATATTGAAACAACCATTTTTTCAGTTTTAAGAAACTATAGTGATGAGGACCTTCAAATGGTTATGAAACTGATGGATGATGTTGAACAGGTATGGCGAGAATTACCGTGGTAAAAATCACGGTAATTTTAAAAACTACATTGTTAATCACATTAACAAAAAAGAGGAAGATATGAAATAAAAAATTGAACTGATCTCAGAGTCTGATTTAGCAGACGAATCTTTTTAATATTGTCATCGATGGCTTAAAAACCAAGAGAAATATATCGAGTCGAAATGTATTTATCCGATTATTATTGTATCAATGCCCCCATGCTTTTAGCTCATGATGTTTTATGGAAATCAGCAGCGACTTTTGTATCAGATAAGAATGGTATTATTGATATTTCACAAACTCCATCTTGTTCTGGCTCTTATGAAGATATTTCAACAATGGGGTTATTCTTTAATGCCAAACCTTTGACCAATAGGAAAAAGAAACTTCCAAACTCTCTTTCTAAAATTCCCTTATTAGATCACTTTTTGTGGAAATCAAAATTATACAAGGTAATACTGTCGTTGCAGAGAACTTTCACAAGACATTACATGAGTTCGCAAATTAGTCATCAAGATATTTACGGGAAACATTTTCAAGGGAGACTCTTTTTATGATAAAAAGGCAATAAACGCACCAGCATTGATTATTGTGAGCGGTAGTGAAGGAAGGATTGAAAAGGCACAGAATATAGCTCAGCTTCTATCTTCTAGAGGTTATATTTGCCTAGCAGTTGCCTACTTTGGTTTAGAGGGGTTGCCAAAACATTTGGAACGTATTCCTTTAGAGTGCCTTATGGAAGCAAAGGATTATCTACGTCAGCATCCTCAAGTAGATAGTGAAAAAATTGGACTCTATGGACGTTCTAAGGGAGCAGAGTTAGTTTTAGCTGAGGAGAGCATTTTTTAATGACGTTCAATGTTTGGTACTAAATTCACCCTCTGATGTGGTGTATGAAGGGATAAAAGGGAAATGGAACTCTCATACTTCTTCTTGGACGTATTTGCAAAAAAGAACTTCCTTATCAAAGTTTCGACTTAGAGATTATCTGTTCAGCAAACTTTTAAAAAAATCCTTTCCTAAAGATTGCTCTGCTAGGATAGATATTGGTCAAATGTATTCACCAATCTTACTGCTCGGAAGTACTGTTGATGAAATATGGGATGCCTCGTCAGCAATTGATGATATTGTCTCACATTATAAAGGACACCAGATTACATTTAAAAATATCATGAAACAGGTCACATGTTGACAGTGGCTTATCAACCCAATCATCGCTATCGAAAAGATTGGCGTTTACTGATGAAAGAGAGCAAGGATTCTTGGTTGGCTACGATTCATTTTTTTGATAGGCATTTGAAGAAGCAATAACATAAGATTATAAA
>VOFI01003055.1_pt1 | contig 13498 bp, 29 predicted proteins | sample 5384131 | NCBI WGS metagenome assembly VOFI01 (sample SAMN12384728, study PRJNA508395) | human gut metagenome | isolation source: healthy gut H | host: Homo sapiens
TCAAAGTTGCCTTTTTCTGTTAAGGTGGATAGGTGCATTAATGGGGCTGTATCATATTATTTTTTGCAATGTCTATCATATGATTATCATTCAGCATGACCAGACTGCCGCTTTGAGTTAATCCGTAAGTAAAAGGTGTTACATATGTTAAATAAGGCAATGTTTTTCTCAGTAAATCATCTGAGATGGACGGTTCTCCATATCCATTTACTTCAAAACTTCCCAGTTTTCTTGGTCGTAAGTAATAATAAGTTGTTCCCGGCATAATAGTAGAACGCCCATTTAACTGGGGATTGTTTTGATAAAGAGAAATGACAGAAACCCGTATTGTTTTGCAATGGCATATGGGCGATTCCCCTTGTTTTTACGGTATGAACTACCGTTGGAAATTGCACAACAATGGTTTGCCCAATTACCAATGTACTGTTGTATTCAATTCCGTTATCAATTGCAAGACGATACGGAGAAACACCATATTCCTGCCCTATTTTATAAAAGAGAATCTCCGGGTTCTACAACATGAATTATCATAGTATAACCCTTATCTGAACATGAATCGTTTATTTTTTTTATCACATCATATGAAAGTACTGCTTGGAATGTGCAGAGATTGCTTTTATATTTAAATTACATGATAATTTTTATACAAATATATGAATAGTCTGCTTTCATATATTTTGTAAAAGCTTTTGTATTTCCGCATTGCTATTTCAATGCCTGTATTATATAATGAACTAAATATAAAAGTTTTGACTGTATCAGCAAGTTACAGTTGTACACCCGTTATCAAGTTGGCATAACAGGAGGAAGGAACTATTTATGAGAAAAAATGCTCGCAATCGGTGCGACAAAATTTTTAATATGGCTTGGACAAGCAATGAACAAACAGGGTTCTTCTACTCCGGGCAAAATTGGGCTGAAAAATTTATCCGAATTTACTTAAGGATTTGGCTGCCCAAGTGCGCGAAGATATTTTTTTGTGGTTTGTGGTACCAACGGAAAGACCACTACCAATAACCTTTTATGTGAAGCACTTCGTTCTTGAAGGAAAAAAGTTGTATGCAACAGTGCAGGCGCCAATATGTTATATGGTATTGTAACTGCATTTGCAGATTCCGCCAGCATCAGTGGCAAACTAAACGCAGACTGTGCTTGCATTGAGATTGACGAAGCTTCTGCGCGCAGAGCATTTCCCCACTTTTTAAACCGAATTACATGGTATTGACCAATTTATTTCGTGACCAGCTGGACCGTTACGGCGAAATTGATATTACGATGGATGTGCTCAAAGAAGCTTTGGCAATGTCACCAAATACAAAGTTAATTGTAAACGGAGATGACCCTCTGTCTGTAGCGTTGGCAAAACAAAGTGGCAATCCATTTGTTACTTTTGGTGTGGATGAACAAGTAATCGATGCCAAACATGCGGCAAAAGAGACGAAAGAAGGCCGCTTTTTGTCAAATGTGCGGTGCTGAATTACAATATGACTATTATCATTACAGTCAATTGGGAAAAATATCACTGCCCCAAATGTGATTTTGCAAGACCAAAATTGGATTACGCTGTCACCAATGTGCATTTAGACAGAGGGATTTCTTTACGCATGGAAGGCAGACAATTCCGCATTAAAAGTCATGGGTTTTATAATGTGTATAATATTCTTGCAGCTTATGCGGCAGCAAGAACCGCAGGCTTTTATTTGGAACGGTTTGACCAAGTGCTGCGCAGGCACAAAACGCAAAACGGACGTATGGAACTGTTTGATATTGGCGGAAGACATGTGGGTTTAAATCTTGCAAAGAATCCGGCCGGTTTCAATCAGAACATTTCCGCTGTTTTGGAAGATAAATCTCCGAAAGATTTAATTGTAGTGATTAACGATAAAGCACAGGACGGCAAAGATATTTCTTGGTTGTGGGATGTTGATTTTGACCGTTTTCATGATCCGCGCGTCCAAACCTTTATTGCAAGCGGCATTCGTGCTTTGGATATGCAGCTGCGGTTTAAATATGCAGATATTCCATCAAAAGTGGAAGAAGATGTTACAAAGGCAATCGAGCGCCTTGTTACGGGAGGAACGGGCAATTTGTACGTATTATGCAACTATACGGCATTGTATAATACCCATCTTATCCTCAAGAAATTGGAGGAAGGGAAAAGTATGAAGCTGACAATAGGGCATTTGTATCCGGAATTATTAAATCTTTACGGAGATCGCGGCAACATTATTTGTATGGTACAGCGTTTAAAATGGCGCGGTATTGACGCAGTAGTAAGAGAATTTGATTTGAATGATAAAATAGACTTTTCCAAATTGGATATTGTATTACTTGGCGGCGGCTCGGACCGGGAACAACTGCTAGTATGCAACCGCTTAAAAAAATTAAAAAAGACTTTATTGATTATGTAGAGCAAGGCGGCGTTGTATTGGCAATTTGCGGTGGATATCAGCTGCTTGGCAATTACTATAAAATGGGGATGAAACCATAGAGGGATTGGCTGTGGTAAACATTCATACCGAACGTGGAGACAGCCGATTAATCAGCAATACTGTATTGCAAAAGCGATTTGTTCCCGCTGCCTATCGTTGGTTTTGAGAATCATGGAGGCAGAACGTTTATTGAGGATTATCAGCCTCTTGGCAAAGTGTTAAGCGGACATGGAAATAATGATAAAGATAAAAGTGAAGGCATTGTATATAAAAATGTAATCGGTACTTATCTTCATGGTCCGTTGCTTCCTAAGAATCCTCATTTATGTGATTATTTGCTGCAAACAGCGTTAAATAGACGTTTTGGTAAAGTAGAGTTACCTGAATTGATGATAAAGATGAATTGGCGGCGAATCATTATATCGTAAAACGATTTGCACCGTCTGAATAATCATAAAACAATCCTTGGATATAATACATATCCAAGGATTGTTTCGCGTAATGAGCATTTGTTTGGTAAAATCATCTTTAGAGTTTTTCGTATTATGCAGTACGTATGAATGCTTTGCAAAGAGCTTCAATCCAAAAGTGTTAGAATTTGACTGAATATTTTCTCAAACATCTATTCATTGACTCGTTTTTGTTGTTAAACTTTTTTATTAGGAGAAAATTCCCTTTAGATTGAAACATCTAAGGGGATTTTTGCATGATAAAAAACCTAGTAATTTGTATGATATGTTACATTTTTAAACAAAAATTTATCATAAATCATAAAAATAAGAATTATTATTATTTTTGTATAGACATACTTATATATCAAGCGTATAATAAAAAATATCCAGAAAGATGAGGAGGAATGGCACTATGGCTATTTTTAAATGTAATGTATGCGGCTATTTATATGATGAAGCCGGAAACACCCTATTTTCTGCTCTCCCGAATGATTGGCGCTGTCAATCTGCGGTGCTGAAAAAAGCAAAATTTACAAAGGTAAAAGAAGCGTCTGAGAAACCTAAAACAGAAGATATACCAAAAAGACAATCCTTTGGCGTATCAAAAGAGTTTGCGAAATATGACTCTCAAGATGAACCGTATATGGACATGATTCATCAAATGTCGTTAACGGGAGAATCCATTATTTCTCCTATGGGTACACATTTGTCAACTGTCAGCTGGAACGATATTCTGATTTTGGGTGCTCAATTAAATCCATCTCCGTTGGATGCACATGCAGATGTAACCCTCACTACTGTAATTGGTAAGCACGCAAGACAGCCTATGGAACTGGATGGACCTGTTTATATTTCTCACATGAGTTTTGGTGCACTTTCCAAAGAGATTAAAGTGGGTCTGGCAAAGGTTCCGCTATGGCAGGTACTGCAATGTGTTCGGGAGAAGGTGGCATTTTGCCGGAAGAAAAAGCCGCAAGCTATAAATATATCTTTGAGTATGTACCGAATTTATACAGTGTAACAGACGAAAATTTAAAAAGAGGCAGATGCCATTGAAATTAAAATTGGCCAAGGTACAAAACCGGGTATGGGTGGACATTTGCCCGGCGCAAAAGTAACACCGGAAATTGCAAAAATTCGTAACAAACCGGTTGGAGAAGATGTAATCAGTCCAAGTCGTTTTCCTAATATTCAAACGAAGGAAGATGTAAAAGCAATGGTGGATTGGCTCAGAGAGGTTTCTGAAGGACGTCCAATTGGCATCAAAATTGCAGCAGGACATATTGAAAAGATTTGGAATGGATTGCATATGCAAAACCGGATTTTATTACCATTGACGGTCGTGGGGGGTGCGACAGGAGCAAGCCCTCTTATATTACGAGATGCCTCCAGTATACCTACCATTTACGCATTGTACAGAGCAAAAAATATTTGACTGAGCATCATTTGGAAATAGATTTAGTGATTACAGGAGGTTTACGTGTCAGCAGTGACTTTGCCAAAGCGCTTGCTATGGGTGCCGATGCCATTGCTATTGCAAGCGCAGCTTTGATGTCGGCTGCATGCCAGCAGTATCGCATTTGTGAAACAGGAAAATGTCCTGTAGGTATTGCCACGCAAGACCCTGAATTGCGTTCAGATTACATATTGACCATGCAGCGAAACGTTTATCAATTATTTAAATGCGTCTTTTGAAGAGTTGAAAATGTTTGGACGTATTACAGGTCATCAAAATATTCATGACTTGTCTGTGCAAGATTTGGTCACAATTAATAGAGATTTCAGAACATACCGATATTCCTCATGCATAATAATTCTTATAAAAAAACGGAAAAGACTTGTCTTTTCCGTTTTTTATATAAGATAGTGTTACATTATTGATACTACACTTTTTATGTAGAAGATGATATAATAAAAAATACATATAACGATTATTTTGATTGAAAATATCATGTAAAGGTGTATAAAATGAAGCGGAAATTATTCATTACCATAGCATCGGCTTTATTGGCAGTTGCATTAACCGGTTGTTCTCCTTTGGGTCTGGATGCGCAAACATTAATGAAACCGCCGAAAGCAACCGGTGAAAGACAAGAAATTTATAGTGTGTTGGAAGAAAAGGCAAACCATCAGTTAACATTGCGTTATCCGAAAGCGGGAGAGTATCGTTCAGCTATTGTCATGAAGGATGTTACGGGTGATGGCAATGATGAGGCAATTGCATTTTATACCAAAGGGGATGAGCCATATACAATCATATCTGTCATTAGTCAGATAGACGGAACATGGACTGAAATTGCATCCTATAAAAATCCTTCCACACAGATTGATAGAATTTGTTTGGAGATTTTAACGGCAACGGAATCGTTGATTTTGCAATTGGCTGGGGAAATTCTACGACAGGTACCAGCGAATTGAATTTGTATACATATAAAGATGAAACAATCAAAGAGGTTCCAACAAAAGAATTGTACAATGAACTTGCTGTAGTAGAGTTTGAAAGTGGAAAAAAACGGTATTTTAACCATTCGTTTGCAAACAAAAGAAAGCCCTTCCACTGCAAAATTATTTACAATTTCAAACGGAAGTATCAGTTTGTTAGGTACAGCTAAACTGGACTCGGATGTAACAAAATACAATAAAGTAACTGTAGGAAAAATAAGTGCCAATGATTATGGTATCATCCTTGACGGTATGAAAGTGCACGTACGTACCAAACAGAAATTTTATATTGGGACCGCAATGACTATAAATTAAAGAATCCTTTGTACAGACCCGAGGATAAAACTGTATTATATATACGGAACGAAACACCTCTATTCCATCTCAGGATATTAACAGGGATTCCATGATAGAAATTCCGATTACACATATTTTACCGGGAATTTCTTCAGATAATATCAGCGATACGGCTTATATTGTAAATTGGCATCGCTATGATGTCAGCACAAATACATTTACCAATTTATTGAGTACAGTTGTCAACAGCAAAGACGGTTATATGTTCATGATACCGGATGCATGGAAAGATGTCATTACAACCGAGTGGAGCGAAGAAAACAGAGCGTTAACTTTTTATGAATGGATTCCTGATACGGCAGGAGCTGACAGCGGCGTGAAAGGGAGTGCATTGTTAACCATACAAGTAATGACAGAAGATGAGTGGAAGAATCAGTCTGAAAATACGGAACTGTATAAATTAAAGCAGCATGAAAATATGGTGTTTGCAGCAAAATTGGAAAAGTGCAAATTCAAACTGTCATTGACTATGGAGCAGGTGGAATATTATTTTAGATTATTTTCACCAAATTAATTGTCCTATTTTAATTCAGGAGGAATAACACATGAAGAAAATTCTAGTATGTGAAGACGAACAAGTTATTCGTGAATTTGTTGTCATTAACTTAAAACGTGCAGGATATGAAGCATATGAAGCAGAAAACGGAGAGCAGGCACTGAAATTTACGAACGGAAGGCGGCGATTTTGATGTTGCCGTACTGGATATTATGATGCCGGGAAAATATGATGGTCTTGCAGTATGTAAAGAGCTGAGAAAAAAGAAGCGGAACCATTGGTATTATTCTGTTAACTGCAAAAACACAGGAGATGGACAAAGTCAGTGGTTTAATGATGGGCGCGGACGACTATATGACAAAACCATTCAGTCCGTCCGAATTGGTAGCACGTGTCGATGCTATTTACCGTAGAGTAGCACTGGCGGAGATGCGAACGGAAAATAATTTTAAGGAAGAAATTCATTCCGGTGAATTTTCTTTAAATTTACGCAACAGATACCTGCTCAAACGCGGACAGCCTATTGAATTGACCCAAGTAGAATTTCAGATTATGGAATATTTTTTCTCCAACCCTGCCACCGCACTTGACAGAACGGATATTTTGAAACATGTGTGGGGAGAAAGTTATTTTGGTGAAGAAAAATTGTAGATGTGAATATTCGCCGTTTGAGAATGAAAGTGGAAGATGAACCGTCTAACCCAAAACATATTGTAACCGTTTGGGGACTGGGATATAAGTGGGAAGCATAAGATGCTTTGCTGCTTTATCATTTAGAAAAGGGAGAATATATCGCCTTGTGGATAAAAGGTATCACACGGCGCTGGTTATTTAACGTTTTAGGAATTGTAGTATTGGTATTGGTCGTTTTAATCGTATCACTATCTTTTTGCAGTGCAGAATTATACCTATAACGGTATTTTACAAGCGCTAAATGCCAATTCCAGAGAATTAACCAACGTGTTTATTGATTATAAAAATAAAACATCTTCAGATTTTACATCCTTTGCATATACCTATGTAGAAAACTTTACCAGCAAAGAAAGTATGGAGCTGATGGTTATTAACAGTGATGGTAAAATTGTACTCACTTCTACAGGTTTTACTCCGGACCAAAATCAGCCTATGAATGATTATTATGCAGCTTTGCAGGACGCCGAAGGTGATGGCAGCTGGAAAGGAAAGCTTTCTTCAGGCGAGAGAGTGATGGCGGTTACCCGTGTACTAAGAAATAATGACGGTATGGTTGTAGGGGAGTACGTTATGTGGTATCATTAGAAAATGCAGACCGTCAAATTTTAGCCATTGTGGCAACTTTAACGGGAATAGGTGTTTTGATTATTCTGTTTGTCTGCATTTCCAACACTTATTTTGTAAAATCTATTTTAAATCCTGTGCGTGAAATCAACAGTACGGCAAAAAACGAATTGCCCAAGGTGATTTTGATGCCCTTATACAGAAAAGCACAACGATGAAATTGGTGAGCTGTGCGATACGATTAATGAAATGGCTATAGAATTAGGGAACTCTCAGCAAATGAAAAATGATTTTATTTCATCCGTTTCTCATGAACTGCGTACCCTGACAGCTATTAAAGGCTGGGCAGAAACGATGCAGAGCGGAGAAATTGACCGCGGTACCTTTGATAAAGGTATGGGCGTTATTATTCGTGAGTCCGAGCGTCTTTCCGGAATTGTAGAAGAATTATTGGATTTCTCTAGAATGCAAAGTGGCAGAATGACGCTGATGATGGATCGTATTGATATTCTGGCAGAACTCGGCGAAGCCGTTTTATATGTTCAGTGACCGTGCAAAAGCAGAGCATAAGTTTTTACTGTACGAAGAACCTGCAATGTTATCTCCTGTTCTGGGAGATATTAACCGTTTACGTCAAGTTTTTGTAAACATTATTGATAATGCCTTGAAATATACGGATGAACAGGGTACTGTTAGTGTATCAGCTTGTGAAGAAGATGGTTTTATTAAAGTGCAGATTGTAGATACAGGCTGTGGCATTCCTATCGAGCATTTGCCAAATATAAAAGAAGAAATTTTATAAAGCAAATCATGTAGTGCGCGGAAGCGGTATTGGTTTGGCTTTGGCAGATGAAATTATCACCTTGCATAATGGCACTTTAGAAGTGGAAAGTCAGGAAAACTTGGGTACAGCTGTTACCATTCGTATTCCTGCAATGCAACAATTTGACAATAAAAGATATGCAAGAAGTACAACAGGAATTACCAATAGAATCACAAGAACAACATATTATCGATGCAAAGCAGATAGATGATACGTTGGACGATAATGAAAATCAAAGTAACAGAGAGGTTGAAGAAAGGAATAACAATTGAATATGGCAAGAGAACAAACAAAAATGATTACCTCCATCGGTGGCCAAGCTTTAATGGAAGGTGTTATGATGAGGGGGCCGAAAAAGACTTCGGTGGCAGTTCGGCTTCCTGACGAAACAATTGATGTGGAAGAGTTAAAAATCAAATCTCTTCGTGAAAGATATAAATGGCTCAATTGGCCTTTTATCAGAGGCGTTATTGCAATGTACGAGTCTATGACCATTGGGTTTAAAGCTTTGGGTATGTCTGCGGACAAATCTCTGCCTGAAGATGAAGAGGAAGCAGAACCTTCAAAATTTGACCAATGGATGACCCGTGTGTTTGGAGAAAATGCAATGAATTACCTTATGGTAATAGCAGGAACTTTAAGGTGTATTAATTGCAATCGGGTTATTTTTCTTTTTTGCCGGCACTAAGTTTTAATTTGATTTATAATTATACAGGAATCGGCGATGGCTTTTGCCTTGGCGCTCTACTTTTTGAAGGTGTAATTCGTATACTGATTTTTATTGCTTATATTGGTATCTGCTCTTTGATTCCTTCAGTCAAACGAGTGTTTCAATACCATGGCGCTGAGCATAAAACCATCTTCTGCTATGAAAATAAAGAAGAGTTAACCGTTGAAAATGTCCGCAAACACAGTCGTTTCCATCCGCGCTGCGGTACCAGTTTTTGGTGCTGATGCTGATAGTAGGTATTGTAGTAGGCTTTTTCATTCCATTTGAAAATCCGTTTTTGAGAACATCAGCTAAATTATTACTGCTTCCTGTTTCCGTATCCATTGGTTTTGAATTGATTAAAATCTGCTCTAAATATGACAATATTATTACACGTATCGTTGCGGCTCCAGGTTTGTGGATGCAGCGTATTACTGTAAAAAAAGAACCGGATGACGGCATGATTGAAGTTGCAATTGCAGCAATGAAAGATGTGATTCCTGAGAATGGAGAAGATATTATATGCGGATAATTTATTTGGAAGGCAAACAGCGTTTACAAAAGGCAGGGAATGAAAGCCCTGCCTTTGATGCCTATGCCTGTTTGAGCATGTGTTTCATATGAATCAGCAGGACCTCATGCTGCACGGCAATACAAAACAGGCGACTTTGGAACAGGAAACAGAATTTTTTTCTTTGATAAGAGCAACGGGCAAAAAACGACCCTTACAGTATATTCTTGGAGAGTGGCCGTTTCTCGATTTTCATTTAAAAATGGGGAAGGCGTATTAATTGCCCGGGAAGATACTACTGTGTTGGTAGAAACAGCAGCAAAATTAATACAAACAAAACAAGCAACAATTTTAGATTTATGTGCGGGTACAGGTGCTGTGGGCTTGGGAATAGCCTCCTTACTTTCCACAGCACATGTCACTTGTGTGGAAAAATATGCACCTGCTTTTGCATATTTACAACAAAACATTGCGTTGTGTAAAGAACAGGGATTGAAAATGTAGTTGCTTTGCAGGGAGATATTTTGTCGAAGCATTTGCCTCTGCTTTTCAAGATATAGATACGATTGTGTCCAATCCTCCGTATATTGAAACGGCAGTCTTGCCGACATTGCAGGAAGAAGTGCAAAAGAACCAACAACCGCATTGGATGGCGGTGAAGACGGCTTGCTGTTTTTACCGTGCAATTGCGGATATTTGATTCCTAAAATAAAAACAGGCGGTATCGTTGCAGTAGAGATTGGTGAGGGGCAGGAAACAGCGGTTGCTCGTCTGTTTGCCGATGCAGGTGTAGAACAAATACAGTTTGAAAAAAGACAGCGGTAATATCATTCAGTAGTTGCAGGAATCAAAAATAAAACCAAACATTTGTTTGGAAAATTTGTGAAATCCATTGATTTTAGCGAAAACATATGTACTATAATAAGACACATACTGATACAAATATGGAGGAAATTATGGCTGTTATAGATAAAAGCAAAGCGCTGGATACTGCACTGGCACAAATTGAAAAACAATTCGGAAAAGGTGCCGTTATGCGTCTTGGTCAAGAAGATGCCTTGCAGGTAGAAGCAATTCCGACAGGCTCTCTGTCTTTAGACCTTGCCCTTGGCATCGGCGGTTTGCCGAGGGGGCCAGAATTGTAAAAAATATACGGACCTGAATCTTCCGGTAAAACTACTTTGGCACTGCACTGTATTGCGGAAGGACAGAAAAACGGCGGTACGGCTGCATTCATCGACGTGGAGCATGCTCTTGACCCGGTTTATGCACGTGCATTGGGCGTTGATGTGGATGCACTGTTGGTTTCTCAGCCTGACACAGGTGAGCAGGCTTTGGAAATTACAAGCTTTGGTACGTTCCGGCGCAATTGATGTGATTGTAGTTGACTCCGTTGCAGCTTTGGTTCAAAGGCAGAAATTGAAGGTGAAATGGGAGATTTCCATGTTGGTTTGCAAAGCGCGTTTGATGTCTCAAGCTTTGCGTAAGTTGGCAGGCGCTATTTCAAAATCCAACTGTGTTGCTATTTTTATCAATCAGCTGCGTGAAAAAAAGTGGGCGTAATTTATGGAAGTCGGAAGTTACCCCGGGCGGACGTGCACTGAAATTCTACTCCTCTGTTCGTATTGATATTCGCAGAACTGAAACCTTAAAAACGGTACGGAACAAATCGGTTCCCGTACCAGAGCAAAAGTAGTGAAAAATAAAGTGGCTCCTCCTTTCCGTGAAGCAGAATTTGACGTGATGTACGGACGCGGTATTTCCCGCGAGGGGAGAACTGCCCGACTTAGCGAGAGATTAAACTGGATGTAGTTCAAAAGGCGGATCTTGGTTTTCCTACTGCCAGAATTGCATCTAAGGCAAATATTGATATTACCGTAGACGATTAAGCAGTATTTATACCCATAAAGACGAACGATTTGTTCGCCTTATTTTCCGTTTATAAAAGGAGAAAAGATATGCTCACTTAACGGCGATAGAAAAAGACGTAAAATGTTATCCGCGTTATTTTGGACGGAGAATTTGCAGTGAACATTGACACGGAAACATTGCTGCAGTTCCGTTATAAAATTGGTATGGATATTACGGATGAGCAGCTGCATGAGTTGATTTTGGCTTCCGATTGCCCGTCGTGCAAATGAAAAGCACTGTATTTGTTGGACACCGCCCAGCCATTCAAAAAGAATTGATAGAAAAATCCAGCGTACCACCAGCGAAAGAAGCTGCTCGGTCGGCTGCTGACCGCATGGAGGAGTTGGGGCTGGTCAATGATAGAAGAATTTGCCAAACGATATGCCAGGATTATTCAACAGAAAGGATTTTCCGGCCATTGCGCAGTATGAATTGCCCAAAAGGCATTGATAAGGGAAATCGTGCGCAGTAGTGGAAGAACTGGGGCCGAATCCATTTAGAAAGATAAAGGAAATCATTGAAAAAAATATTTACGTTGTTTGCAGGATGAAAAAAGGATATCGACGCACTGTAAACGGACTGCAAAGACTGGGTTATCGTTATGAGGATATCAAACAGGCAATTTCATGTTTTTTCTGCGAGGGCGATGAAGATATTTACTATGAATGATTCTTTAGATACAGGCATTGCAAATGGAACAGCAGTGACGTATAATAATAATTCAGACAAATTCAGTAAGGAAAGGTGTCTTTATGTCATATAAAAGTGGGAATGGTCAGCCTCGGCTGTTCTAAAAATCAAGTAGATGGAGAAATGCTGCTGGCAACCGTTCAGCAGGCAGGATATACGCTCTGCAATTCTGAAGAAGAGGCCGACGCAGTGATTGTAAATACTTGCGGTTTTATTGAAAGTGCAAAAAAAAGAATCCATTGACGAAATTTTGCAGCTTGCACGCAGAAAAGAAGCAGGCAAACTAAAGGCAATTGTAGTAACAGGCCGTTTAGCGTGAAAGATACCAAACAGAAATCCGCAAAGAATTGCCAGAAGAGATGCGGTGCTTGGAATTGGTGCTAATAAAGATATTGCACTGGCATTGAAAGAAGCACTTGCCATTCCGCTGATACGCGGCAGATTTAGAAGCCGTACCATGGAAGACATTGTAGCAGAAGCAAGAACAACTGGTTGCAAACGGTGTAAAAGAGCTCATTGTGATTGCACAAGACACCACACGCTACGGAGAGGATATTTACGGAAAGCTGATGCTTCCTGAATTACTGTGCCGTTTATGCAAAATTGAAGGTGCTCATTGGATTCGTTTATTGTATTGTTATCCCAACCGTATTACGGATGAATTAATAGATGTAATAGCAACGGAAGATAAAATTTTTGAAGTATATCGACCTTCCTCTGCAACATTCTGTTGGACGTGTATTAAGTGAGATGAACCGCGGTGAAGATACAGAAAGTCTGACAGCGTTAATTCAAAAATGCGTGACAGAATTCCCAATATGGTCATTCGCACTACCTTTTATTGCAGGATTTCCGGAGAGACGGAAGAAGAATTTAACCAAAATGGCAGAATTCTCCCGTAATATCCGTTTTTGACCGTATGGGATGTTTTGCCTATTCGCAGGAAGAAGACACGCCTGCCGCGTTGATGCCGAATCAAATTGACGAAGATGTAAAACAGCATCGTGCACAAATCATGATGGAAGAACAAATGGATATTATGCAGCAATTGGGACAGCAGCGTATCGGAACCGTTATGGCAATATTGGTAGAAGGATATGATGAGTATTCCGGCTGTTATTACGGCAGAAGCTATGCAGATTCCCCGGATATTGACGGCAAAGTATTATTTACGGCGGTGAATACATTACCAACTCCGGGTGATTTTGTTCATGTACATATCACAGATTGCATCAATTGCGACCTGATGGGGGAACTGGTGGAAGGAGGGCATACCTCATGAATTTACCAAATAAACTGACGGTAGCTCGTATTATTATGGTGCCGTTTTTGTAGTGTTTCTGGTAAACGTTACAATTCCTCACCACTTTTTAATTGCAGGGCTTATTTTTCGCTTTGGCTTCCTTTACTGATTTATT
>VOFI01004295.1_pt1 | contig 13474 bp, 15 predicted proteins | sample 5384131 | NCBI WGS metagenome assembly VOFI01 (sample SAMN12384728, study PRJNA508395) | human gut metagenome | isolation source: healthy gut H | host: Homo sapiens
ATCAAATCGGCCCATTACGAGCACCTTCTCTTCACCACACCGGACGTGTACCCCTCCTCGGACCGCTGGCTCTCGCTCATGGCGAACGGCTTCCGGCGCGGCGAAATCGTGCTCGGCTACTGCGGCATGGAGCGCGGGAAAGGGTTTGCGAGCTACCTGATCCGCACCTGGCGGATGATGCACTCGGTGGACTGGATCTCAAGCGCCGTATGCGGCAGACCCTACCGGGGCATGCGCCAGAACTACGGATTCACCAAGCGGCTCTATTTCGGCGCCAACGGCTTCAGCCACCTCAATATGAATATCGGCGAAGACGATTTGTTCATGTCGCGGATCATCGCCCCCGGCAATGTCAGCGTGGTCCTCTCTCCCCGCGCCACCCTGCGTGAAAAGAGCTGGGGAGGGCTCAAGTGGTGGATCGGCACCCAGCGTTTCTTCGGGGGAGCCATTCCTTTTTATCCCTTGTGGGTCAAGAACTTCATCCAGTGGGAACTGGGCAGCCGCATTCTCTTCTGGCTGGCGGCGATCGTCGCCCTGGCGGTGATGCCCTGGGAATTCAAGATCGCCGCAGGGGTACTGCTGCTCGCGCGTTTTGCGATCGTACTCGTCGAGGCGCGGCGCATCAGCCGCCGCCTGGGTGAAGAGAAAATCTGCGGACGTTACTTCCTGTACGACCTGCTGAGTCCGTTTTTCGCCCTGCTGCTGGGGCTGTTGCTGCTGCGCAAAGACGAGCGGGTATGGAGATAGCCGACTATATCATAGCCGACGACCGGGTGCTCGTGGAGCTGGTATTGCAGGGCGACAACATCGCCTTCGAATACCTTTTCGAGCGTTACAAGGAGGCTATACACCGGCTTTTCATACAGCGCACCAACAACCCCCTGGACGCCGACGACCTGCTGCAGGAAACCTTCATCAAAGTCTATATCAACATCCACCGCTACAACCCGGCCTACACCTTCGGACAGTGGGTTTACACCATCGCCCGGAACACCTTCGTCGATTTCATCCGGCGGCGCCAGGAGGACCTGCCCATCGACGACAAATTCACGGCACCGCCCTCCAACAACCCCACGCCCGAAGAGAACATCATCCGCAAACAGCAGCGCACGCAGATCGAACGCTACCTCCAGGCCATGCCGCCGCGCTACCGACAACTGATCGTCATGCGTTTCTTCGAAGAGTACTCCTACGAAGAGATCGCCATGAAGCTCGAACTCCCGCTGGGCACCGTCAAGACCCAGATCCACCGCGCCCGGGAGCAGATGTGCCGCCTGATCGCCGCAGATGAAAAATCCTGACGTTTCCGACCGGCGAACGCCGCAGAACGAACCACTCCGACCTGCCTAAAAAAAACTTCAACGCCCACAAACCTTATGATTGCCCTGATCGACAAATACTTCCCCGACCTGACCCGCCCGCAGCGCGGGCAATTCGAAGCGCTGTACGCACTGTACGCCGACTGGAACACCAAGATCAACGTGATCTCGCGCAAGGATTTCGACCAACTTTACCTGCGGCACGTGCTGCACTCGCTCTCCATCGCCAAGGTCTGCCCCTTCGCCCCGGGAGCGCGGGTGCTCGACGTGGGGTGCGGCGGCGGCTTCCCGTCCGTTCCGCTGGCGATCCTCTTCCCCGAGGCGCATTTCACGGCCGTGGACTCGATCGGCAAGAAAATCAAGGTCGTACAGGGCGTTGCGGAGGGACTCGGCCTCGCCAACCTCACCCCCCTCTGCGCCCGGGCCGAAACGCTTCCCGAACGGTACGACTATGTGGTTTCCCGCGCCGTGACGGAGATGCCGACCTTCGTCGGCCGGAGAATCCGAGCAAATTCCGCTGACCGAAGGGGCATACCGCCCGCCTCCCAACAGCCGCCTTTCCGCTCAATCGGCCGTGACCGTCGACCGCCGGCAGACGATTTTCCCCGTTTGCGTGATGCCCTCGATCGTAATGTCGTAGTCGGCCGGTGCGTCGGAGGTGTAGAACTCGACGGTGGCACGACCCGTCTCGTCGAATTCAACCGAAGGGTTCCAGTAGAGCGTCGTGCGGTAGTCGGGGAGCCATCGAACGGCGGGCTTTCTCCGTCGCGTATGCCGGAGCATAGAATTCCGCAGGGGTCTGGTAACCCAATGGAGAGGCGAATCCGACATCTCGGGCAGATAGTGTTTGGACGGCATTATCCAAATCTTCGCCTCGTTTTGTCGTTACAGATATAATCCCTCGACTATCTCCTACATCTCCCCATAATACCGTCTTTCCCACCTTCAATCAGATCCACTCGTTCGACAATATTTAGTGGATACCAAATAAATGAAGGCAATTCATCGTAATCGGCCTGATAATGTATCGAGCGCTTCGGTCCAGCTTCAAAACTTTGTTCTCCCGGAGTAAACAAACTGGAAACTTTAACATTTGGTCTTTGTTGCAATGTTCTGGATCCCAGGTCACTATACAGAATATCGGCAAGAGGTTGTTCGATATGTCCGTCCAACATGAAGGTTACATTCTTTTTTGTCTGTATAGAACCGTTGTTCCGCGAACCAGTACCCCCGGCATTCTTGCGATGAAGTCGAGGATGGTTCCGGCTCCCGATTCCTTGATCTGCTCGGCCGTCCATGTATGCGCCGCCAACCGATGCTCGGGCCGTGTGGATTCGAGGCGTTTGTGATGCGTGACATACACCGTGTCGATGAGGATATTGCGCATATCGGTCTGCCCTCGCTGCTCGATGTAGTGCCGTGCCTGGGCGAGGTAGGGACTCGCCGCATCCGTTTCCGGCACGCGGGGCAGCGTCCCCACCTCGGGGAACGAATCGCGCGCGACCTTCACGTAGGCCTCCGGCAGCAGCCCTTTCGCTGCTGCGGGCCGCAGCACGTAGAGCGTGCTGTCGGGGAAGTCGAAGCCGTTGAGCGCGAACCGTCCCTCCTTGTCGATCGGCGCCTGCGACGAGTAGTGCCACCGCGGCACGATCATCCGCATCTCGTAGCGGTCGAGCTTCTTCTTCCTGTTCCACAATCCGCCCTTGTTGATCCGCCCCGCGATCTCCTGCCCGACTTCGAGCGGGTAGGCCGGCGTCGCATACTCGCCCCGTACCGCGGCCGGCACGTCGTAGCGCCGCCATCCCTGCGTGAGCAGCAGTGCGTCGAGCGCCGCGACCCGTGCGGCGTCCCGCCCCTCGAAGTACCAGTCGGGCGTCTCGATCGTACCCCGCAGCTCGGAAGTGAGCAGCAGCGTCGAGTAGATGCTGCCCGACGTCGCCGCAGGCACCGCCGCACGATCCGTCACCGCGATCGAGAAATCGCCCGCGGCAGGACGTCCGTCGGGATCGGTCGCCGTGACGGCGAGCGTGACTTTCGTGCGCTGTTTCAACGAACCCCGCACCTGCATGTCGGTCGTCGCAAGTTCTTCGCCCCGATTGAAGACCAGACGCTCGGAGAGCGCATTGCCCGCCTTGTCCAGCAGCAGGATTTGCAGCACCCCGCCCGGCAGCTTGTCGCGCTCGAAGATCAGCGACGGAAGATCGTCGTTCCACTCCCGGAAGTAGCACAGATTGCCGCGGCAATGGACGAGCAGCCGCAACCCCTTCGGCAGGGGACGGCCCGACTGCACCATCACCGTAAAGTCCCGTTCGGTCTGCAACACGCGAAGCACGCAGGCGAGATTGTTCGATGCAGGCAAGTCGAAGCGTTCGGTCTTACCGCCCGCCATCGTGCATTCGGCGTAGTAGCGTTCGCCCGTGTGGGCCGTGAAGCGCAGACAGCCCATGCCGCCGTGAAGCGTGCGAAGCGTGTCGACTGTCTCGTCGCGGTCGTTCTTCACCACGCCCGTGACCTCGACCGACCCGCCGTCGTCTCCCAGTGCCTTGAAGGCCACGCAGCAGTCGTAGCCGTCGATCAGGTAGCCTCCTTCGGGGAAGAACGAGACGTCGAAGTCCGAGACTTTGCGCACCGAGGTGTTGCGCTGCGCCCTGCGGCTCTCCTGATAGGGCCAGATCGTAAGAGGCTTCTTGAAGAAATAGTCGGGCCCTTGGTTGCGCATGTAGAGCGTGTAGGCCGTAAGCGAGTAGTTCCCGAAGCGTTCCAGTGACTGCGTGGGAAGGTAGCCGCTGTACACGCTGTCGCGCGACAGGAGCTTGATGCGCCGCACCAGCGACCCGCGGTCGTCGCGAAGCTCCACGTAGACGTAGCGGCTCGCGGCCACGGGACGGTGCGTCGCCGCGTCCGCGCAGTGCGCGCGCAGCCAGATCGTATCTCCCGCGATATACGAATCTTTGTCCGTATGGAGATGCAATTTCTCTTGCGGATAACGCTCTATCTGAGCGGAAAATCCGTTAAAATCCTTACAGGGGGGGTAGTTCGGGGTCTCCGAACGCATTCAGCGAGAGAGAACCAATGCTACCCCGATCGCAGTCGTGCAGAGATCGAGTTTCATAGCGCATATTGTTTTGGTTTTCGTAAAAATAGGTATTTTATTCCGAATTGCAAAAAAATAGCACAAAAAGTTGCGGCGAGCAGTCCGCCGACCGCAAACAGCGACGGCTCCGTCACCGCTTCTCCCCCTCCAATCCGCGGGTGCTCAGCAGGCCGCACGCCGCCTGGATGTCCTCGCCGCGCGAGGCTCGGATCGTGGTGGTGATCCCTCTGGCCGTAAGCGTATCGCGGAAACGCTCCATGGCCGCACGGTCGGGCGAGAAATAGGGCGAATCGGGGATGCGGTGAAAACGGATCAGGTTGATGCGGCAGCGCAATCCGTTGAGCAGGCGGCACAGTTCGCGCAGATGCCGCGGCGAATCGTTGAGCCCCTGCATCAGGATATATTCGAACGACACGCGGCGCTGCCCCGTGAAGTCGTAGTCGCGCAGCACGTCGACCAGCTCGCGGATCGGATAGGCCCGTTCGATCGGCATGATCGCCGCACGCTCCTCGGCAAAGGGGTTGTGCAGCGACACGGCCAGATGTACCCGCGTCGTGTCCAACAGCCGCCGCAGCTGCGGGGTGACGCCCGCCGTCGAGAGCGTGATGCGCGTGGGCGACCAGCCGAAGCCCCACTCGGCCGTAAGCACTTCGATGGCCCGCAGTACGGCGTCGGGGGTTGTCGAGCGGCTCGCCCATACCCATAAAAACGATGTTGGTCAGACGGTCGCGTTCGGGCAGCGACTCGATCTGATTGAGAATCTCGGCCGCCGTGAGCGAATGCTGCAATCCCTGCCGGCCGGTGGCGCAGAAACGGCAGCCCATGCGGCAGCCCGCCTGCGACGAGACGCAGAGCGTGGCGCGGTCGCCGTCGGGGATATAGGCCGATTCGATGAAATGCCCCTGCACGGTACGGAACAGATACTTCTTCGTTCCGTCGGACGACGTGCTGACCCCGACGGGTGCCGAAAGCCCCGTGTCGCAACGTTCGGCGAGCCGCACGCGCGCCGCCGCCGGCAGGTCGGTCATCGCCGCCGCGTCGGTCGTGCCTGCGGTAGAGCCAGCGGGCGATCTGGCCGGCGGCGAACCGCGGCAGCGACAGCTCTTCGCAGAGCCGCCGCAATTCGGTCATGTCTTTTCCGTAGAGGTATTCCATAAAACAAACGTGCGCAGCGGCCGGAGTTCTCCGCCCCGGCGGATAGTGCCGGCAGGGGGTCTGCACGCCCCCTCGCCGACGACAAAAGTAGATAAAAAACATCGATTTTTTCCGCCGACCGATTCGTTTTTGATTTTTTTCTTTCTATATTTGTGGTGTGGAGTGAGCCGTAAATGCGCCGCAACGGGTTCGACGAAGCTGTGGGAACGGCTCGGGCCGGATGGCGGAAAACGAGCCAACCGACTGGATAACAATCAAAAAACAGAATAATGGAAATCAAAAAATCACCGAAAGCCGACCTCCAGAACAAGCGGGGTCTTCTGCTCGAGATTGGTTTGATAATTGCACTCGGCGGCGTTATCGCTGCGTTCGCATGGACGCCCAAGGAGCAGAAAATAGAAAAGCTCGATCTGAATATCGCCCCCGTCGAGGAGGAGATCATGGAGATCACGCGTCAGGAGCAGAAGCCGCCCGAGCCGCCCAAGAAGACGGAGATCACCGTGATTACCGATATTCTGAAAGTCGTAACCAACGATACCAAAATTACGACAAACGTCGATTTCGCCGAGTTCGAGGACGACGTGGAGATCGTACAGCAGGTAGCTGTCGAGGAGGAGGAGATCGTCGAGGAGCAGCCGTTCCTGGTCGCCGAGACGATGCCTTCGTTCCAGGGCGGTTCGCTCAACGATTTCCGCAACTGGGTTCAGAGCAAGGTCCGTTATCCGGCCATCGCTCAGGAGAACGGTATTTCGGGCAAGGTGGTGCTGACCTTCGTCATCGAGAAGGACGGCCGTCTGACCAACATTCAGGTGCTCCAAACACCGGACCGCTCGCTCTCGGAAGAGGCGATCCGCGTATTGCAGCAGTCTCCGAAATGGTCGCCGGGCAAGCAGCGCAACCAGCCTGTGCGTGTGAGGTACACCCTGCCGGTGGAATTCCGCATCCAGCAGTAAACCTTCACCGACCGCCGGAGACCGTGCCGCGAACCGTCCGACCTTCGGAAGTCCGAATCAATAATAAGGGTATCTCTTTTCGGGGGATACCCTTTTTTTCAATGCGACTTGAATTATGACAGAGAACAAATCCACCATACAAACCGCCGCAGGAGTACCGGAGCGCGAACGCGCCGTACTGGTGGCCGTCGTGCGCGACAGCCAGGAACTCCGCCAGAGCGAGGAGTACCTCGACGAGCTGGAATTTCTGGCCGAAACGGCCGACATCACGACGGTCAGACGGTTCAGCCAACGGCTGCCGCAACCCTCGTCGCGCATCTACGTGGGACCGGGCAAACTCGAAGAGATCGCCGCCTACTGCGAAGAACACGCCGTCGACGTGGCGATCTTCGACGACGAACTCACGCCGGCGCAGACCCGCAACATCGAGCGGGCGATGCCCTGCCGCATCCTCGACCGCACGCGCCTGATTCTGAACATCTTCCTCGCGCGTGCGCAGACGGCTTATGCCAAAACGCAGGTGCAGCTGGCCCAATACGAATACATGCTGCCCCGGCTCGCCGGCCTGTGGACGCACCTCGAACGGCAGCGCGGAGGCACGGGCACGCGCGGCGGCGCCGGCGAACGCGAGATCGAAACCGACCGCCGTATCGTACGCAACCGCATCTCGAAATTGAAGGAGGATCTCAAAAGATCGACCGCCAGATGGCCGTGCAGCGCTCCAACCGCGGACAGCTGGTGCGCGTGGCGCTGGTGGGATATACCAACGTGGGCAAATCGACGCTGATGAACCTCATCGCCAAGAGCGAGGTTTTCGCCGAGAACAAACTCTTCGCCACGCTCGACACGACGGTGCGCAAGGTGGTCTTCGACAACCTGCCCTTCCTGCTGTCGGATACCGTAGGATTCATTCGCAAACTGCCGACGGAACTGATCGAATCGTTCAAATCGACACTCGACGAGGTGCGCGAAGCCGATCTGCTGCTGCACGTGGTGGATATTTCGCACCCCCGGTTCGAGGATCAGATCGCCGTGGTGAAGCAGACCTTGCAGGAGATCGGCGCGGGCGACAAACCGGTCTATCTGGTTTTCAACAAGATCGACGCCTATACGTGGACGGAGAAGGCCGACGACGACCTGACGCCCGCCACGGACGAAAACCGTTCGCTCGACGACCTGAAACAGAGCTGGATCGCCAAGGCCAACACCCCCTGCATCTTCCTCTCGGCCAAACGGCGGACCAACATCGACAAGTTCCGGCAGGATCTCTACGGCATGGTGCGCGAGATCCACACCGGACGCTATCCCTTCAACAACTTCCTCTACTGACCCGGAAATCCAACACCCCCGCATTATGGAGATCAACATTCTGAACCGACAGAACACCGTCCTCAACAAGTTCATCGCCGAGATCCGCGACCGCAGGATCCAGTGCGATTCGATGCGTTTCCGCCGCAATCTGGAACGCATCGGCGAACTGATGGCCTACGAAATCTCGAAACGGTTCCGCTACACGCCCCGCACGGTCGAGACACCGCTCGGCGAGGCCGAAGTCGAGCTCTACGACAACGAAATCGTCATCGCCACGATCCTGCGCGCAGGCCTTCCGTTTCACCAGGGCTTCCTGAACTATTTCGACGACGCGCAGAACGCCTTCGTATCGGCCTACCGCAAGAGCAAGAAGGACGGAACGTTCACCGTCAAGGTCGAGTACATCTCGTGCGGAAGTCTCGAAGGGAAGACGATGCTGCTGGTCGACCCGATGCTCGCCACCGGATCGTCGGCGGCGCTGGTCTACGAAGCGCTCGTCGAGAAGGGAGGTATGCCGGCCCACACCCACGTGGCGTCGATCATCGGTTCGGAGCAGGGCGTAGACTACGTGCAGCGCCACATGCCGCATGCGACCACTTCGCTCTGGTGCGCCGCCGTGGACGAAGAGCTGACCTCGCGCTCCTACATCGTTCCCGGTATCGGCGATGCGGGCGATCTGGCCTACGGAGAGAAGTTGTAACCGCCGCTGCCCCCGAACGGACGGCAGGCGGAGCGCATCGCCGCCGTCCGCTTCCGGCTTCGTCGGGGAGGATTGAAAAAACATGAAACGATTCATCGAAAACCGTCCGTCATCGGACACCGCCCGCCGGCCCCTTCCGCCGCTGGCCGGCAACCTGCTCTTTCTCGGCGCCCTCTTCGCCATGAGCCTGCTCGTGATGGCGATCGAGAAACCGCTCTTCCTGCTGTGGTACCACGCGCAGGCGGCCGAAGCTTCGGCCGCAGAGCTGGCGCTGGTCGTCTGGAACGGATTGAAACTCGACCAGACCGTAGCGGGATACATCACCGCACTGCCGCTCCTGGTCGTGCTCGCAGCCCTCTGGATTCCGGGGCGATGGAGCCGCAGCGTGCTGAAAGGCTACCTGCTCGTCATCGCCGCCGTCTCCGCCACGGCGTTCGCCGCCAACCTCGCCCTCTACGAATACTGGGCCTTCCCGCTCGACAGCTCCGTGCTGCAATACCTCGCCTCGCCCAAAGAGGCGCTGGCGAGCGTCACGGCCGGCCAGCTCCTGCTGCAACTGCTGGTCGCCGCGGCGGTCTTCGGAGGCATGGCGTGGTGCTACCTGAGCGTACTGCGGCTTTACGACCCCGCCCGGCGGTCGACACATCGTGCAGGCAGCACGCTGGTGCTGCTGCTGGCGGCAGGAGTGCTCTTCCTGCCGATCCGCGGCGGGGTGTCGGTGGCAACGGCCAATGTCTCGAAGGTCTATTTCAGCGGCCGGATGTTCCTGAACCATGCGGCGGTCAATCCGCTTTTCTCGTTCCTCTCGACCCTGTCGGACGGCGACGACGCCCTCTACGAATACGAATTCTTCCCCGAACCGGAGCGTGCGGCGATCTTCGAGCCGCTGCGCGGCGACCTGCCTGCCGGGATCGGAACCGACACGCTGCTGCGCACCCGACGGCCGAACGTCGTGCTGTTCCTGGTCGAAAGCTTCGGCCGCTCGACGGTCGACGAGCGTGTCGGAGGCGAACCCGTAGCTCCCGAATTCCAACGGTTGAAGGGCGAGGGAGTCTATTTCGACAACCTCTTCGCCAACTCGTTCCGCACCGACCGCGGCACGGTAGCCGTGCTGAGCGGATTTCCCGCCCAGACCAAGATGTCGGTCATGAAGCTGCCCGTCAAGAGCCAGCGGCTCCCTCGATCGCCCGCTCGCTGCGCCGCGAGGGCTATGCCACGAGCTTCTACTACGGCGGCGACCTCAACTTCACCAACACGGCCTCCTACCTCTACGGCACGGGCTTCGACCGGCTCACGTGGCAGAAAGACCTGCATTTCGACGCCCCGACCTCGAAATGGGGCTATGCCGACGACGTGGTGATCGACGCCTTTACCGACCATGTGCTCGCCGAAGCCGCATCGCAGCGTCCCTTCTTCGCCGCGATGCTCACGCTGTCGAGCCACGAACCGTTGACGTGCCGTTCGCGAAATTCGACGACCCGATGCTCAACGCCATGGCCTTCACCGACGCCTGCCTCGGCCGCTTCGTGGAACGCGTGCGGCAGACTCCCGTATGGGACGACCTGCTCGTCATCCTCATCGCCGACCATGCCTATCCCTACCCCTACGGCATCGCCAACAGCGACGCGCTGCGTCACCGCATCCCGATGCTGTGGCTGGGCGGCGCCGTGCGCCGTCCGGCGGTAGTCGAAACCTACGGCTCGCAGAGCGATCTGGCGGCCACGCTGCTCGCGCAGCTGGGGATCGCTCACGGCGATTTCCTTTTCAGCCGCGACCTGTTCGATCCAGCGCGCCCCAAATTCGGCTACTGGTGTTTCAACAACGGCTTCGGCGTGGCCGACGCCGGCGGCACGACGATCTTCGACTGCACCTCCGCCCGCGTGATCTCGCCCGACAGCACGGCCGCGCAGCTGCGCGACGGAAAGGCGATGCTCCAAACCACCTACAAGGCGATACGGGAGCTGTAAAAATCCGGAGAATCAAAATCCGATCGTGTGCCATCCGGTGCATGAATTTCGATTACGCAGAATTCAAGAACCGCCCCTTCGGAAGGGGCGGTTCTTATCGTTACCGGAAAATCGGGGGAAGGGAGAGAAAACCGCCCCTACGGCACCGGATCGTAGCCGCTGCCGCCCCACGGATGGCAGCGCGCCAGCCGTTTCAGGGTGAGCCAGCCGCCCTTGACGGGCCCGTATTTTGCAGCAGCGCCTCGACGGCATACTGCGAACAGGTCGGCGTAAACCGGCACGAAGGCGGCGTGAAGGGCGAGATGCAGAGCTGGTAGAACTTCACCACGGCGATCAGCGGCAGCGCCGCCGCACGTTTACAGACGCTCCGCAATCTGTTGAAGAATCCGGCGCAGGGCATTTTCGACGGTTTTATAGGGGAACGATCTCCTTCGAGGAGTAGATCAGCGCCACGTCCACGGCAGCCGTCTTTCCGCCCTCCGCGAGCAGCAGCCCCTTGTTGAGCCGGTAAGCCTCCTTCGCCCGGCGGCGGAGAAGGTTGCGCCGGTTGGCGCGCTTGTGGAACTTCTTGGGAACGGAAAAAGAGCACTTCGGCCGACATGCGGTCGTCGGCCTCGGCGAACCAGACGTAACGGAACGGATAGACGAAACCCGACTCGCCGCTCTCGAACAGGCGGCGGATCGCACCCAGCGTGCGCAACCGTTCGGCGCGGGGCAATGTACGGGACGGGATCATCGTATTCTCTCAATGGAGGCGGACGTACCGCCTCCGGTCGTTATTTCTTGTCGGCCGACGAACGGCGTGCGCGGCTCTTCTTGGCCAGCTTGTGCTGCTGCGAACGGATGAACTCCTCCTTCTGCTTGTCCTCGACGAACTGCGCCGCCTCGACCTCCTTGCCGGCGTGCACCTGGTCGATGTAGATGTCGATCGCCTTGACCATCGAAGGAGCTTCGGGCGTCGGGGCCTTGATCTTGACGGTCAGTCCCGCCTCGATGGCGCAGCGCAGCGTCGCCTCGCCGAAAGCGGCGATCGTCGGCAGTTCGTCGCCGAACTGCTCGATGAGCACCTTGACCTCCGAGGGAGAATAGATGCCCACCACGTCGTAGGAACGGATGTCGATCCCCTCGGGATCGGCCGCCACCGTGCGGGCGAGAATCACCGGATGGAACGAGAATTTGAGCTTGGCCATCGTCTCCGGGCAGATCGGGCTTGTGCGGCTCGCTGAGCGTGAGCAGGAACTTCTCCTCCTTGTGCTTGATGAGCAGTTCGATCAAATTGGTGAACGAACCGTCGGCAAACGAAATTTTACGCTTGCGGTAGACGATGTATTTTTGCAGGTAGAGCGCCACGGCCTCCGTCTGGCAGATGTACTTCATCGTTTCGGGAACGGTGATACGCGCCTCCTCGCAAATACGGAAAAAGCTGTCGACGGTCGTGCGCGACGTGAAAATTACGGCCGTATGATCCAATATCTCGACCCGCTGCTGCCGGAACCCTTGAGCGAAACGCCCGCAACCCGAATGAACGGATGATAATCGACGGTTATGCGCTGTCTGCGCGCCAATTCGAAGAAAGGAGACTTTTCGGGGATAGCCGGCTGCGGCTGAGAGACAAGAATTCGACTGACTTTCGTTACACTCATTCTTAACTGTGTTTTACCAACATGAGCACCGCAAATGCCACCGGTGCGATTTCGATGGTGCAAAGGTACAAAATCCAATGCAAATTCGAAATATTTTTTGCGACAAACAACGAATGAATCTCTCTGAGAAATAGCAATATAATCGTCGCAGACAACCCGACTATCCCGCATAACCAGCCTGATCCTGAACCGATTGGACAGAGTGCATAAAGCAAAATGAACGGCAGGACCGAGAGGCTCGCCAGCGCGAAATGGAACTGTTTGACATAGAGAAGCGTCTCGACGAACGACTGCGTGAGCGTCACCTGTCCGATGCACCACAATGCGATCGTCTGCATCAGGACGACGGCCTCGGCCGCCAGCACGGCCGCCACGCAGAGGCCCTCCCGCCAGAGCGGAGGAAGGAGGTCGAACGTACCCGCCGGCAGCCAGTCGTCGCATAGGCGTACGGTCAGCACGCCGATCCCCACGACGCCGAGTACGCAGCAACGGCGCAGGAAATGGCTGTGGATCACGCCGCGCTTCTGCAACGTCCGCTGGTCCGGCGTTTCGGTCGAACCCGAAACTCCCGGCCAGCATCCGCACTTCGCTGTAATTGGTATAGAGCAGCAACAGATAGGAAGCCGCCAGCAGCAGGGCGACGGCCTGATAGACGACCGATCCGGAGAGGGGCGCTGCCGTTTCCGCGACCGCATGACCGACGTCGCCCAGCGTCGACGCCGCACCGAACAGCTCCGCCGCCGAAGCATCCGTCAGCGACGCGACACCCTGCGCCGTACGCGCCGTCCAATCGCTGAGCCATCCGCCGAGCGTCAGCGCCCGTTCGGCCGCCGAGAGCGGCTCCACCTGCGGAAACGAGGTCGGAAAAGCGTCCGGAAGGGCGGCTGCGGTATGCACCAGCGAATCGGCCGCCGCGAACGAATCGGAGAGGGCTTCCGCCGCATGCACGACGGCCCCCGCCGGCCCGTCCGGCGTTCCGTTCGCCGCGAGCGAATCGGCGGCGACCGACAGATCGTCCGGCCGGATCATGCGTCGAAAAAGCGTTTGAGCGTAATGCGGATCATGGTACCCTTGCCCGGCTCCGACTCCACGACGGCGATCTTACCGTTGTGATACTCCTCGATGATACGGCGCGAGAGCGACAGTCCGCCCCCAGCCGCGCGTCTTGGTCGTGAAGCCGGGCTCGAAAAATCCGCTTCCAGTTGCTTTTTGGGAATGCCCTTGCCCGTATCCTTCACGTCGATCATCACGTTTTGGTCGTCCATCGAGAGCCGCACGTCGATCGACCCATGCTTGCAGGGCGTCGAGCGCATTTTTTCATCAGGTTCTCGA
>VOFI01003479.1_pt1 | contig 13460 bp, 26 predicted proteins | sample 5384131 | NCBI WGS metagenome assembly VOFI01 (sample SAMN12384728, study PRJNA508395) | human gut metagenome | isolation source: healthy gut H | host: Homo sapiens
CCAGCACCGTCTGGTCTTTGTTCACCCAGGTGAACCTGTCTGCTGGCTTCCCCGCCGTCAGAGGTGGTGCCATGGGGATTCACGGAAAGGACCACATCCTTGGTATCCACATGGACTTCCCCTTCATCGGCAGTGACGGTCATGCTCCGCCCGTCTTCCTGATAGAAAGTCCCTTGATGCCCTTCAGCTTGTCGATCTGGGTCTTTTGTCGTAGAGCATGGATTCCACAGTCAGTTCCCAGACCTTCCGGCCATTTTTCGTTTTCCTGGATGGTGGACCCGTTCACTTCCTGGAGTACGTCATACCATTTTCCTGCACTTTACCCCGTGGTGGGTTTGCTGCTCAATAACCAGGCAATGACGCCCCCATCAGGAGCACAGCGGCCCACAATCCTGGTATGGTACGTTTGTGTGCTTGCGCCCATGAAGAGCATCCTTTTAACCGTTCCAGGGAGTGTTCCAGCGGTGCTGGAACCAGATCCAGATTGTCCGGATACTGCCGAATGATCTTTTCCACTTCCTGGGTCATTTTCAGGGTAATCCGGTAATCATCTTTTTTCCCGGTTGCCCGTATCTTCATAGTAGATGGGGTCTTTCATTTAGCACCTGGTGGCCATACCCGCTGGGTTTGCGCAATGAAGATGGGCCGGTGCCTTTAACTTAGGCAAAATAGGCCGTCTTCGGGGGTAAAAGCCATCTTTGCCGAAGAAGGGCACGAAAATAACCATGATAGCCACCGTCCTGGTCCTGTCGAACCCAGACATGCGACGCTTTTCTTCGTAATTTTTGAGCACAGCCCAGATCTCGTTGGTCCCCCGGGCGAAGATTTCTGGCCCACACCCCGGCGCAGTTCGTTCATGAAACACTGGATTGAATTGGGCTGGGGTTTTTCCATTCAGGGAAACCGTTCAGGGCAGGGGCGGCCTCAGCCAGTTGTCCATATGGCAGGCCAGCATACCACCCGTGTTTCTGCCAGGGGTTTCCCTGACAGGATGTGTCCGGCTGTATCGAAGTACCTCAGGCCGGATGTTGTCCTTTGTCTGTGGCGGGCATGTAGAACATCTCCATGGCTGTCATCCCGGTTCAGGAACAGCCGATGGATGATTTCCCGGGCCTGCCGGGGGATACGCCCATCCGTTCCTGGATGGTCTCTTTCCGCCCGGATCGCTGTTTTTTGGCGATATACCAATACAGTTTACCACAATTCCTGCCCAGCCACTTTTCTACGAATTTGTAGGGCAGATGGGAAATGATGATACTTACACCTTTCAAAAATCGTAGAGCATTACTGTTTGTCTCCCCCCCTGGACTTCGTACTCTCTCACGATCTGGTTCCACAGGCCCTTGGCCTTCAGGATGCGTTCGTCACATCCCGACAGCCCCCCGGCCTCCTTTGCACCCGGAGACCAGCATGGCCCGTTCCCGGACTTCCGGAGCCGCATCGGCGGGAGCAAACGTCACCGCCGACCGGCCAAAGGCCGGCAGGTCATTCAGATCGTCCCCCATGAAGGCAGTCTCCTCCAGGGGAATATCCAGTTCTTTCGAAGCTTGTTCCAGGGTCTTTCCTTTGTAAATGACATTTTTCATACTTACGGAGCTGATACCCAGTTCCATGGCCCGATGGAGCACGATCTCGCTGTGGCGTCCGGTGATGAGCGCCACCTGGATACCATGGCGCAGGGCCAGGCTGATGCCCAGTCCGTCCCGGGCGTCAAAATGCTTGCACAGTTCTCCTTCCTGGCCGATGATGATGCTCCCATCGGTCAGGACACCATCCATCCAGGGCCAGCAGGTGGATCCTGGCCAGTTGTTCTTCGGTTACCATTTATACCACTCCTTGATGGACCAGATCGGTGATGTGCAGCAGCCCTACCACTTTGTCTTCCTGATCCACCACCGGCAGCACCGTAATGGGCCGGGGTTTGTTGGATTCCATCAAATGGAGGGCTTCCGCTGCCAGTTTGTGATCCTGGATGGTCCTGGGATGCCTGGTCATCATTTCAATACAGGCCAGTTCAGACAATCCGGAGTCCTTACAGCATTGCCCCAGAGCGGATATCCCATCAGTGAGCAGGCATTTGAATCGTGGTCAGCGTCACCCACAGAGACAGCTTACCTTGCAGCGGTGATTTTGAACAGGGCACGGCATCCTTCACGCTGACCGTAGAGGCACCAGGGGGATTCTCGATCATATTGCATCACATCATCCACGGTCAACCACAGTTTCAAATCCCCAGGCTGCCCCGGGATGAAATGGTAGATTCTTCAGCGTAATTTTGGGCCTCAAAGGAGGATTCCATGGCCGAGGCATCCCATAGGCCAGGGCCGTAGTGCTGCTGGTGGGAGCCAGGCCCAGAGGGCAGGCTTCCCGCTTCACGCCCACATTCAAGACAATATCTGCATTTTTGGCCAGGGGTGGATTCCGGATTGCCCACCATGGCACGATCCGTGCCCCGATGCGCCGCACGCTGGGCAGGATGTTCAGCACTTCCCCGGTTTCCCCGCTGTTGAAAGGGCCAGGACCACATCGTGTTCCGTGACCATGCCCAGGTCCCCATGGATGCCTTCCGCCGGATGGAGAAAGAAGGCGGGAGTACCGGTGCTGGGCCAGGGTGGCAGCGATCTTGCGGGCGATGATGCCGCTTTTGCCCATGCCTCGTAACGATGATCCGCCCTTGCAGTGGAGGATCATATCCAGTGCCTGCCCGGAAATGCGCATCCACCCGGGGGAATCAAGTTCCAGGATGGAGTCAGCTTCGATGCGCAGGGCTTCTTTGGCTTTTTCAAACATGGCTCATGCCTCCCCTGCGGCCGATGGCGTCAACGGCCTTGGCATCGGCCAGTACCTGTTCCAGCTTGTCCAGGGGCGATCATGTTGGGACCGTCGGACAATGCTTCGGCCGGGTTGTCGTGGACCTCCAGGAACAGCCTGTCCACCCTTAACCGCTGCAGGCTGCCTGCGCCATATGGAGAGCAAACTGGCTCTGGCCGCCGCTCCATTTCCCGCATGATGGAGCAGGCTATATCCGTCACCAGGGGTGTTGTACCCGAAGCTGACGCCCCGTTCAGCATGAGCTGGTGGTGGCAGCCGGAGCCAGTGATCTTGTGGACCACATTCTTCTTATCCCAGGGTGCCAGGAACTGGCCTTTTTCACATTGACCACCCGGCCGCTGTGGGCGGCTTCCACCAACAGGTCCGTTCACAGGGTTGCCGTGTGGAATCTGGATGATGTCCAGCACTTCGGCGGCTTTTTTCCACCTCGCCAGGTTTCGTGCACACGTTGATGATGGGCACCTGCAGGTCTTTTTTTGATCTGGGCCAGGATCTTCAGCCCTTCTTCCAGACTCCGGTCCCCGGAAGGATTCCAGGGAAGAGCGGTTGGCCTTGTCGAAAGAAGCCTTGAACACGTACGGCAGGCCCAGTTTTTTCACAGATGGCCTTGGCCTGTTTGCCGATGGCCAGGTCTGTTCAGGTAGCCTTCCAGCACGCAGGGCCATGATGAGAAGCGGGTGGCCCTGTCCTGCCTCATAGGGTCCGATCTTGACGATTTGCATGGGTTACTGCTCCTTTCCTTCTGCAATCGCTGCCAAAGATTTCGTTGGGTCTGTTCAGATCTTCCCGGGTATCGATGCCCACACATCCTGGAAATCGGTGGCCAGCATCCTTGATCTTGACCCCGCTTTTCCAGGGCCCGCAGCTGTTCCAGCCCTCCACCTTTTCCAGGGGTGTGGGCAGCAGTGCGGCGAATTTCAGCAGGAAGTCCCGCTTATACGCATTGCCGATGTGCTTCCACACTTTCGCTAATCCGGGTTCCTCATTGCGGGATAGGGATCAGGCTGCGGGAAAATATACAGGGCATAGCCGTTCTGGTCGGTGACCACTTTCTACGGCATTGGGGTTCTGGTAGTCTTCCGCTGTTCTGTTTTTCATGGTGGCCATTTCCAGAGTCAAGTTCTCCTCAAAGGCGTAGGCCAGGTGGTCGATGACCTGGGGCGGGATCATGGGTTCATCTCCTGACGTTGACGATCACGGTCCACATCCTCATAGTTCAGGGGCCACCTCGGCTTGGTCCGTACCGCTGGGATGATCCCAGGAGGTCATGACGGCCCCTGCCGCCGAAGGCAATCACCACATCGGCATTAACGCTGATCGTCGGTGGCCCGCCCAGGACCTGGTCGGGAATTGCGGAGGCCAGAGGAAGCACGCTCATACACACGCTGGATCACCGGTTTGCCCTGGATCAGTGCCGAGGGGTTCCCGGCAGACGGGTGGAACCCATAACGGGCAGGAAGCACACGCAAGTACTTTCATTTCGCAGGTTTCTCCTTTTTAATCGCAGCAGTAATGGTATCACCACAAAGCTTCTTCCTTGTAATCTACAATTTTCCATATCAAGGATATATAGAGGCACATCCCGATGGGGAATAAATGAACTCCGTAGGGATCTTCACAGCATCTTTCAGTGGTGACCAGGGCCTTCACACCCGCTTGCTGATGGCTCGGTCCCGCTGATGTACTGCATCTCCACCATGCCGTAGTCGTGGTGATCCGGATACCGGATGGCTTCCACGATGTCTTCAGCCCTTCGGCGTTCATAGTCTGCCTCGAAGGGAGGACGAAGCGTTGATGGCGGAGAACACCATCACATACTTCAGGGCTTCCAGGACAGCCTCCTGACATAATATTTTTATACCAGTCGGCGATCTCAATGAAATCGCAGGGTTTGTGGATGCTTTCCACAATCGGTGCCGCCGCCGGCATATCTGTGCAGGGTACGTACAGGGTGGCCTGGGAAATGGGTGAACTCTGGTCGCATTTGGTCAGCAGGAACAGACCGGCCCGGCTCAGGTTGCTCAGGGTTTCACGGGGAGTTCAGGGCAGGATGCAACCGTTGCCAGGCACCCTCTTCGGTATCCTGGCACCCACATCAGTCATTGGCTGCCAATGCACAAGGATGATGACTTCCGCCGTTATCCACGCGAACTGGCCGGTGATGGCCCGTTCCTTGCCGATGACCACCGGGATGCCGGGCAGCTGCTTGTATGAGGAAAGCCTCGTCAGCGTAAACTTCATAGGCGGTCATATAAATCTTCTTGCCGTCGGATACCACCCCGATCTTTTCTTCCCAAGTGGGACCGGTAGCCCCGGTTCAGGATGACGACCCAGTAACCCGGCTTCTGGATCATCAGGGCCACTTTCTGGGCGGTGGGGTCTTGCCGGTACCGCCTACGGTGATAGTTGCCGATGCTGATCACACAGCAGTCCAGTTTCGTGCGGGGCAGGAATACCGGCGTCATAGCAGAACAGCTTCCAGCCGTACACCTGCTTCTAGAGCACGGACAGGACACGGAGAACGCCAGGACGCACCAGTCAGGATCCGTTGTCCTCGCCGTGGGACAGCTGGATCAGATCTGGAATTTACGGCATCGCGCCGGGCGCATCAGGGGGCTCACTTCGTCGTTGATGTTCCGGAGAGTATTGATCTTGTAATGGGTGTTCACCATGCTTTCGGTGGCGGTGACTTGGCAGCTCCTGCAGGTACTGGATGGTCCGTACTGCAGCGCCCCCGGTTTTTTCTTGATGACCTGGAGGGAGGCATCCCCCATCTTCCTGCGCAGGGCATCATCCCTGAAGATCTTCAGGAATTCCTGGGTCAGTTCTTTTCCCGTCCCTGATCTGGACGCAGGCGCCCACCTTGCTCAACAGGGCAAAGGAATCCTTGAAGTTGGACATGCATGCCCCCACGATGATGGGCTTTGGCATGGGCTGCCGGTTCCAGTAATGTTTGTGGCCCCCGTGTTTGATCAGGCTGCCGCCTACGAACACGGCATCTATTACCGCATAAGTCCGGCCCAGTTCGCCCGGTCGGTGTCGATGAGTACCACCTGGGTACCGCAGGGCCGGGGATTGCTCATGGCCTTCAGGGCCGAACGCAGGCCCAGGATCAGGCCATATTTTTCGGCCAGTTACTGATTTCATGGACCCGTCCCGGTTTCCGGGGCGCAATGATCAGGCGGGCCTGGGGAAATTTTTCAGGATTTCTGGAAACTCCTGGAACAGGGTCTCTTCTTCGGTGGATGGGTACTGCCGGCCACAATCACCGGATAATCATCCCCCAGGCCCAGTTCTTCTTTGTACTGCTGCAAATCCGCAGGTGTCACTTCCGCATAGGTCTGATCGAATTTCGTGTTGCCGGTCACGAAGATCCGCGCGTTTTTCCGCTCCCAGGTGGGCCGATGTATTCTGCATCGATGGAGGACTGCATGCAGAACCGGGTTACGCTGCCCATCATGTCGGACAGGATGCCGAACAGGTACCGATAGCTCTTCACGGACTTGTCGGAAATCCGTCCGTTCACCATCATGACGGGGATGCGGCGCAGCTTGATGGCCCGCAGAAGTTGGGCCACAGTTCCGTTTCCACGGGCATGAAGATCCGGGGCATGATCCGCTTCCACGAAGGATTCGGACACAAAAGGGCAGATCCAGCGGAAAATAAATGATGGCATCTGCTTCCGGGATGATCTGGTGGGCCATGTTGTAGCCCCCTGTGGTCACAGCCGATACCAGGATCTTGGCATCGGGCATGGCCTTGCGGATTTCCTCTTGACCAGGGGGCTGGTGGCCCCCGATTTCCCCACGGAGGCACCGTGGATCCAGATGCAGTTTTTATGGGCGACGGCGATCTCATCATCCCGGATGAATCCCATGCTCTGCCGGAAGCGGCGAAACCTTTTCCCGGAAATACCGCACTCGGTGAAGTAGGGCAGGATCACGAAGATGAATAAGACTGTGGCCAGGAAATTATATAGATAATACATGCTTTGATGTTTTCATTGGGTTGGACGACTGGGGAAGAAAAAGGCTTACTCATTCAGTGTCCCATGTTTTCCTTCTTCTTCTCTGGCCACAGCTCCTGTTCTGCCTTTCCCGATACTGATATCGTGCAGATGGGCATACAGGCCATGGAGGGCCATCAATTCCTCGTGGGTACCGGATTCCACAATCTCGCCGTGGTCCAGTACCCGGGGATCTTGCTGGCGTTCTGGATGGTGGTGACAGCCGGTGGGCAATGACAAAGGATGTACGGCCCACCATGAGCCGGTCCAGGGCTTCCTGCACCAGCCGTTCGCTTTCTGTATCCAGGGCCGAAGTGGCTTCCATCCAGATCAGGATCCGGGGATCCTTCAGGATGGCCCGGGCGATGGCACGCGCTGCCGCTGGCCACCGGACACGTTGATGCCCCGGTCGCCCAGCTGGGTATCATAGCCCTGGGGCAGCTGCATGATGAATTCGTGGGCATTGGCTGCCTTGGCCGCTGCCACCACTTCCTCCTTCGTGGCATCCAGGCGCCCGTACAGGATGTTGTTGTACACCGTATCGTTGAACAGGTTGGTTTCCTGGGGCACGATACCCACCTGCTCCCGCAGGGAGGCCACGGTCACGTCACGGATGTCATGGTCGTCGATGAGGATGGCCCCATCGGTCACGTCATAGAACCGGGGCAGCAGGTTGGCAATGGTGGATTTGCCGGCACCGCTGGGCCCCCACCAGGGCAATGGCCTGGCCGGGTTCTGCCCTGAAGCTCAGATGTTTCAGGATAGGTTCATCCGGATTGTAGGAGAAGGACACATCCCGGAATTCCACCTTGCCCTTCACAGGGGCAGGGCAATGGCGCCCGGCTTTTCAGGGATCTCTTCATCCAGGTCCAGGATGCTGAACACACGGTCGGCAGCGGCCAGGGCCTTCTGGATGTTCCCCAGCACCCGGGCGATCCGCTTGATGGGGTTGGAGATGTTCACGGCATATACCAGGAAGGCGATCAGGGACCCGGCGGTGATGTCACCGGCCAGCACCCCCGGCCACCGAACCAGATGATGGCCGTGACGCCCAGGGCCGCGATGAATTCAATGACCGGGGGAAAGGGTCCCCATGAGCCGTACGCTCTTCATGTTGGCATCGAAGTTCTGGCGGTTGGTCCGTTCGAACCGGGCAATTTCATAGGGTTCCCCACAAAGGACTTCACCACCCGGCTGGCGGACAGGGTTTCCTGCAACACGGAGGTGATGTCGGCGGTGGCCTGCTGGATCCGGTGGCCGGTCTTGCGGATCTTCTTGCCGAAGAAATCCATGAAGAACAGCACCACCGGGAACATGCAGAACGCAAACAGGAGTCAGTTTCCAGTCCAGGCAATTTTTCCATGGCGCAGATGGACCCGATGAGCACAGAGGTTTCCGTGATGAGATTTCCACGGAGTTGTCCACCATGGCAGCCTGCATGGCCTGCACATCGTTGGTCACGTAGCTCATGATGGTCCCCCAGCTTGTTGGTATCGTAGAACCGGGTATCCAGTTCCATCATCTTCTTGAACACCAGTCTCCGGATGTCGATGACCACGCTTTCACCCACGTAGTTCATCAGGTAGTTCTGGCCATAGTAGGTAATGCCGCGGGCGAAGAAGATCACCACGATGCCCAGGGCAATCAGGTTCAGCAGGTCGCTGTCGTTGTTGATGAACACCTTGTCGATCACGTCCCGGACGATCCAGGGTACATACAGGTTGGCGGCTGAAGTAAGCACCGTGCAGACCCCTGGCCAGTCCAGACGGGGGCAGGTAGGGTTTGATGAATTTCAGGATGCGCAGATACAGGTTCATTCTTTCTCCTTTGCTGTTTCGAGGATCAGGGCTGCTGTACGATCCACCGCCCCGGGTTTCCCCAGTTTGGCCACCGCCTGCTGCAGCTCACGGCGTACGGATCGGGCCCCTTCCGGTTCCAGGAAGGCCAGAACCGCAGACGCCATGCGTTCAGGGGTCATATTTTCCTGGATCAGTTCCGGAAGGATCTCTTTTCCGGCCAGGATATTGGGCAGGCCGATGTATTTCACATAGATCAGATGTCTGGCAAGGAAGATGCTCAGGGCACTGGCGCAGTAGCAGATCACACTGGGCAGCCCGCAGAGAGCAGCTTCCAGGGTCACGGTGCCACTGGTGGCCAGGCCACATCAGAGGCAGTCATCACATCATAGTTGTGTCCCTCCACCACCTTCACCGTTTCGGAGGACCAGTCCAGGAAGGAATCCAGCAGGCCTCTGTCGATGGAAGGAGCCTTCTGGAGGACAAAATCCACATCCGGTCGCTGCTTTTTGATGAGAGGCAGGGCCTGGAGCATCACCGGCAGCACCCCAGTGATTTCTTTCACCCGACTGCCGGGCAGCAGGAGCACCACCGGATGGCCGGGCCGTTTGCCGAGGAAGGCTTCCGCCTCCTGGGGGGGCTCATTTCCGGCTGGACGATGTCCACCAGCGGGTTCCCCACGAACTCCACAGGAGCCTTAGAGGCCTCTTTATAGACCTTCGCGGCGAAGGGATAGATGCAGGCTACTTTCGTGCACAGCTCTGCAACCATCTTCGCCCGGCCCCGGCGCCAGGCCCAGGCGGACGGCGGATATAGGAAAACACCGGATGCCCAGGGCTTTGGCTTCCTTCGCCACCCGCATATTGAAATCGGGATAGTCCACGGTGACGAACACATCGGGTCGCCGCTCCTCCATCAGCCGCCGGAAGGCCTTCTTCAGGCCCAGCAGCCGGGGCAGGGCTTTCAGCACTTCCACGAAGAGCCCATGACGCTGTATTCTTTATAGTTGAACACCACTTCGCCACCGGCTGCGGCCAGGGCCTCTCCGCCCATGCCGAACACCTGGGCGGAAGGGTCCTGCTGCAGGATGGCACGGGTCAGCGCAGCGGCGTGCAGATCGCCGGAGGCTTCCCCTGCAGAAATGAAAACTTTGGTCACCCTGTTGTCTCCTCTCATTTGAACATAATGATACAGTATATATTATAACACATCAAAAAGGAGCTATCCCGTGAATTTTCAAATTCACGGAACAGCTCCTTGTCTGCGTCATCAATATTTGGTCGCCGGTGGTCAGCGGCCCTCCGGATCCTTCATGGCCACTACAGTGATGTCGTGGTCGTTGGCCAGCTTCAGGGCCTTTTCCCGTTCCACCAACATGGTCCGGCCCGCTTCCATGACGATACCGGCACAGCCGCTCTCGATCATGGATTCGATGGTACGCACCCCCACCCCCGGCATATCGAACCGGTTGTCCTGGGCGGGTTTGGCGGTCTTGGCCACAATGGCCTTCTTGCCCAGTTTTCCTCCCCGCAGGATGCAGGCGTCGGTGCCTTCGATGGCTTCCACGGCCATGATGGCCTTGTTCTTCACCACCACGGTCTGGCCGATGTCCAGGCCTCCGATTTTCTTGGCCATGGCGAAGCCATACTGCATATCCTCCCACTCTTCCCTGGTGGGTTTCCGCTTGCTCAGCACCCCTTCCTGGGGCATCAGATCCTTCAGGAACAGGGTCTGGTCCATCACGTGGATGCCCAGGCTCTCCAGTTTGGCCACCAGGGCGTTCATGATGGTATCGTCATGGCGATCGGGCAGGCTCATCAGGATCTTGATGGCCTGCCAGTCGGGCACCAGTACACCCCCGGAATACAGGATTTCCTTGGTCACCTTGCCGATCATGGTGACCTCGTCCACTCCTTCCTTCTGGAGGGTCTTGAAGATCCTGCCCACCTTGCCGATGTTGATGGCATAGAAAGCGTCGGCCTCTCCGGGCAGGTCTTCATGGGTACCCGGCACCAGGCCGATGGCCACCGTCCGGTAGCCTTCTTTCCGGGCACCCGGACCACATCAACGGGCAGATGCCCTACCCCGGCCAGTACTCCTAAGGTCTTCCCCATAGGCTCTTACTCCCGGATGCCATGGGCGGACGCCCGGCAAATGCCTCTTTCCACCGTACGCAGGAACCGCATGAAATGTTCCACTTCTTCGTAGCTGTCCAGTTCCTGTTCCATGGTCTTGATGGCATCCGTCAGGGACAGGCCTCTCTTGTACAGGATCTTGTAGGCTTTCTTCAATTCCCGGCGCACTTCCATGGGAATGCCTGCCCGGGAAATGCCCACGCTGTTCAGCCCTGCCACGTAGGCCGGGTTGCCGGCTACGATCACGAAGGGGGTACATCCTGGGAAATCCGGCTCATGCCGCCACACATGCAGTTGCGGCCGATCTTGGTGAACTGGTGCACAGCGGTCAGACCGCCGATGACGGCCCGGTCTTCCACAATGACGTGCCCGGCCAGGGTTGCCACGTTGCTCATGATCACGTTGTTGCCCACGATGCAGTTGTGGGCAACGTGGGTGGCCATCATCAGCACATTGTTGCCGATGCGGGTCTCGTTGCCTTCGCCCACCGCACGATGGACCGTGGCACATTCCCGGATGGTCACATGGTCACCGATGATGGTGGCGGTATCTTCGCCCTTGTATTTCAGGTCCTGAGGGACTTCACCGATGCTGGCACCCTGGAAGAACTCACAGTTCCTGCCGATGGTGGTCCGGCCGGTAATCACCACATGGGGTGGATGATGGTGCCTTCACCGATCTTGACATGTTCACCGATGATAGAGTACGGGCCAATTTTCACGTTGGGGCCGATTTCCGCACCCGGTGCTATGATGGCTGTCTCATGGATCATAGTAGAATCTGCTGTCATTGTTTCACTCCACCTTTATTGTTTATTTTCTGCCAGTGCAAAGAAGAAATCCCCTTCGCAGGCAGCCTCGCCGTCCACTGTACCTTCACAGTGGGCAACACCCATATTGCCTTTGATCTTCGTAATGATGGCTGTGGTCACCAGCTGGTCCCCCGGTTTGATGGGCCGGCGGAACCGGACCTTGTCGATCTTGCCGAACAACGCGATCTTGCCCCGGTTCTCTTCCGGATACAGCAGGGTGACACCGCCCACCTGGGCCATGGCTTCGATCAGCAGCACACCCGGCATGATGGGATTGCCCGGGAAGTGGCCAATGAACTGGGGCTCATTCATGGTGATGTTCTTGATGCCCACCGCCCGTTTCATGGGTTCCAATTCAATGATCCGGTCCACCAGCAGCATGGGATACCGATGGGGCCGGATCTTTTGGATTTCTTGGATGTCTAATGTAATCATAGCCTTACTCCTTACTTCACTTGTATTCTGTTTAACCCGATGATCCGGTTTGCAGCGGTATTCGGATTCACGGATGCGGCGGTATACATCGATCTGCCGGGATACATTGTCGTTGAATGCATGGCCGCTCTTCATGCAGATGATGTGTGCGTGGATGGGGCCCAGCAGGTACATATCCCCGATCACATCCAGGATCTTGTGCCGGATCAGTTCATCCGGGAACCGCATTTTGGACAGCACCCCGTCCTTGCTGAAGACCACCACGTTATCCAGGTTGCCCCCCCAGCCCCAGACCCATTTTCTGCAGCTGGGCAACTTCTTCTTCAAAGGCTACGGTGCGGGCCGGAGCGATTTCCTTCAGCAGGGTGTCGCCCCGGTCCTCCCACATCCAGTACCTGGGTCCCCAGCAGGGGGTGGGGATTGATGGAGGTAAAGGTGACGCGGAACCCTGCATAGGGCAGGACCACGATGGAGCGGTCTCCGTCATAATGGGAGAAGGCCCGGTCGAGATGGTACACATGGCGTTCTGCATCCTGCTCTTCGATGCCGGCCTTCAGGATCTGGTCGATGAAAGCCTGGGCCGAGCCATCCCCTACAGGAGGTTCCGCAGAGGACATCTCCACGTAGCAGTTGTCGATCTTCAGGATGGCAAAGGCTGCCATCAGATGTTCGATGGTGGTCACCTGGGCTCCGTTCTCGCTCAGGGTAGTGGCCCGGGTGGTCTTGGTGATGTTGGAAGCCAGGGCATGGACCTGGGGTCTTCCCTCCAGATCCGTACGGATGAATACGATGCCTGTATCCACCGGTGCCGGGCGCAGGGTCATCTCCACCATTTTTCCGGAATGGAGGCCGATGCCGTCGCAGGAAACTGCCTGCTTCAGGGTATGTTGTTTTTCCATGGGTGTCGATCACACGCCTTTCTTTGTACATTTCGTACCGTTTGCGGCCATCTTTCCAACGGTCGTGGACCCAGAACCGCATGGCCGGATCCAACCGGATTTCCCGCTCGGCGATGGCTACCAGTTCTTCCATTATAACACGGACATCCTCGGAACGGTTAGGAGTTTTCGCCGTATGGAGTGCCGGATAGATCCGGGCAGTCAGGGTCCCGTCCGGATTGTTGTGCATAAAAAGGGGCACAATGGGCGAACCGAACATCCGGGAAAGGTGGGCTGCTCCCTGGGGCACCCGGGAAGGTTTGCCGAAGAACAGCAGGTGTTCTCCCGTATGAGCGGAATCCTGGTCGTAGAGGATCCCCACCAGATGTTTCTTTTTTTCAGATAGCGGCCGATGGCCAGCATGCTGTTTTCTCCGTGGTTGTAGGTCACATGCTGTCCCACCATCTGCCGGTAATCGTTGATGAACTTATCCATGGCCCCGTTGTTCTGTCTGCGGGTGATGGACAGAATGGGATACCCCAGCAGCGCCATGGAGGCGCCCAGCAT
>VOFI01002426.1_pt1 | contig 13458 bp, 19 predicted proteins | sample 5384131 | NCBI WGS metagenome assembly VOFI01 (sample SAMN12384728, study PRJNA508395) | human gut metagenome | isolation source: healthy gut H | host: Homo sapiens
GTCCGTTATGCTCTATTCGACGAGGTGTCGGCCCTGTATGGACACTGCCCGGTAGCGACCGCCCATACCCGGAGCGACAATATCGAAACCCTCCTGCTCCATCTGGGCGGGGCTGCGGCCCGCGCGGTCTGGCCGGGATCCCACCGGTGAGGGGACGCATTATCCGGCCGCTGCTGGGCTGTACCCGTGGGGAGATCGAAGGCTATTGCCGGGATAACGGCCTTCCGTATGTCTCCGACAGCACCAACGCCGATGTACGGTATGCGCAACCGCATCCGGAGCCGCGTGGTTCCGGAATGCCTGGCCCTGAACCCGCGGTTTGAGGAAACGGCCGGCCGTTTTCTAACCCGGATGGCGCGGGTTTCGGATCTGCTGTACAGGCTCGCCGCAGAGGCCTTGGAGGCCGCGGCGCTGCCGGAAGGCTATGACCGGATGTCCCTGCGCCGTCTGGATCCAGCTGTAAAGGCGGAGGCCCTCCGTCTGGCGGCTGAGAGGGCCGGAAGCGTGTGCGAAGAGCGCCACGTCACCCGGCTGGAGCGGCTCCTAGATGAGACCGGAGGCTGTACCCTGCCGGGAAACATCAAGCGGCGGTCACCCGGTCGGCGCTGCGTTTCAGTGCGCGGATAGACGAGCTGGACGCGGAATGGGGGTCGATGGAGGCCGCTCCGGGGCAAACCATTCGCATAATCGATAGAAATTTCCGTCTTTTTCTTTTTTCTTTGGAGGATAAAGAGAAGGGTGGGAAAATTCACAGAAAATTATTAAAAAAGCAGTTTAGATTATGATAAAATAATGGGCAGTTTGAAAATCCGCCGGCGCAATCCAGGTGACGCCTATCATCCTGTTGGGCGCCAAGGCGGAAAAACATTGAAAAAGCTCTTCAATGAGGCGCATCTCCCGCCCGCTTTCCGGGACCGTGTCCCCGTTTTGTGCGATGACGCGGGAATCCTGCTCGTCCCGGGCTTTGGATGTGACGTGCGCGCGGCGGTGGATCAGGATACGGCGTCTTCTCGTCCTGGAGGAAGAGAGGGCCCCGGATGAAAGGGCGGAAGAACAGACGTGAGCGATATGAAGGACGATATCGGCGAAGTCCCTGTTTTCAGAAGAAAAAATTGCCTCCATTGTCCGGAATATGGGCAGGCAAATCAGTGAAGATTATGTAAGGGAAGAATCTTTTTATGGTCAGCGTGCTGAAAGGCTCGCTGGTGTTTATGGCGGACCTGATGCGCGCCGTGACCATTCCCTGCTCGATCGATTTCCTGTCCGTGTCCAGCTATGGGAACGGCACGGCCAGCTCGGGGAGGTGCGGATCCTGAAGGACCTGGACTGCTCCCTGGAGGGCAAGGATCTTCTGATCGTGGAGGATATCCTGGATTCCGGCATGACCCTCTCGTTCCTGCTCAAGACGCTGTCGGCCGGAACCCCGCAGTATCCGCCTGTGTACATTCTTGGACAAACCGGAACGCCGCCGGGTTGACATCCGTCCCGATTACGTGGGCGCGGAGGTTCCGGATAAATTCATAGTCGGTTATGGACTGGATTACGCGGAAAAATACCGCAACCTGCCCTATATCGGCGTTCTAAAGCCCGAGGTTTACGAGGCGTAGCGTTTTATCCCAAGCAAAAGGAGTTGATACGTTTGGAATCCAACAACAACGATTTCGGGAAATCCCTGCGGAACCTGGGGCTGTTTATCGGACTTCCGCTGCTGGTCGTCGTCGTGATCTGGCTGTTCATGTCCGGCGACACCAAAAAGTCGGATAAGGTGTATTCCGATTATCTGGCGTATTTTTATAACGATCAGGTGAAATCCTTCGATCTCGATCTGGGGACCAGCAACCTGACCATTACCCTCAAGGAAGAGCTGCGGGAGGACCGCAATAAGGATAACAAGCTCGACGAGAAGGACGATATCATCAAATATCGCGTCCCCCAACGTCTCCTTGTTCCTGGAGGATGTGAAGGACTACCGCAGCCTGCTTGTCAAAAACGGGAACACATACGATTATCAGCCGCAGAGCCAGATGCCGTGGTTCGTCAACCTGATTCCCTCCCTGCTGATCATCGTGTTCTTTGTGGCGATGTTTGTGATGATGCGGCGCCCCTGTCCTCCATGGACGGCGGCGGCAAGGCGATGGGCTTCGGCAAGGCGCGGGTCAAGCAGCCGGCGGACGAAAAGCGGAAAACTACCTTCGCCGATGTGGCCGGCGCGGATGAGGAGAAAGAAGAGCTGCGGGAAATCGTCGATTTCCTGCGTTCACCCAAAAAATTCAAAGAGCTCGGCGCCCGGGTCCCCAAAGGGGTGCTGCTGGTGGGCCCTCCCGGTACCGGTAAAACCCTGCTGGCCCGCGCCGTCGCGGGGGAGGCGGGGGTGCCGTTCTTCTCGATTTCGGGCTCTGATTTTGTGGAGATGTACGTCGGCGTCGGCGCGTCCGTGTCGGGATTTGTTCGACCAGGCGAAAAAAGCTCTCCCTGCATCATCTTCATCGATGAAATCGACGCGGTCGGCCGTCAGCGCGGCGCGGGCCTCGGCGGCGGGCATGACGAACGGGAGCAGACCCTCAACCAGCTGCTTGTTGAGATGGACGGCTTCGGCGCGAACGAGGGCGTCATCATGATCGCCGCGACCAACCGGCCGGATATCCTGGATCCCGCCCTGATGCGGCCCGGCCGTTTCGACCGGCAGATCGTCGTCAACTATCCGGACATCAAAGGGCGTGAGGAAATCCTGAAGGTACACGCCCGCGGCAAGCCGCTCGCTCCCGATGTGGAGCTGTCTGTCATCGCGAAATCGACGGCCGGCTTTACCGGCGCGGATCTGGAAAACCTCCTCAACGAAGCGGCCCTCCTGGCCGCGCGCAAGAACCGCATTCCATTACCATGCCCGAGATCGAGGAAGCGACGATTAAGGTGGTCATGGGCACGGAAAAACGCAGCCATGTCATCACCGACAAGGAAAAGAACCTGACGGCCTATCATGAGGCGGGTCATGCGGTCGTCACCTATTACTGCCCGACCCAGGACCCAGTCCATCAGATTTCGGTGATCCCCCGCGGCATGGCGGGCGGTTATACCATGAGCCTGCCGGAGCACGATAAATCTTATCGTGCCAAAAAGGAGATGCTCGAGGATATCGAGGTCCTGCTCGGCGGCCGGGTGGCCGAAGCGCTCGTGCTCGACGATATCTCCACCGGCGCCAGCAACGACATCGAGCGCGCCACCGACACCGCCCGAAAGATGGTCACCAAGTACGGCATGAGCGACAGGCTCGGCCCGATCGTCTTCGGCTCCTCCGAATCGAACGAGGTGTTCCTCGGCCGGGATTTCGGCCACACCCGGAACTACTCCGGAGGAGGTCGCGGCCGAGATCGACGAGGAGATCAACGCCATCATCACCGGCTGCTACGATAAAACGCGCGAGATCCTTTCCTCCCACATCGACAAGCTGCACGCCGTCGCGCAGTATCTGTTCCAGAATGAGAAGCTCGACGGGGAGCAGTTCAAAGCCCTTATGGAAGGGCGGGAGGTGCCCGACGCTTCCGAGACCGGCCTTTTTGCGTCGGTGTCCGGAGCGCCCGAGACGCCGCTGGTTTCCGAAAACCCGGAAAAGCCCGAGGAATCTGCGGGCGGCGAAGACCTTTCCCACTGACCGAACCAAAAACATCCCCCTGCCAAGCAGGGGATGTTTATATCCTGTCTTTTTCTGCCGCGGACCCCGGTTTTCTTTCCGGAAATGGCTGGGAAGGATGCCGAACTCTTTTTATATACCTGTGCGAAATAACCCGGATTTTTTGAAGCCGCACGCGGCCGCGATGTCGGTGATACTCAGGGAGGTATCCAGCAGCAGGGACTTTGACATGCTCAGCCGGAAATGTTCAGGTACTCGCTGAAACTCCGGCCGAACAGGCTTTGAAGGTGCGGCAGAAATAGCTTTGATTGTAGGAAAAATGCGCGGCCGCCGTATAGGAAGAGATATCGTTGCGATACTGCTCGTTCAGATACTCCAGAATCTCCCGGCAAAACCGGTTTTTGTCGGTTTCCGGCTGAGGCATATCCCGCAGCCGCAGGAGAGCAGTTCGGCGAACAGGATCGAGATGTGCCCCCTGGCACGATAGTGCCAGTAAGGGGGGCCTGTTTTTTAATGTCGTCCAGGAGCTCTGTAAAGACACCCCGCAGGACTGGATACTGCGGGTTTTCTCGGGTAACGGGACCCGCGACCGAGAGCTTTCCGTTTTCGATGGCCCCCTGCATGGCCGGATCGTCGAGAATGGAGAGGTCGAGACAGATGCAATCGTGACCGACAGAATCCCCGGGCGGGAGACGGATGCTGTGGATGACATAGGGGTTGAGCAGGATCAGATCCCCTTCCTGTGCCCTGAAATCCCGGCAGTTCAGGGTGAATTCACAGGCGCCGTGCCGGATGAGTACGATCTCGAACTCACGGTGGTTGTGCACCGGAGCGATGGAGATCTCCTGCTCCGCCGCGGTCTGATCGGTGCCGTAATAGGCGACCGGGATGTGCTCGTATCGTTCGATAAAGCTGTTTTCCATCATCGCGCTCTGCCCCTCCCGTCTCCTTTACTATAAATCAAGTCGGCCAGAAGGTCAATACCGTTATAAAACAAGGTCAATAAAACGCTGTTTTTATGAAAATCGACTATGCTAAGATAAAGACGGGCGGAAAGAGGGGACAGTGACGGGCCGATGTTCCCATATGAGGAGAGTGAGACAGATGCCGAAACCGGTCAGTACCGTATTCCGCATCGTGTATGGCACATACGCGGGTCTTGAAAAGAAGGCTGTGGACATCGTATCCGAAACCCTCGGTGATTTCACGCCGGTTCCGGCCGCCGCCGTGGCAGGGCGGGATCTGGATGATACGGCCAGGGCTGCGGACTCTCTCGTTGTGGTAGGGACACGGGAGAGCAACCCTCTGCTGCGTGCGCTGGCGGAACAGCGGTTCTACGAGCCGGGGGACGATGCGGAAGGGTACACCCTCCGCATCGCGCCGAGTCCCTACAATGAGGAGATGCAGATCGTCGTCATCGCCGGAAACGACGCGGCGGGCGCCCTGTACGGTGCCTTGGATTTCAAAGCCTTCATCGTCCCGGCCGCCCGTCAGACGCATAATCATCTGCATTACCGGCGGCAGCTTTTCATGGGCGAAGCCCTGCCCGAGACCATTCGGATGTCGGCGCCGGCGGTCCGTCATCGCGGCTTCTGGACCTGGGGTCATGTGATATACGATGTCCGCCGCCATATCGATCACATGATGCGGCTGAAACTCAATACCCTAATCGTCTGGAACGAGTTTGTGCCCCTGAACATCCGGGAGATAACGGACTATGCGCATGAATGCGGCATTCGTCTCATCTCGGATGCACCTGGGGGTGGAACGACTGGTTCGATATCTCGGATGAAGCCGAGCTGCGAGCGCGGGAGGACGCGATCTGCAAGACGTATGAAACGGAATATGCGGGCCTTGGGGTGGATGGTATCTATTTCAATCCTTTACCGAAACCAGTGACGAGACCCTTCATGGCCGGGTCATCGGGGAAGCCGTGACGCGGTTCGTCAACCGCGTCAGTGCCAGGCTGTGGAGCCGCCATCCGGACTTGAACCTTCTGTTCGGGCTCCATGCCACCAGTGTGTCGCGTCAACTGAGGTATATCCGGCAGGTGGATCCGCGGATCACCATCGTGTGGGAGGATTGCGGCGCCTTCCCGTTCTCCTATGTTCCATCGGATCTCAGACGGTTCGAGGAAACCGAGGCGTTTGTAAGGGAAATCGAGGTTTTGACAGGGGAGGAGGAACGCTTCGGTGCGGTGACAAAGGGCCTTCTCTGCTTGGATTGGCCCTCCTTCCGTCATCAGCAGGGGCGGTTCGTCATGGGCTGTCATTCGCGGCCCTTTATCCGCCGCAGGGCCGAGGAAAACGGGAGCTGTGGCGGTATGTGGAAGGATATTGGCTCAAAAACGTATCCCATGCATCCCATATGCTCCGCGCCATGGCGGACATCCGCCGGGATATCCTGATTACCGGGCTGCTCGAGGACGCGCTGTTCGAGGAAAACATCTGGTTTCCGGCCGCCCTGTTCGCGGAGATGCTGTGGGATCCGCGTTCCCCGGCGGAGGAACTGCTCGTCCGGGTGGCCATGAGGCCGGATGTGGAAAAAAGCGTGAACGGAAGGATCGGAGAAGGGGAGGGGGGCATGAGGCAAAATCCGTTGTCGGCAGAAGCAAATAGACCATATTGTGAGAGAGGATGTGCAGACAGAATGAAAGGGAGAAAGCTGACGGCTTTGTGCATGGTTGTGCTCGTAGCGGCCTCCGCCCTTTTATCGGGGCTCCCGGCGGGGCTTTCGGTCCAGGCGGAAGAGACGGCCGCGATCCGCTTTGAGGGAGGCACCGTAGGCTCCTGGAGCGGAACAGCGCGGGACCTTATGGACGGCACCTACGGCAAAATTTCAGAGGAGGGATACAGCTGGTCCAACGGAACCTGGCTGAGAGCGGAAGGCTTTGACCTGACGATTTTGGTCGACCTTCAGCAGCCCCGGGAGATCCAGGCCCTGTCCATGGGCTTTCTGGATGAGTGGGAGGCAGGGGGCCGTTTTCCGGAATATGTGAAGTACGCGGTGTCCATGGACGATCAGACCTACACCGATTATGATACCGTTTATCTCAACGAACCCTATTATCCCGGCAGGGGCCAGGATGAAAACGGTCACCACCGACGCGGGAACGGTGACAGCCCGGTATCTGAAAATCCTCGTCAAAAACGGCGGCAATCTGCCTGACAACCATCCCAGCCGTGGAGCGGCTTCCTGGGTCTTCTTCGACGAGCTGACCATCCGGGAAGGGATCCAGGTCGAAGGGGCTGGCAGCAGCGATTTGGCGATAACGGCAAGGGAAAGCCTGCTGGACGGGATTACCGGCCGGATTTCCGATCAGGGCTACAGTTATACCAACGGCACCTGGTCGGGGGCGGAGGCGGAGGATGTCACCATCACGGTGGCCCTGCCCTTCAAACGGCAGATCCGTTCCCTCTCCATGGGATTTTTGGATGAATGGCCGTGCGGTGTCCGGTATCCGGAATACGTGCGTTTCTCCTTGTCGGATGACGGCGAGACCTTCACCGAATTCGATACCGTGTCGATCGACGATCCCTGGGTAGAGAGCCCGGCCAGGATGAAGACCGTGACCACCGATGCGGAGTCTCCGGCCTATGCCCGGTATATCCGGATTTTTTTAAAAAACCCGGGCAGGCTGCCCGACACCCATCCGAGTGCGGGAGGGACCACCTGGATGTTCTTCGACGAGCTGGGGATCGTCACCCAAACCGCGGAACTGGACCTCTCGTTCGTGTCGAAGCCGGATAACGATCTGTATCAGATCGCCTTTGACAACTACACCGGTGTCCGGCGGTATGATACCCTGTCCGGAGGCCATTGCCGCCGCAGGAGGGGGAGGGTATCGCCGTTCTCGCCGACGCCTATCCCGACCGGACGGCGATCGAGCTGACGGAAGGGGAATATGCCCTGATCGAGAGTAAAAGCTCTGCGGCTGTACATTGAGTATCCGGAGAATAACGACCGTCTGGGCATCGCGTTCGACGGCACCGAAGTCATGGGCTACAACCGGGCCGTGGTGACGGATGCCGAAGCGCTGGGCATGGAAAACCATAGCCTGCTCTATGTCAACGGCGCCCGGTTTGTCAGGAAGACCGACATCAGCCGTTCCTGGCTGGTCAGTGCCCGGGTGGTGGGCTATGACACGGCTGACTACGGCCTGACCAACTGCACGCCCTACTCCCTGCTGGAGGTGGACGGCAACGTGATGGTGGCTGCCACCAAGCTCAGCCAGTTTGTATCGGCGGGCTATGCGCCCTATGAGCGGTATCAGAAGCTGTGGAGTGCGGTTTTCACCTGGCTGACCGGCAGCGCTGTCCCGGCGATGGAATGGCAGGCGGCCACCCGTCCGGCTTATTCCAAAGAGGAAGTCCTCGGCGAGAACGCCTATCTCGACGCCATCCGGGCCAACGCGGACTGGTTTTTTGATTCTGGATTCATTCTCAGCGACCAGGACGCCGCCTATTACGACGCCCACCGCCATACCTACGACAAAACCTATTCTCTCCATCCCGGCGGAGACGGCCGCAACGGCGTCGCGGAGACCTATCTGTCCGGCGCCTCCTTCCAAGAGGACGGCTCCCAATCGTTGCGGATGGTCCGCCGGGCGGACTGCAACGGGGAAACGGCGGGCGCTCTGGCCCTGGCCTACCGCTCTACGGGAGATGAGCTGTACAAAGTCGCGGCCTATAATATCCTGAACTGGCTGCTGACCGAATCCGAGATGTCCCTCGGAGCCCGTGCCGATCCGGAAAGCCCGGAATACGGGCTGCTCGCCTGGGACGATGAATACGGTTCCGGCAGCTATTACGGGGACGACAACGCCCGGGCAATCCTCGCTCTGATCAGTGCCGCCTCGGCACTGGAGACCGACGAATTCGATGACCGGATCCCTGGCGGCCATCCTGGCGAATTTCCGGACCACCGGCGTGTACGGGTTCCGGGAGACTATGTTTCCTCCGAGCAGCTCAAGGATGGCTGGGAATCCTTGGCCGATACCGCGGTGATCCATTACGCCCCCACTTTGAGGCCTTGATGTGGGCTTGCTATCTATGGGCGTATGAAAAGACCGAGTATGAACCCCTGCTGGAATTGACCAAGGCGGGATTGATCGGATGATGCAGGCCTACGAGGACGAAAATGGGCCTGGACCAACGGCATGCAGCAGGAACGGGCCAAAATGCTCCTGCCGCTCGCCTGGCTCTGCCGGATCGAGGATACCGAAGAGCATCGGGGCTGGCTGGGAACCATGGCGGCGGATCTGTGCGCCTACCAGCAGGACAGCGGCGCCATCCAGGAGGCCATCGGCAAGGGCGGCGGCCGTGCGGGCAGCTTCACCCTCCAACGACCAGTACGGCACCCATGAAGCGCCGGTGATCCAGCAAAACGGCGATCCCTGCGTCGACAACCTCTACACCCAATCCTTTGCCCTGCTTGGTCTCAACGAAGCGGCGGCCGCTTCCAGCGATGCCGCGCTGGCCGCTGAAATCACGGCCTGCCGGGACAAAATTGGCGGAATTTTTTTATCCGCACCCAGCAGGTCTCGGACAAAACGGCCTATAACGGTGTCTGGTTCCGTGCCTTTGACTATGAAAAGTGGGAGACCTACGGCAGCGACGGCGATTCCGCCTGGGGTGTCTGGGCGACCGAACCGGATGGACCGAGGCGTGGATCAACCATGGTCTGAGCATGATCGTGCTGGATGCCAACCTGTGGGATCTGTCCGCCGAAATGGATATGGCCGCCTCCTTTGATCGTCTGGGGGAAGCGATGCTTACCGACGACACCGAACACGCCTACGATATCCTCATGGAGTTCACCTCCAAGGAGCAGGTAGACCGCCGGTACGGGTCCGGTGGTGTTGACAGTATTTTCGATGGCGTAATCGGCACCCCTGACCGGTGTCTATCCCTATGCCAACGGCCCCTGGACCGGGTTATGATGTGGTCGTCACGACTGAACGGCACGGACCTTGGACCGGGTTCCGGGGGGAGGACTAATACAGTGGGAGTTCTCCCAGAAATTCGCCGGTCGTCACGAGATGGCTGGCGACGAGGTGACTTCCGGTATATCCGGCTCGTCATCACCAACCCCGGTGGCCTGCCGACCGAGCATCCGAACAAATGGGCGGGATCCTGGATTTTTTTTTTCGATGAGCTGACGGTTGAAGGGCTGGTTCCCGAGGGGAGGCCATCGTATACGATCCGGCTAATGTCCGGTTCGGCTCGGGGGCAAAGAAAGCATTATGGACGGCGTCACCGGCCGCCTCAACGATGAGGGCCCCAGCTTCCTCAACGGAAGCTGGTCCGGCATCGAGGGCACCGACCTTTCGTGACGGTCGATCTGAAAGAACAAAAAAGGGCATCGACGCCCTGTCCATGGGCTTCCTGGACGAATGGCTCTCCGGCGTCCGGTTCCCGGAATATGTCCGGCTCTTTCGGACGACGGCGTCAACGTTTACCGAGTTCGACACGGTTTATCTCAACGAGAGCGAAGATCTGCCGCCGCGGATGAAGACGGTCACTACCGATGCAAAACCGGCAGCGGCACGGTTTGTCCGGGTCTTTATCAAAAAACGGCGGGCCTCCCGGACAGTCATCCGGATAATCCGGGCGTCGCTACCTGGATTTTCTTCGACGAGCTGGGGATCACGTATACGGCGGTTGTAGAGCCTCCTCCTGAGGAAAGCGGTCCGTCGGCCCATCCGGCGGGCGACAGCAGCGATCCGTCCGGTGACGGCAGCAAGCCGGAAGAGCCTTCCCGCCCGGGTTCCGCCCCCTCTTCGGATATCGGCGGCGTGGATACGGGCAGGCCGGTGTCCAGGGCGCTACTCCTGGCGGCCGCGTTCTCGCTGGCGGGCTTTCCGGTTTGTTCTTGGCCGGGAAAGACGCCGAAAGGGGACACAGGCCGGGTAAAACGAGGAAAATTTCCAAAACCCCCGGGGAAGCTTTAGCGCTTCCCGGGGGTTTTATGCGGAGGCGTCACAGCCGCGGCGATAGAGGATATGCAGCGCGACGAATGTGCGGACCGGGATATTCCGCTCCCCGGTTTCGTACCGGGAGCAAACAGCCCGTGTCACAGGGACTTCCAAAAGATGGAGCCCCCGCAACCAACGGATCCTGTGTACCGATGTTCCAAACGCAGACCGTTTTTGCGTCCCGGTGGGGTTCCTTTCACGGTTCGTCCCATCGGAACAGATCGTTCGGGGTGACCCTGCAACACCCCTGGCAATGGCTTCGATTTCGATATCGGTGAGAACACGGCTGCCGTTTTCTATGCGGCTCAGAAAGCCGCGGCAGATATAGACCGGAATCAGCTCCAGTTTGGCGGAGAGCTGCGCCTGACTGAGGCCGGCTTTTAGCCGGGCGTCCCGGATATTCGCGCCAATACGGTTCAGATAGGGCTGTGAGGTCGGCTTTTTCACAATCGGTTCCTCCGTGATGGCGAGACGGAGCGTATCGGGTTCGCGCGGTGTATGGCGTTATGATAGCTGAAGGCCATCGAAAAAGGCGTCGTAGCTGCACCGATAGAGGGTGTGCAGCGCGACTAATGTGCGGACCGGGATGTTCAGCTCCCCGGTTTCGTACCGGGAGTAAACAGCCCGTGTCACAGGGACTTCCAAAGATGGAGCTTGGCGACCAACTGATCCTGCGTGTACCGATGTTCCAAACGCAGACGGCGTAAATTGGCGCCCATATTCATGTCCACGCGTAGTTTTTGCATTTCATATCTCCTGCCGATGCTCAAAATATGTTGCAAAAACAACTTTACTATATGCTAGAATGGACATAGATTGGCTCAATATACTGAGCAATACGCGGACATTTTTTTGTTTATGGAGGTGAAGGTTTGGAGCTTTTGCGAAAAGAATTGCTTTATCGGGAAATGGGCTATGCGGCGGTCCGCTTGCTGGAAAAACGACAGCTTGTCCGGCGAAACCGTCCGACGGCCGGCGGAACAGGATGCCGTCAAAATCTTGGCGGCCATCCAGCGCCTGCTGTCCGTCCCGGCCTGTCGGATTTCGACAGGGTGGAAAGAGATCGTGTCCATTTTTGAAGAATACGGGCTGGATTCCGGCTGCTGCCACGATTTTGGCTGATTCGGCAAAACGGCGCCCTTCAGGCACATCTGCCTGAAGGCGCCGTTCCACCTTTTGCATAGTATCCTCCGCACATCCCGGGACATACTGAAAACAGTCCCGAAAAAGTTGGAGGAGTCAGATTTCATGAGCGTCAAAGCAACTCGCGACCGAAACCAAATGCAGCGTCGGCCTGTTCTGTATCGGCGGGGGCGTCTACAACCTGATCGAGATTTTCTGGAGAGGCTATACCCACTGGTCCATGTTCCTCGTCGGAGGGACCTGCTTCCACCTCATCGGCAAGATCGGCAGCCGCTTCCGGACCTGGAACATCGCCCGCAAATGCGCGCTCTGTTCCCTGGCGGTGACGGCGGTGGAATACGTCAGCGGCTGCCTGTTCAATCTCCGTCTGAAGCTGAATGTCTGGGATTACAGCGAGATGCCCTTTAACCTCAACGGACAGGTCTGCCTGCTGTATACCGTCCTGTGGGGCTTTTTGAGCGCCACGGCCATGCCGCTCTACCGTCTTTTTCCGCCGCCGGCTGAAACCGGGCGGTTTTTTCCCGGTCACGTCTGCGCTGAAGTCTTGAAGGAGGGGCAGCCCCCTTCAGGGGGCAGGACTCGCAATGGGGAGACCTGGCCGGGCAGACATCCCGGCCGAAGAGGACGAGCCGATGACAAAAGCTGTTGCTTTCCTCGGGAGGCAGCAGCTTTTTCAGTTGCTGCTCCACCTTGTAGGGATCCTTGGTGTCGCACAGCCCCAGCCGGTTGAGATCCGGATGCAGTGGGTGTCCGCCACCACCACGCCGGGGACGTGGAAAATATCGCCGCACACGAGATCGGCGGTTTTCCGTCCCACCCCGGCAGCTTGATGAGCTCCCTCCACCGTCTGGGGAATCTCCCCGTGATACACGTCCCGCAGCATCCCCGCCATGGCCACGATGTCCCGGGCCTTGGTCTTGTACAGCCCGCAGGATCGGATATATTCCCCCACCTCCTCGGGGGAGGCGTCGGCAAACGCGTCGAGGGTCGGGTACCGCTCGAACAGCGCCGGGGTTACCAGGTTCACCCGGGCGTCGGTGCATTGGGCGGAAAGCCGGGTGGCGATGAGGAGCTGGAGAGGGTCGGTATAGGTCAGGGAACAGACGGCGTCCGGATAGCGCTCGCGCAGCGCCTCGACGGCGGCTATTGCCATAGCTTTTTAGTCATAAACAGGGTCCTTTCTGCCGTTTTCCGGACAGAACAAGCCGGAATCCGCACGAAATTGGTCGAATTTCAGTGTAGCACGACGGCAGAATTCTGTCAATCGGGTAAACGGTAGGGGATGCCGTGCCGGGGCCGGGCTGGTCAGCGTCCCTACAGGAAAAAGCCCAAGTCCCTGGGGACGCAGCCCCTTTTTATATAGGCCGGTTCGGGTGGCGGCGTCCGAGTCGATTTTCATAGAGAGAAAAATCGACAAAGCCACCCGGGGTTCAGGGGCAAAGCCCTGACGAGTTTTCCCCCTTTCTTGTCGCCAAGAAAGGGGGTGGCCCGCAGGCCAAACCAGAAAAAACGGTATGGCGGGTCGTCCGCGCAAAAAGAACGCGATTTTACTGAAAAAAAGGAAATCGAATGCGGGCCACTTCTCTTTTTCCCACGGCGGAAAAAAGAAAGCAAAAACGCCGCCGGGGGTTAGCCCGGACCCCTTTAATGAAGATTGTTAGGCCATTGAGGAAAACCGGCATGGGCGCGGCCGTCTGAACCCGCTGCATAC
>VOFI01002960.1_pt1 | contig 13439 bp, 19 predicted proteins | sample 5384131 | NCBI WGS metagenome assembly VOFI01 (sample SAMN12384728, study PRJNA508395) | human gut metagenome | isolation source: healthy gut H | host: Homo sapiens
GCTGCCCGCTCAGGCCCTTCAGTGGGGTGCTGACATCATCAACGGCATTGTAGACGGTATCAAGGGAGCTATCGGCGCAGTGGGCGATGCTGTGGCCGGTGTAGCCGATAAGATCAAGTCCTTCCTCGGCTTCTCTGAACCGGATGAAGGCCCTCTGAGCAACTTCCACACCTATATGCCGGACATGATTGACCTGATGAGTAAGGGCATCACAGCCGGCAAGGAGAAGGTCCGTAAGGCCCTGGAAGGTATCACCGGAGAGATGTCCGTCATGGCGAGCGCCAACATGGTCAGCGGGGGAACGGCTGCCCGGCCGCCGGCACCAGCCAGATCAGCAAGAGCGTTGTCCTGAATTCCAACATCAACAACACCTTCAACGGTGACCAGGCCATCCAGCAGAAGGCGGCCGGGACTATGGATCGGTCTGCCCGGGATGTTACCTCTGAGCTGGCCCGGGGTCTGGCATACGCACGGTAAGGAGGGCGGATGAATGGGGAAAAGCTACGCAGCCCGTATCCATCAACGGGCTTGAATTCGATGCCCTTATCGACGAGAGCCGTACTCTGGAGGCCACAGTCCCGGAGTATTCCGTTGAATCCGGCTTCTCGGTGAGTGATTCCATCATCCTCAGCCCTGAACAGCTCAGTATGACCCTGTTCGTCACCAACACCCGGTCACCTGGTATCGCCGCCACGGCGCCAGCCCGACCCGAGTGGAGAGTGTGGTCAAACAGCTTGAGGAGTTGTACTTCGCCAAGGAGCCGGTCACCATCGTCACCTCGGATGCCACCTACACCAGCATGGCAATCGAGAGTTTGACCATCAGCAAGAGTCTGGAAACCGGCTACGCCCGCCAGATCCCGATTTCCTTCAAGAAAATCCGGGTCACTACGGCCAAGACCACCACTATCCCCGACAGCTATGGCAAGAGCGGAAAGACGGCAGCATCCGCCGGGACGGCCAGTACATCCACTGGTAGCTCCGGTGGTGGCTCCGGGTCTGGATCTGGCTCCAGCGGCGGAAGTTCCGGGGCGGGAGGAAGCAGCAGCTCCAACGGGAATAGCAATTCAAGCATCCTGTATAACGCTGCAAGCTCCATCGGCTTAATCTGATTTCCAAATGGGCCTGCGGCCGCCGAAGCCCTGCGCTCTAAGCGTGGGGTGCTCATGTAGGCGGCGCGGGCCTTCTATCTCCGCTGCGGCTGCATGAGGCGAGCGGGGCAACACGAAGGGAGTGCGCTTATGGACTATACCATCATCGAGGTCCCGGATATGAACGACAGCGTATCCCGGGTGGTGCTGTCCGGGACCGCCTACCTGATTCGATTTACCTACAACGACAGCAAGGACTACTGGAAGTTCAGCCTGTACGATTCCCAGAATGTGCCGATAGTCCTGGGCGTGAAGATTGTGCCGCAGTTCCCCTGAATGTTTTCCTCGGCTTGACCCGGATACCCGCCGGGGTGTTCGAGCAATGAGCAAGCTGGACCGGATTGGGAGGAACGACTTCAAGAATGGAAATGCCCAGTTCATCTTCTGCCCGGTCGATTTTGGCGAGTGATTGTCCTACGGAATGTCTGCGGAAAATCCGTGGACATTCCTGCGGATAGTCCTCTGCTGAAAATGCGGACAGTCCAAAGGATAGTCCTCGCCCATCTGCCTTTTCACCATCATTTTTGATGCGTCTGTGGATTGTCCCCGTGACAGTCCCTGGGACAGTCCGTGGAAAGTCCAAAAAATTTCTGTTGGAAAATCCTCGGACAACAGGTTCAAAACGCCGTTTTGCACCACCATTGCACCGATTTCAACCCACCATTCGGAAATAAGGATTTCAGAAAATCGTGAATTGCAATCCGAGTTTTTGATTACATAATTTCTGTAATTTTGGCTTGTCCCGCGGACGGTCCTGCGGACAATCCTTGGGACAGTCCGCGGAAAATCCAGTGGTACACCGTAACCGTAACCGTTACCGTAACCCTTATATATATTATTATGTTTTTACTATCGTAAAAACATTTGGTCAAAAGCGAGTTTGACCGCCTGTTTTGACCTCTGATTTTGAAAGCAGCTCCGGCTCTGCCGGATGACCATATTGAGCACATGGAGGTGAGGCCCTGTGGCCGGGTATGACAATTTCGATAGGCAATACCGTCTGGCGGCAGGGGCCGGCAGGGGGATCGGCTTCGAGGTGGGGGAGACCTCGAAGGCGCAGCCCGTAAGCCCCCCATATAAATTTCTTCCTCCAGAAGAGCGATTTGGAGACCCAGAACACGGGGCGAGTGACCCTGTGGAACCTGAATCCGCCCCAGCTTGCGGTCCTGAATGAAAAGGACTGCGTGGTATCTCTGAAGGCTGGGTACGGGGAGCAAGCTGGCGCTGATCTTCGACGGCATCGTCAGCTATGTCAGTACCACCATTGACAGTGCCGACCGAAAGACGGAGATCGAGGTCATTGACAACCTGGTCGAGATCCGGGATACCTATGTGTCGGTCTCCTACAACGGCACGGTGAACTGGAAGATCATCTTCGACGATGTGGCTGCCCAGATGGGGGTGGCAGTGTCTTACTCCTATAACGCCGAGTTCGTGGACATCTCCAACGGCTTCAGTTTCGTGGGCCTGGCTCGGGATATTATGACGAAGGGCTGCAAGTGCTGTAATCTGTCCTGGAGCATCCAGAACGGTGTCATGCAGGTCAAGAAGCCCGGAGATGTGATGTCCCGGGAGGTCTATGTACTTTCGCCGGATACCGGCCTGCTGGGCATACCGGCCCGGGTGGTAATCACCCAGGATGAGGCCACCGGGAAGAACACCCTCGGATGGGACGTTGAGTATTTCCTGAACGGCGCAATCAACATCGACGACTATGTGAAGCTGGAATCGGAAACGGTAACCGGCTACTTCCGGGTCTACTCGCTGGAGATCTCTGGCGACAATGTATCTGGAGACTGGATTTGTAAGGCAAGACTGCTGAGGTGAGCGGGTAATGATGCAGGAATTTGTCCAGGAGGTCACTGATACCGTCAAGGATACCCTGAAGGGCGTCCACACGGCGATTCCCGGCTCCATAGTATCGTTTGACCCTGGGACTGGCCTCGCCACGGTGCTGCCCACCATGAAGTTCAAGAAACCGGACGGCACCACAGTTGATTTTCCCCAGGTCACCGGAGTCCCCGTTGTGTTCCCGCAGTCTATGGGGCAGCAGGCCACCATCGCCTACCCGGTGAAGGCCGGGGATGGCTGCCTCATCATCGTGGCCGAGCAGAGCATAGACTACTGGCTCTACGGCCAGGAGACCGATACCGACCTCGACTTCGATCTAACCAACTCTATCTGCATCCCGGGTCTATTCGCAAAGGCCAACCCCGTCATGGCGGAAGCCTGCAACGGGAACGCCGTGGTGGTAAATGTGAAGGGCACGAAGGTCACTGTCAAGGGCGGCTCCGTCCAGGTAGACGCTGGAACGATAACGCTCAACGGCAATGTAACCGTGAGTGGGAACTTCACCACGCAGGGCGGCGTGGTCAATCTGAACTGATGGGAGGGCGGCAGTATGGCCCAGGCGGCAAGGCTTGGAGACGCCGTAACCGGCACAACGGCTGGAGAGCACTCCGGCCATGTCCCTCCCCCCCCGGAGACCTTTTCTGGGGAGATCAGCGGTGGGTGCTCAGGCGATGTATTCATAAACGGAATACCGGCCGCTGTTGCAGGGAGCACGACTACCGAGCGTGATGGCTGCTGCGGCAGCTCCCGGGAAGTGTGGCAGTGGGAAGCGGCAGCGTTTTCATCAACGGAAGCCGGCGGCCCGCCGGGGCGACGCTCTGGCTCCGCACAGCGGGTCCGGCCAGATCAGCGCCGGCAGCGGCGATGTGAACATAGGCGGCTAAGGCCGCCAGGGCCTTTTACAGCGTTTCTCAGGGGATTCCCTGGTGGCGATAAAACTACACCAAAAGGATGGAAGGTCGTTTCCTGCGGCCGTTCAGTTGATTTCACGGCAAGTTTTCGGAGGGAGGTATCAATTTGGTAGACATCAAGCTCAATCGAGATGGCGACATAGATGTGTCGGCCATCGGAGATATTTCCCTGACGGAGAGCGTGAGGCAAGCGGTCCTGATTCGGCTGCGCTGGATCTACGATGAATGGAGGCTCGGGCCTGAACTTGGCTTCCCTTGGTTTGAAGAGGTGTTCGTGAAGAACCCGAACACCGTAAAGATCAGATCGCTCATCCGGGATGAAATCATGCAGGTGGAAGAGGTGACCGCCGCCGAGGTCACTTCGGTCAACTATGACCGGGCAAAGCGGGCGGCCACCTTCGTATTTACCTGCTCGGTTGGAGAAGCTACATACAGGGAGGAGGTGACGCTGTATGAGTGAATATGGGCTGACCCCTAACGGGCCGAACATCAGGTTCATCCTGGACGGGCGAGATGGGACGAAGCTGGCCGCTGGGACCATGATTTCATCGACCATGAACCCCACCACGCAGCTCACCATCACCGATACCCGGGAGATTACTCGGAGCGCCTTCAATAAGGCGGACATCAAAATATCTTCCCTGGGCACCGGGGATGTTTACACCGTCGCCATCAATGGGGCGGTGTATTCTTATGCCCCGACGGACCCTGGCACTGTGGCGATCCTGAAAGGGCTGGCGGCGGCCATCAAGGACGAGGACTTCACAGCTACCGTGGATGAAGAGAATGAGCTACTGCGGATTGAGGCTAAGGACATCACCTCGACCAATGTTCTGGTGCTGTCGGAGAATCTGACCACGGATGCCGTCACGACCATCATCACGTTCGGCACCGTGGACACCGGCGACATTCTGCTCCCGGAGGGCGTCATCACGAACATCGTGAAAGCGGACGCTGGCCTCCTGAGCGTGGTGAATATATGTACCTACATCGCCGGCCGGAATGAGGAGACCGATACGGAGTTCCGGCAGTCCTACGCCGATAAGATTTTCAACCGGTCCTCCATGATGCTGGAGAGCATCCGGTCCGCTATCCTGAACAACGTGCAGGGCGTGACCAGTGTGGCCCCGTATGAGAACCCTACCCATGAGTGGGATGAGTACGGGCGGCCGCCGCACAGCATCGAGATTGTAGTGGATGGGGGCGATTCCACAGAAATTGCCCAGCAAATCCTCCAGAAAAAGGCTGGCGGTATCAACACCTACGGAGATACCTCCGTAGTTCTGGCCGGGGCCTACGACGAGGACATCACGATCCGGTTCTCTCGGCCGACGACCATCTACACCTGGTTCCACCTGGGCATCACGCTCAGTAAGACCGAGGCCATCCCGCCGAACTATGTGGATCTGCTGCGGGAGGTCGTTCTGGAGAATATGACTGCCCTGGAGGCTGGGGCGGATGTGGTCCCCCAGCAGTTCATGTCTGAACTCTACAAAGCCTGCTCCGGCATCAGTTACATCGACATCAAGCTCTTCACAACGGCAGACGCCGGGGCAGAGCCTACGGATTATCCTGTCCGAAGCGCCGTGATTACGGCCCGCCAGAGAGCCTACACTTCGGAAGATATGATCGAGGTGGATATTGATGGCTGACTTTGTATCCGCCCTGAAGGCCGACTTGGTCGAACAGTTCCGGGGCAAAGAGAACATCGAGGGCTTGGTGGAAGTCATCGGCATCCAGCTTCAGGCGGTCTATGACTTCTACGAACAACTCCGAAATGAACGGATGTCTATACCGCCGTGGGCAAGCAGCTTGACGGCGTGGGTGACATTGCTGTGATGACCCGAAAAGAAGCAGGGCAGCTTGCCGGGAAGCCAATCCCTTTGAAGTCATTGACGATGATACCTACCGGCAGTACCTCATCTACAAGATTCTGAAGAACACCTGCGACTGCACCTATCCCGACATCATCAAGGCATTCCGAATGTTCTGGGACCGGCCTCTGTACTACACCGAGGACCCAGATGAGCCGGCCACCATGATCTTCGATACTGGGGACCTCCCGGGAAACGTGGATACCACACCGCTGTTCAAGACCCCGCTTATCCGGGCCGCAGGCATCACCCCTGCGGCTGATTGCCCGGACAACCGTGGAGATGGAGACCGCATGGCTTCGTATTAGAAGCGGACTCGGATACGCTGTGACGGTGACTACGCTGCCTGTGTTGGAGAGGCAGATTGACTACGGGGCCAGGGTGCGGGTCGGTTCCGGCATCCAAACCATTACGGAGGACACGCTTCCTGGAATTGAGCGTGATTATAAGCTGCACCACAAGATTAGGCTCGGAACGGGCTTCCAGAGTGTGAGCCAGGATGATCTCCCGCTCCTTGAGCGGGGGATTTCTTATGCCGCCAAGCTCGATTCCGGCAGCACAGTCCACAGCATCATGGAGACGCCCATTAACGGCATTTCAATCCAGGAGTAATGTCCCCAAAACGATAAGAAGGAGGAACTACGCAAATGAGTTACTACGGCGGAACGATCACAGTAAAAGGCCGTGACCTCATCACCAGCCTGATTGCTGGGGAAACGATTGAGTTCACCCGCATCGTTGTCGGCTCCGGGGAAATGCCTGAAGGCGTGGAACCCATCGACATGGAAGACCTAGTGAACCTGGTCGCCGAAGCCTCCTCGACGGTGCCTACCGTTGAGAATGGCGTCCTGTCCTTGGTGGTGGAGTACCGAAACGACATGAACGGCGGTCTGAAGACCGGCTTCTGGCTCCGGGAGTTTGGCATCTACGCAAAGACTGCCAACAGCGAGGAAGTCCTGCTCTACTACGCTACTCTGGGGGACAGCCCGCAGCCGGTCAATGCCTACCAGGATAACCGCATCGACATTCGGCGCTATCCGGTGACGATTGCACTGGAGGTGGATGCCGACATTCAGGTTACCTACAATCCCGGGGCCTTCATTACGGCGGAAGAGGCTGAACAGCTTGTCCAGGCCATGGTGAACGAGTCCATCACGGAGATCATCGGAAGTGTAGGCACCACCATCATCAAAGACATCACGATTCCGGCCACGGGCTGGACCTTGGACCCGGATCTTGATGAATCGGGCGAAGCAGGGGAGGACAGCTACCGCTACCGTATGGAAGTAGCTGTGGCTGAGGCAACCGACGAACATTTCCCTGACGTTGTCCTGCATAAAAGCGCTCTGCATACCGCAAATGAGGCGGGATTCTGTCCAACGGCTCAGTCTCTCGCCGGCGTTCTGCGGTTTTGGGCAAAGAAGGAACCCGCCGCAGATATGGCCGCAACGGTTGCATTGTTATCCAGTGGCTCCGGCGGGAGCAGCTGGGGCCTATGTGCTACCAGTAGCGACCAAGACCCGGCTCGGCGGCGTGAAGATTGGCGATAACATCAGCGTGACAGCCGACGGTACGATTTCTGCAACCGGTGCCTCTGTTTCCAAAGAGGACATGGCATCGACTGCGGAGACCGGGGAAATGCTCGATGAGGTGTTCCCACCGGAACCCTAACAGAGCAATAACAAATCATCAGGAGGAAAAAGTATGGCCTACGATTCTACGAAACTTGCAAACCTCCAGGCCCTGAAGGACACGGCGACCCGCATTAAGGCGGAGTACCTGTCTGCCATCTCCAAGGCAGGCCACGCCCGGTTCCAGAAGGCAGATGCCGTACCGGAAGCGGCTGCGGCGGAGGAGAATGTCCTGTATCTGGTCAAGAACGCTGAGACACAGCACTATGACATCTACGCCTTGGTGGATGGTGTTGTAGAGCTGATTGACGACACGACCGTTGCCCTCGATGGATATATCACCGAGGAGGAGCTGGCCCAGGCTCTCGAAGACCTGGGCGCCGGCACCATGTATGCCGGAACCAAGACCGACCTTACCACTGCCGACTCCGATGTGATTTCTGCCTTCTTCGACGAAGAGGAGGCCCCCACTCCAAAGGAAGGCGATGTGTTCATCGTCACTACCCTTGTTGGTGGGGTGACCTATGAGATGTCCTCTTACTGGTACGATGGCGAGCAGTGGGTCGCTATCACCGGTAATGTTGACGCTGATAAGGTCATCATGCGGGACAACATCACCATGGCCGGCAACTACACGCAGGTTGGCAACAAGACCAAGGACCAGAACGGTACTGCGGAGTTTGCCACGAAGGGTATGTCTGTTGCCGACATTCTGACCGACATCTTCAGCAAGCGGCTTCAGCCCACCATCACGGCGCAGCCCAGCATCAGCGGCTTCAACCTGTCCGGGGCAAAGGCGGTGGAGGCGGGCACTGAGCTGGAGAGCGCCAGCTACACCGCCGGCACTCTGACCCCCGGCTCCTACCAGTACGGCCCGGAGACCGGTGTTGCTGCCTCCAACTGGAAGGTTGAGCGGATCACCGACCAGGGCACGGAGCAGATTGCCAGCGTGGACGCCGCCTCTCTGGACGCCGGTTCCGATGACAATAGCGGAGCAGGCTTTGTCATCGGTGACAAGGGCGGAGAGAATGTCGTTTCCAGCCTGAAGTACAAGGTGACTGCTACTCACGGAGCCGGCGTGACCGCCAAGGACAACCTGGGCGGCGAGTCCGAACCCGCTGTGAAGATTGCTGCTGGTACGAAGGAGAAGACCACCGGCGCCTACACCCCGTACCGCAACTACTTCTATGGTGCCACCGAGGAGAAGCCTGGGCTCGACAGCGCCTACATCCGGGGCCTGACCAAGAGCAATAAGGCTTATGCCGCCGGCACCATCACGATCAATGTACCCGCAGGGGCGCAGCGTGTGGCTATCGCCTGCCTGGCCGATAAGACCGGCGTAACCAAGGTTATCAACGAGACCGCCATGAACGCCGATGTGACCAGCACCTTCGTCCAGTCCACCGTGGCTGTCGAGGGCGCCAATGGTTATACTGCCCAGGATTACAAGGTTTGGGTGTTTGAGCCGGCTGTGCCGTATGAGAACGCCGCCACCCTAAAGGTCACTCTGGGCTGAGAGGAGGGAATGAAATATGGCTATCAATGGTTCTGACAAGTCTTTTGCCTTCATGGAGTTCCCCTGAGTATGTCACGGCAGGATGCCTTCCCTCTGGATAAGAGTTCTGTGTTTTACTCTCTGGATGAGGCGAAGACCTATGCTAAGACGAGCCCTCTGGCCTATGTGGGGCAGCACATCTCCGTCGTCGAGGCGGGAACTTCCACTGCCTATCAGATCAAGAATGAAGCTGGTGAGCTGGAGCCCTTGGGTGCCGCCGCTGTTTCTGTTGCCACTGATGAAGAGGTCGGTGAAATGTTCGATGAGGTGTTTGGCACCGAAGCCTAAACGCCAAATATTTTTTGAATAATCAGGAGGAAAAGAATATGTCTTACGATGTGAACAAGCTGGTAAAGCTCGGCGCACTGAAAAGTCTGTCCGAGAGGATCAAGAGTGACTACGCCACCAAGGATGAGCTGGCCGCTATCAAGGTCCCGGAGTATAGCATTACTAAGCAGGGAACGGCGGAGAGCGGCTATCTCGCCACCTACCAGCTCACCAAGGGCGGAAGCCCTGTTGGCGAGAAGATCAACATTCCCAAGGACTTCCTGGTAAATAGCGCCGACATTCTGGAGGTGGAGGAGGCAGATCAGCCCTATGATGGAGCTGAGGTTGGCGATCTCTATATCGACTTTGTGGTGAACTCCAAAAACGCCGATGACACCGCAACCCACATCTATCTGCCTGTCAATGAACTGGTGGATGTCTATACTGGCGGCAACGGCATTGAGGTCAGCCCTCAGGCGTGATTTCCGCCAAGGTGGACACTGCCAACGCTAACGGCCTGGAGGTTACCGCCGCCGGCTTTAAGTTGAACCTTGCCAGCACCAGCACCGCCGGTGCCATGTCTGCCGCCGACAAGACCAAACTGGATAGCGTGGCGGAGGGAGCTACTAAGGTTGAAGCGAGTAGCACCCCCGGCGCTATCAAGGTCAACGGCTCTGAGGTTACCGTTGTTCAGATTGCGGGCAATGAAGAGGTGACCGAAATGCTCAACGAGGTATTCGCTGCTGGCACTGATGACGAGGGCTGATCTGGAACCGGAATACAGGAGGGCGGGGGGAGCATCCCCGCCCTCGCTCATTCTCACGGAGGTAATTACGCATGGGTAAAGTAACACTTGCGGAGCATCTGAAAGCCTGTGCGGAGGCAGCAAAGAACTTCACCAACGGCCTTATTGGGCAGTTGGCCCCAGACGGTAACGGAAGCCCTGGAGGAGTTTGAAACAGTCAAGGCAGACAAACCTGGCTCTGTTTCGGTGACTATCCCGGCCACTGGTTGGCAGGATGATGAAGGCATGACTGCCTATCCGTCCTACTACGACATAGTGGACAAGAGTGTGACAGACAAGGACCGAGCATCGGTTATGATTGCTCCCAGTATGTCCGTAGCTATTGCCTGTAATCTGTGTCCGACCTGTGAAACTGTGACAGGTGCTATCCGCATCAGGGCAAAAAGTGCTCCGACAACCCCTATTTCAGCAGAATACTGGCTTGAAGCCGGAAAGGAGAACAGATAATGGCTTTTTGGATCGGTTAATATTGGCGGTGGCCCTGGCCCTGAGATGGCCGGTGCCGCAGTCAACATCAGCTACGACAACAAGAAATCTGAGACTGACGCCACCAATGTTCAGGACGCACTCGATACCGTGTTCAAGAAAAAGGCAGATTTGAATGAGAGCGGAAAGCTGTCCGAAGAACAGCTCCCCGATATAAATGTTTCCGAAGCTTTTGTCAACACAGATCAGAAGAACGCTCCAAATAATAATGATGCTGTGCTAATCACAGACAGCGAAGACAAAAATATTTCAAAACGGGTGCTGTGGAGCAAAATCAGGGCGTTGTTTGCTGCGGCCTCCCACAACCATACCGCCTCCAACATAACCAGCGGGACCCTCTGCGGCCCGGGGCGGAACAGGGCAGACCACCCTCACCCCGGCGGTCACCACAAAAGGGGTACGCCAGATCTATGCAGGGACATCCGACATGACTTCGGGGGAGCACCAGCCTGACCACCGGATGTATCTATCTGGTGTATGAGTGAGGTGAGCTGACATGCCGCATTTTATTGGAGTATCGGGTATTGCGAGGAAGGTTAATCCGCCACATGTGGGAGTTTCCGGGGTGGCACGGAAGATCAGCGATGGATATGTGGGTGTGAATGAAATCGCTAGAAAGTTTTTTCCAGATGTATTTACTTGGAATAAATACAGTGTAAAAACCGAGGTGAAATACACTTGTGAAAAAGTAATTGAAAGGGGATGCAATGGGGATTCGCAATGTCCACCCAACTATGCAAGCAGCCATACTTGGTGTACAACGCAGAGGACAGACGCAGCCATTTCAACCGGAAGATTTGCAAAAACCGGCACAATAACTTTGCCAGCCAACTACAAAAACAAAGACCCCGGTTCGGCAGTTGGTTATACCTTCATGGCCTCCAGCTACGTCTACGACAGCGATAACGAGAGTTTTACCCCGACATTTATGGACAGCGGTTCGACTTCTGATTATGCAGTTCATGTGGCTGGAGAGAATTATGGTGTTCTTTATAAGGTGGTCAAAGGTAGTGGACCGCAAACTCAAGGCTCATATCTCGGCAGAGTCACCTCCGAAAATGAGAACGCCTATCCGGACAATGGCATCCACACTGATGGATACTGGTATGTTAAGCTATAAATTTTACGATTTTAAGGGGGATATTCATGTACTTTAGCGCATTAAAGTGGGGGGTACTCCCTAAGAACTGACCCCATGCGGAGGTGACTCCGCATGGCTAAGGCACAATATATTGGCGTTGGCGGGATCGCACGCAAGGACAGCGGTGAGTATGTCGGTGTGAGCGGCATCGCGCGCAAGGTAAAGAGCGGATATATTGGAGTCAGCGGTGTGGCGAGGCAATTCTTTCTGGGGAAATTCACTTGGAAGAAATATACGGTTCGATACGAAAACACTTCAACTGTAGAAACGTATAAGACCATTCCACTCGTTGAATCAGATAAATGGGATTTTTACCTATCAATGAACAGGCCAAACGTATGGTATGGAAGTGAAGCCAGTTATGGTAGGTGGAGAGGTTACAACGAGACTGGATATTGTGATGATACAGTTTGCATGTGCGTAAGCGCATCAGCAATGTCATCAAACCGCAATAGTCGTTATGCAAACACCCGCTATGGATATAATTACACGTCAACAACATATTGTGTTTTTGTTCCAGGGGTAATTGATACGAAAGTTACGCGCACAATAGACACTGATACTGGAACTTATAGAAATCGAGTTGATTTGACTTGTGAAGAGCTGATGCAAGGAACACTGCATATGAGGCCAGGGGAAACAACCAGCTACTCAGAGAATGGAATGTTTACGTCCTGCGCAATACTTGGCCCTACAGCTGTTGATATCAGGCGGTTAAAGCCGGTGGGCAGTATCAATCAATATGTTTCCGATGTCACATCTGAGAACGAAAACGCTTATCCCGAAAACGGCATCCACACTGATGGATATTGGTATGTCAAACAATAAATTTTGTGAGGAGGAAAACACATGAACATTAAACTTTCCAACGGCACGGTCCTTTCTCCCATCCTTGCAACAGGCGAGACCCGCTATGTACAGGGAGCAAACCGGGACACGTTGAACTTTATCTTCCCCGCCACTGAGGGTATGGAGGCGCTGGACGCCGCTTTCTCGGCGGAGAATTGCGAGAGCATCACAGTCCTGGAAGCCGTAGAGGTCCTAGACGGAACTACCACGGAACAGAGCTACCTCCACAAGGGCTATACGATCCGGGCCGGCCTGAAAAAAGGAGGCCGTCGAGGTCACGCCTGCGACCGAGGAGGCGGAGGCCGTCTATGAGGACAGGATCACCGTCTCCATGAGCCAGCGCACTTATACCGAGAGCCAGCTGGCGAGCCTGACCGACACGGTGGACGTGCTGGTCATGGATGCGCTAATGCAGTGATCGGGTCAAACACAACTTTAAGGGGATACTTATGCACTTTAACGCGTTAAAGCAGGGGGGGGTCTCCTCCTAAATTCTAACATTTTCTATACGGGGGGTGACCCCGCATGGCTAAGGCGCGCACAATATATTGGCGTTGGCGGGATCGCACGCAAGGACAGCGGTGAGTATGTCGGTGTGAGCGGCATCGCGCGCAAGGTAAAGAGCGGATATGTCGGAGTCAGCGGTGTGGCGAGGCAGTTCTTTCCAGGAATCACCACTTGGAGCCGATATACCATCGTCAATGCCAGCACGATCACGAGGAACATACTTCACACATATACCTATGTCGGAACATACAGCCTAAATGCATCAGGTAGCTGGTATCTTGCAACAGCTGGTAGTGGGGTAAACCTAGTTGTCACAGATGACGGAAAGGTTAAGTCCATAAATTCTAGCGGCACCGGTGGATTTAATTTTCGGACAGTAAACGAACACATTGATACCCTCATAAATGATAAT
>VOFI01000616.1_pt1 | contig 13411 bp, 14 predicted proteins | sample 5384131 | NCBI WGS metagenome assembly VOFI01 (sample SAMN12384728, study PRJNA508395) | human gut metagenome | isolation source: healthy gut H | host: Homo sapiens
TTGGACGGACTGGGAAAAGTTCGCTTCTTATGCATTCAATAAATCTCATGCTACTTGTTATTCGTGGGTGGCTTATCAGACAGCTTTTCTGAAAGCAAACTATCCGGCGGAATATATGGCGGCTACGATGAGCCGGAATATTTCGAATATCACGGAAATTACTAAATTGATGGACGAGAGTAAGGCGACTGGTATCATGACCAAGGGACCTGATGTGAATGAAAGTTATCTGAAGTTTTCTGTGAATCGTAAAGGGGATATCCGTTTTGGACTGGGAGCCATTAAGGGAGTGGGGGAAAGTGCTGTGCAGTCTATCCTTGAAGAACGTGAGAGAAATGGAGAATATAAAGATATTTTCGATTTTGTACAGCGTGTAAATCTTTCGGCTTGCAATCGTAAGAATATAGAAAACTTGGCTTTGGCAGGTGCTTTTGATAGTTTCACAGGAATAAAGCGTGAAGACTTCTTTGTAAAGAACGCTAAAGATGAAACCTTTACCGAAGTGTTGGTACGTTATGGAAATAAGTATCAGATGGATAAAGCCGCAGCTGCAAATTCTTTGTTTGGAGGTGAGAATCAGGTGGATATTGCTACTCCCGAAATCATTCCGTCTCCTGCATGGGGGGATTTGGAACGTTTGAATAAGGAACGTGATTTGGTAGGTATCTATCTTTCTGCCCATCCGTTGGATGAATTTTCTATCGTATTGGAACATGTCTGCAATACACGGATGGCGGATTTGGAAGATTAAAGCTGCACTTGTTGGTCGTGAAATAACGATGGGAGGGATTGTGACTGGTACAGAAGATCACGATTATCATTCCTCTGTCAGTCTTGAACTCGGCTTTGGTTACTGAGCTTGCCACTCTGACCAAAGAACATCCGGGAAATACGGAACTCTATTTTAGGGTGACGGATGATGCCGATGTAAGCCACATGTCAATTGATTTGATTTCCCGTCCGGTCAAGCTTTCGGTGGGCCGGGATTTAATAACATATTTAAAGGAACGTCCCGAACTGGGATTTCATATAAATTGATTATATTTGTGGCGAGAATAAGCTAACGAAATAACATTTAATAATTAATACTTAAAAAATGGCTTTAGAAATTACAGACAGCAACTATAAGGAGATCCTTGCAGAAGGAAAACCGGTTGTGGTAGATTTTTGGGCTCCTTGGTGTGGCCCTTGCAAGATGGTGGCTCCTATCATTGAAGAATTGGCAGCGGAGTTTGAAGGACAGGTTATCATCGGTAAATGCGATGTAGATGAAAATGGTGATATGGCTGCTGAATATGGTATCCGTAATATTCCGACTGTATTGTTCTTCAAGAACGGTGAAATGGTAGACAAACAGGTAGGTGCAGTTGGCAAACCGGTATTCGCAGAAAAAGGTGAAGAAGCTTTTATAGTCGATAATACTTAATACTTATCACTTAATACTTAAATATCATGGGACTGGAAGATGATTTTTTATTAGAAGATGCCGATGATGAAAAGACCGTCGAGTTTATCAAGAACTATCTGCCTCAGGAACTGAACTGAGAGAAGTTCGAGGACGATGAATTGTACTATTTTCTCGATCTGATAGACGAGTACTATTCAGAAAGTGGCATTCTCGACGCTCAGCCCGATAACGATGGTTACGTAAACATTGACTTGGAAGAGGTCGTAGCTTACATTGTAAAAGAAGCCAAAAAGGATGAAGTAGGAGAATATGATCCTGAAGAAGTCCTCTTTGTGGTTCAGGGAGAGATGGAATACGGAAACTCTCTGGGACAGGTGGACTAAACGACGTCGGTCTCATTGCAGATAAAATTAAGATAGAGGGGTGTGCTCTGTGAGGTATACCCCTTTTTTGTGCGGGCTTTTTCTCAAAAACATTCTTATGTTATGAGAAAAAAGTTCTCACTATAATGAGAAAAAATACTCATTGGTATGAGAATTAATTCTCACTACAGTGAGAATAATCCCTTGCCTGAATAGTCTGAAACAGCGTATTCTGGTTATATTTCCTCCAATGCATAATACTGATAATCGCGAAGTACAGTCTGAAGAAATTTTTCCTGATTACCGTCACGAGGAGTAACGGAAAGCAATTCCTGTACTTTCTTAGCAAGTGCCGTGACACGTCTTGCCCGGTCTTTCTCGCTGGATTCCAGTGTTCGGGTAATTACATTCACTTGTTCGAGTGATAAATCAGCCGATTGTGGATATACCGGATGATAATTCTGGGTAAGATAATCGAATTCATCCAAGCTAACATGAATCTTACGGTAGTTTTTCTCTTTAATCACCATCGTACCGGCAGCAAGATCTCCTAGCCGTTGATTATTTTTATTCAATAAAACGACCAGAAGTCCCAGGCCGCTTGTGATAGGACCATCAATTGGGAAAAAATCCATCGTAACAGATAAGATCCTATGCTGGGAGTGGAACCGTCCACTTTTACAACACGGATATTGATGAGCTTTCCAAAACTCTGTCCGTGATTGAACATCTCGCAAAGAAAAGAATAACCGAGAATAGGCAAATAAACGATGCACAGAAAAAAGAATAAACTGAATCCTGACGGTATACTTAATTTAGACAAAAGAGTGTAATAGTAGACAAGATGTAAAAGCCCGATCAGAAAATAATCGATGATTAAAGCCATCAGTCGTTCGCCGATACTGGCGGGCGTTTGGCTGATACGAACGAATTGTCCGGTTATTATCGTAGATTCTGCCATTTCAGGTTAAACATTTTTAGGATTCCGTTGCAAATATATCATAATTCTCTTATTTTTGCTTCCGGTTTCGGACAAAACTTATCCGAAATCTATTGAAAAGCATGAAAGAAGTAACGTTTATTCGTCGGAACATTGAAAAATGGAAGGAGACAAGAAGGTTGTGGAGCAGGCGGCAAGTCTGTCCCCGATCAACTGGCCGATGCGTATACGGACTTGACAGCTGACCTGGCATTTGCTCAAACACATTTCCCAACTTCCCGTATTACTATTTATCTGAATAATCTGGCTTCAGCGTTGCACAACGAAATCTACCGCAATAAACGAGAAGTGGACACGCATTATAACCTTTTGGACACAGGAAGTGGCACGAACCATGCACGATGCACGCCGCGAATTACTGACTTCCTTTCTGATTTTTGTAGCCAGTGCATTAATCGGTGTATTATCAGCAGCGAATGATCCGGATTTTGTCCGGCTGATATGGGGGAAACGGTTTATGTGGATATGACACTCGACAATATAGCCAATGGTGAGCCGATGGCCGTGTATAACGGCTCTTCCGAAGTACCGATGTTCTTAGGCATTACACTTAATAACGTGATGGTATCTTTCAACTGCTTTGCCATGGGATTGCTGACCAGTTTTGGAACAGGGTATATGCTTCTCTCCAATGGTATCATGGTAGGAGCTTTTCAAACATTCTTTTATCAACACGATTTGTTGTGGGAATCCAGTCTTGCCATCTGGTTGCACGGAACGCTTGAAATTTGGGCGATTATCGTGGCCGGTGCCGCCGGATTGGCTTTGGGCAACGGCTGGTTGTTCCCCGGCACTTATTCCCGACTGGAATCTTTTCAGGAGAGGGCGAAGCGAGGCTTGAAAATAGTGATCGGCACTGTCCGGTATTTATTATGGCAGGCTTTATAGAAGGTTTTATTACCCGTCACACAGACTTCCCGATATGTTGAGGCTCGGTGTGATACTCACTTCTCTGGCATTTATTATATTCTACTATATTTATTTACCAAATAGAAAAAAACATGGAATCACAGAAACCTAAGATTGCGATGTATGTGAAACGTCCTTTCGGTGAGAAGTTGAACGCTTCTTTTGATTTTATAAAAGAGAATTGGAAACAATTGTTTAAGTATTCAACTTATCTGATACTCCCTATATGCTTAATTCAAGCCGCTAACTTTAGTGGTTTAATGGGAAGTATGACAGATATTAGTGCTATGCAGGCGTCCGGAGGAATAAGTGATAATCCTTTAGCTGCCCTGGGACCTTCATTTGCACTGAATTATGCAGGAGTTATCTTTTTTTCATGTTTGGGAGCTTTGCTGATGACTTCTTTGATTTATGCGATGGTACGATTGTATAATGAACGGGAAGAACGCCTGAACGGGATTGTATTCGGCGATATAAAATCGTTGTTGCTCCGTAATATTAAAAGACTGTTTTTGATGGGGATTGCCTGCAGCTTCTTATTCATCTTTGCTGTGGTTATTGTTGTCTTGTTGGCTGTGTTAACACCTTTCACACTCATTCTGACCATTCCGCTTTTATTCGCATTTATGGTTCCTTTGGTATTAATGGCTCCCATCTACTTATTTGAAGATATTTCGTTAGGTGAGGCATTTGCAAAAACATTCCGGTTGGGATTTGCAACCTGGGGCGGCGTCTTTCTGGTTTTAATGGTGATGGGACTTATTGCCAGTGTATTACAAGGAATCGTTTCTATACCCTGGTATGTGATCTATATTGTAAAAATGATCTTTACGATGAGTGACGGAGGTGCAACCTCTTCATCAGTCGGACTGAACTTCGCACAATATTTGTTCTCTATCCTGATGTTGTATGGTTCTTACTTATCAGCTATATTCGGTATCGTCGGTCTGGTTTATCAGTATGGTCATGCATCGGAAGTGGTGGACAGCATAACGGTAGAAAGTGATATTGACAATTTTGATAAACTCTAAACCAAACCTCCACTAGATGAATCTCACTTCCCCGGCTGATACACTAGTTTGTGATACGGCGCAGATTGCCCTCTGGCAGTCTGAACCGGCATACAACTATAACCGTGAACTGATTACTCCGGAAATGAATGTCTTTGAGTGGATCAGCAGACAGTTTGGGGAATTGATGCGTAAGATATTCGGCAGTCGTTTTGCTGAAGAGTATTCAGGGCTTATCCTGGTATGTATTGCCATTCTTCTTTTGTTGCTGATTGTTTGGTTCGTCTATCGGAAACGCCCGGAATTGTTTATGGTCTCGCATAAAAATGCGTTGCCTTATACAGTTGAAGAAGACACCATTTACGGAGTAGATTTTCCGGGAGGGATTGCGGAAGCGCTTTCCCGTCAGAATTACCGGGAAGCAGTACGTTTGCTCTATCTGCAAACTTTGAAACAACTTAGTGACGCTGAACGTATTGACTGGCAACTTTATAAAACGCCTACCCAGTATATTAATGAAGTCCGGCTACCGGCTTTCAGGCAACTGACCAATCATTTCCTGCGGGTACGTTATGGCAACTTTGAGGCGACGGAAGAACTCTTCCGCACAATGCAGACCTTGCAGGGAAGAAATAGGGAAAGGAGGCGTTTCATGAAAGGAAGTCGCTGGTTCATTGTCTTTATTGTCGCTTTTCTATTCATCATGTTTGCAATAGAATATCATTTGCCGAAGAATTTTGTGTGGAAGCCCACTTTCGGACATCATGACGAGCAACCTTTCGGATGTGCAGTGTTCGATAGCGTGTTGTCTTCTTCTTTGCCACAGGGGTACACTTTTTCGAGGAAAAGTCTTTATCAATTGGAGCAGGAAGATACGACGCAACGCAGAGGTATATTGGTTATCTCTGATAATTTGCGATTGTCGGACGTTGATGTAAACGCTCTGTTGAAAATGGCGGAACGCGGAGATAAGATTATGTTGGTGAGTACCTTGTTCGGCAGATATTTGGAAGATACCTTGCAGTGCAGGTCTTACTATTCTTACTTCAGTCCGATGGCTTTGAAGAAATATGCAACTTCATTTATGAAAAAGATAGCTTGCATTGGATAGGAGATTCGACGGTTTATCCCCGTCAGACTTTCTATTTTTATCCCCAGTTGTGCTCCTCTTATTTTTGGGGAGATTCACTTCCGGAAAGGGTGTTGGCACAAAGAGTTTTTGAGTCGAATGAGTTCCGGTATGAAACAGAGGTGGACTCGTTGACAACGGATAGTCTTGTTTATATGCCTGTAGCGATGTCCCGTCGGTGGGGGAAAGGAGAAGTTATTTTAGTTTCCACTCCTTTGATTTTTACCAATTACGGAATGTTGGACGGCAAAATGCAACCTATATCTTCCGTTTGTTGTCGCAGATGGGGAAGCTTCCCATCGTTCGCACGGAAGGATATATGAAAGAAACTGCACAGGTGCAGCAATCACCTTTCCGTTATCTGTTGGCACATCAGCCGCTTCGTTCGGCTTTGTATCTGACGATGATTACCATCCTACTCTTTATGATATTCACAGCGAAGAGGCGGCAACGGGTGATCCCTGTTATTCAGGAGCCGGCCAATAAATCTCTTGAATTTACCGAACTGATAGGTACGCTTTACTTTCAGAAGAAAGACCATGCGGATTTAGTTCGCAAGAAGTTTTCCTATTTGGCCGAAGAACTTCGGAGAGAGATTCAGGTGGATATTGAAGAAGTGGCCGACGATGAACGCTCTTTTCACCGGATTGCCCGGAAAACCGGAATGGATGCCGGAGAGATTGCTAAATTTATCCGCGAAGTCAGACCCGTGATTTACGGAGGACGTGTTATTGATGCGGAGCAGATGAAGGTATATATCGATAAAATGAATGAAATAATCAATCATATCTAAAGAAGAAATTTATGGAAGAGAATATAGAACAACGAGTGGATTTAACTCTCTTTTCCGAGAAGATACAGGAGTTGAAGGAGCGGATTGCATCTGTCGTTGTGGGACAGGAGCAGACTGTCGATTTGGTGTTGACGGCTATTCTGGCGAATGGACACGTATTGATAGAAGGTGTTCCGGGCGTTGCGAAGACACTATTGGCTCGTTTGACTGCCCGTCTGATTGATGCTGACTTCAGTCGTATTCAGTTTACTCCGGATTTAATGCCAAGTGATGTGCTAGGTACGACTGTGTTTAATATGAAAACGAATGGTTTTGATTTTCATCAGGGACCGATTTTTGCAGATATTGTATTGGTCGATGAAATCAACCGTGCTCCTGCCAAGACACAGGCTGCCTTGTTTGAGGTAATGGGAGAGCGCCAGATCAGTATTGATGGAACGACTCACCGGATGGGAGATCTTTATACGATTTTGGCTACCCAGAATCCGGTAGAGCAGGAGGGAACATACAAACTTCCCGAAGCACAACTCGACCGTTTTCTGATGAAGATAACGATGGATTATCCTTCATTGGAAGAGGAAGTGAATATCCTGGAACGTCATCATACCAATGCCGCATTGGTGAAGTTGGACGACATCACTCCCGCTATTACCAAAGAAGAACTGTTGTCGCTCCGTGCTTTTATGAATCAGGTATTTGTAGACCGCACGTTGCTTCAATATATCGCATTGATTGTACAGCAGACCCGTACCAGCAAAGCTGTATATTTGGGAGCTTCTCCACGTGCATCTGTAGCCATGCTGCAATCGTCGAAAGCGTATGCTCTTTTGCAGGGACGTGATTTTGTGACACCGGAAGATATCAAGTTTGTAGCTCCTTATGTACTTCAGCACCGTCTGATCCTGACTGCCGAAGCTGAAATGGAAGGCTATTCTCCAGTGAAAGTGACGCAACGCTTAATTGATAAAGTGGAAGTACCAAAATGAAAAGATTTATGATTTATGAATTCTGATTTATGATTTGGGCTGCGCGTTGGATGTCTGACTCTATTCATAACATAAATCGAAGAAATCATAAATCGTAAATTATAAACTGTACGTAAATTGTAAGTTGAAGAAATCGTAAACCCAAGAAATTATAAATCATAATCATAAATCATAAATCATTTGTTTCTAACTCGTCGTTTCCATATTGCCCTTGTCGTAGTTATCCTGTTGTTGGGTAGCGGATATGTTTTTGCTCCGTTCTTTGTTATCGGGCAGTGGGCACTCTTTGTCTTGCTTTTGGTGGTACTGGCAGACGTATATTCTCTTTATCGTATTCGTGGAATCCATGCTTTCCGCCAGTGTGCCGACCGTTTCTCTAATGGCGACGAAAATGAAGTAAGTATTCGGGTAGAAAGTAGTTATCCGCATCCTGTATCTCTAGAAATCATAGATGAGATCCCTTTTATCTTTCAGAAACGTGATGTCGACTTTCAGGTGAAGCTTGGAGCAAACGAGGGAAAAACAGTTACCTATCGTCTTCGACCTACTCATCGTGGTGTTTACTCTTTCGGTCATATTAGAGTTTTTGTGACCGGAAAAATCGGCTTTATATCCCGGCGCTATACCTGTGCGGAACCTTTGGATATCAAGGTGTATCCGTCTTATCTGATGCTTCATCAATATGAATTGTTGGCAATAAGTGATAATCTGACAGAACTGGGAATAAAGCGTATTCGCCGGGTTGGGCATCATACGGAGTTTGAGCAGATTAAAGAGTATGTAAAGGGGGATGATTACCGTACGATTAACTGGAAAGCAAGTGCCCGTCGGCATGAACTTATGGTGAATGTGTATCAGGACGAACGCTCACAGCAGATTTATAATGTGATCGATAAAGGTAGAGTGATGCAGCAAGCTTTCTGTGGAATGACCTTGCTGGATTATGCAATTAATGCTTCGCTGGTGCTTTCGTATGTTGCTATGCAGAAAGAAGATAAAGCCGGATTAGTGACTTTCGATGAACACTTCGATACTTTTCGTGCCTGCTTCCAAGCAATCGGGATATATGCAGACATTGCTGGAAAGTCTTTATAGCCAGCAGACCACTTTTGGGGAGACGGACTTCTCGGCTCTTTGCGTTCATTTGAACAAACATGTCAGTAAGCGTAGCCTGCTGGTACTATATACTAACTTCTCGAGCATAGGAGGAATGAACCGTCAATTATCTTACCTGAAACAACTAAACCGCCAACACCGTTTGCTCGTAGTCTTTTTTGAAGATGTCGATTTGAAGGAATATATCGCCCAACCGGCAAAAGATACGGAAAGCTACTATCGTCACGTGATTGCAGAAAAGTTTGCTTACGAGAAACGGCTCATCGTATCTACTTTGAAGCAGCACGGGATCTATTCTTTGTTGACCACACCGGAAAATCTTTCGATTGATGTGATTAATAAGTATCTGGAGATGAAGTCAACGACAGTTGCTTTAGACATAAGAACAAAAGAACATATTTTGTAGTTTTTGTACTTATGTTCTTTTGTCTGAAAAATGTGTCAAAGAGTGATGGCTTTCCGTGTTTCCACAAAGAAGAATATAGCCATTCCAATGATGATAATTCCCAGTATCCCATAGAAGAGTCTTGCCCGGTTACGTCCTACATTCCGGACAATGGTTTGTGCGTTGCGCGTTGTAAAGAACCAGTCCCAGTTCAGCAATGACGCCAGCAGGGAGACAGTTCCTGCCAGCGCAAAGATTCCTTGTACGATATATTGTCCGGTCATAGTCTGATTACTCTATTTCCGTCTTCCAGTTCTTCAATCGTTACTTTTACGGCATTACCCGGAAGTAGTTCTTCTACCAGTTCCGGCCATTCAATGAAGCAGAGAGCGCCACTGTAGAAATAGTCTTCGTAACCCATGTCGTACACTTCGCTTAGCTTCTTGATGCGGTAAAAATCGAAGTGATAGATTAATTCTCCGGTTTCATCCGAACGGTATTCGTTGACAATGGCAAAAGTTGGCGAGTTGATGACATCTGTTACCCCCAGCTCTTCGCATACAGCTTTGATAAATGTTGTTTTACCGGCTCCCATCTTTCCGTAGAAAGCAAATACAGTGTTGTCGCCCATAGCAGCGATAAATTCACGGGCTGCTTCATGGATACTTTCCAGTGATTGAATTTTGATTTCCATATACTATCTATTATTATGACTTTTTCCTGCAACAACTCTTTCCGATTTTACAAACAGCGTAAATCAGGATAGAGAAGAATATGATGGAAGCTCCCGAAGGGACTTTCCAGTGATAAGAAATAAATAATCCACCCAGGCAGCCCAAGAAACCGATGCCAATTGATAACCAGATAATCTTCTTGAAACTATAGGTGAACAAGTTGGCTGTCATCTGTGGAATGGTGAGAAGAGAAATGGCCAATACGATGCCTACCATTCGGAGGCAGGCTACAATTGTCAGTGCAATGAACATCATCAATACATATTCGAATATCTCTACCGGAATCTTTTGCGAACGTGCAAACTCACGGTCAAAAGCAATATATACGATAGGGCGGATAAACAGATAAAAGAATCCGGTCAGTATCAGTGCCAATATGCCGAGCATCCATAAATCAATTTGGTTGATAGTCAGGATATTACCAAAAAGATAAGCTGATAAGTCAGGAGCAAATCCCGGCGACAGGAAGCTGAACATGATTCCGAGTGCCATCCCTAACGTCCAGAATACTGCAATGGCAGAATCTTCGCGCATATCTTTCCGTCTGCTAAGCCACTCGACACCAAAAGCCGATAATACCGAGAATACGGCTGCCGATAGTATCGGAGAAATTCCGGCAAACAATCCTAACCCGATCCCTCCGAAAGAAGCATGAGTGATTCCTCCGCTGATAAATACCAGGCGGCGGGTTACAATATATGTACCGATAATCCCACAGGCAATGCTTGCCAGCAGACTTCCCAATAGGGCGTGTTGAAAGAATGTATATTGTAGTAAATCCATCACCTTAAACACCTCATCTGAACCCTTTTTTACTTCTATGTTTCTTCTTTCTCCGATAATCAGAAAAACTTCGTCTTTGAGATCATCTGGTAATTCAATGCCACGGAGCTGAAGGCTACGTACCCATCCGGCCACTTCTACATCCAGTGTCGTATACAATACATCCCGAAACATTTCTGTTTCTTCTTCTGTATACGCATCTCCTGCCCTGCCAATGAACTGATCCAGTTCTTCGTCATCGTAATATTCTATTTTTTTGCTGACAGCTGCCAGCAGGCTATCCCGTTCGCATACTTCGTGTTGTCCGCAGCATTCCACATCTACTTCCTTCACTTCCGGCATACGGTCCAGTTCGCCCTTTTCTATTTTCTTTTGCAGTCTTTTGTTGCGGATAATTCCGGCTATCAGCGCAATGACACCCAGCAACACCAGACTTATAATAAGTATCCACATGACAATATAACAGTTACGAATCAAATTTGTGCAAAGTTACTTATAAATTACTGTTGGTTGGAAACATTACTTTTGCCCAATCTCCTATTGAGAGGGCCTTGAATACAATTAACCGTTCTTTCTGCCGAAGCTACTATCAACTTTTTGGCTAGTGATGAATTGCAAGGGCGTGAGGCTGGGTTTCATGGTTCGCGTGTGACTTCAGAATATATTGTTTCTTTGTTTGCAAAATGGATGGGAGTATCGCCTTTGGCTGACAGCTATTTCCAGCCTTTTGATGCTTACCGCAAAGAGCGTCAGAAAAAGGACGTCTGGAAGTTCATCCGGACTCTGTAGCAGAAGCTGAAACAGGAAGTTCATCAGAAGCTTTCCATGAGGAATGTATTGGGAATGATTCCTGGTAAAAATACCAAAGAATATGTGATTGTGGGGGCGCATTTCGACCATTTAGGTATTGATCCTGCACTCGATGGCGACCAAATATACAATGGTGCTGACGATAATGCTTCCGGTGTATCGGCAGTGCTGCAAATAGCAAGAGCCTTTTTAGCCAGTGGACAGCAACCCGAAAGAAATGTAATCTTTGCTTTTTGGGATGGAGAAGAAAAAGGACTGCTTGGCTCTAAATATTTTGTACAAACTTGTCCTTTCCTATCTCAAATCAAAAGGCTATCTGAACTTTGACATGATTGGCCGTAATAACAAACCTCAACAGCCTAAACAAGTCGTTTATTTCTACACAGCCGCCCATCCGGTCTTTGGGGATTGGTTGAAAGAGGATATCAGAAAATACGGTTTGCAATTGGAACCGGATTACCGCGCCTGGGAAAATCCGATAGGAGGAAGTGATAATGGTTCGTTTGCCAAAGTAGGTATTCCGATCATCTGGTATCATACGGACGGGCATCCTGATTATCACCAGCCTTCCGATCATGCCGACCGATTGAATTGGGATAAGGTCGTAGAAATCACCAAAGCCTCTTTTTCTCAATATGTGGAAGATGGCAAATGAGAAGTCTTTTTAATGAAGAGATAAAAAATACAATCCTGATAATTAGCGGAGAAAAGTCAGGATTGTATTTCTTATTTTGAGTATTCTTTTAAATAGTCGATAGGTGGCAAATTCACAGTCTCAAAACTTCCCTTTATAAAATACAGCAAAATTATTAAAAACACACGGTAACTCTTTTGCTTTCTGTAGCGTATCTACTTGAATAAAAGAAACAGGGACATCATTTGTTTCACAATATTGTTTGATCATTTCAATGTATTTATAGATGTAGGGGCATTGCATATCATAATAAATCGTCAGTTCCTCACTTTCTATTTTCAGATTTTGGCATTTGGCGCGAACTTCGGTACTGTTCCGTCGAAAGAAAGAGCAAGCAATTCATATCCGTTATCAGTAGTGTCAACCACCCTCAAAACCAAATTTTTTGCAAATGATTGGTCGGAAAACCAGCTCTTCTGTTTTTTTGCCCCAAGCATACAAATGCCGGATCTACCTTTTTTTCTTTGGCATCGGCTATACAGTACTCTATTAATGCTTTCCCATATCCGTTTCCTCGGGGGCTACCTAGCACCCATAAACAATACAGATAATAATAGTTGTCGCCGATGACGGGAACCTGCTGTTTCAAGAAAATATTCCAATAAAAACAGAAGCTTTATGCTTTAATCCTTTCTAAAGACATACTCTCTTTCATTCAGCCGGTCGGAAAGCCATTGCCGTTTTGTTTCAATACTCAGGATGAGACTTTTTGCTGCGGGATGATGCAAGCATAATGCTCATTAGAAAGATTTTCTGTTGTTAAGTTTGTAAAGTCATGTAAGTGAATTTTGCGGATAATCTCTGTTGGGTGACTATGGAAATCACAAAGACTTTTTATACATCTGCAGAGGACATTGAACGAGGAACTCATGCGAATGTAAGCTTCTGTTGCTAGGATTAGATTGACCGCAGTTCTACCTAATCTGGAGCAGACAATGAAGTTTATAAAACAAAAAGATAGATATCATAATGACTAAGGTCTGATATATTTGTAAAACTCAAAGGTTGCTATATTTTACATTATTCTACAGGTTGTTATAGGTAATAAACGCTAAATCTTCCATCCCGGGTTCTGATAAACGACTGAACTTGAGAAAATCATTCTTATCCGAGGCTGTCTGACGAAATACAGCCATACCTATCGGATTCAGATAATGAGCAGGTGAGAGGACTCCTCTGCCCGGCAATCAGATTATTCTTCGTGATTTTTTCGTATGGAAGAATATTTACTTAAACTCAGGTGGACATATTACCTTCTGCCGGATCTACTTTTACATAAATCTGCCAGTTGC
>VOFI01003436.1_pt1 | contig 13366 bp, 17 predicted proteins | sample 5384131 | NCBI WGS metagenome assembly VOFI01 (sample SAMN12384728, study PRJNA508395) | human gut metagenome | isolation source: healthy gut H | host: Homo sapiens
CCTCCGGGGCCAGGCCCACCACTTGACGCCCCTTTGGAGGTGGGTACCAGCTCCTTTCCCCGCCGCTCCATAGAAGGCGGAAAACAGCTTCTCGATGATGTCCGCCCGGGTGGCGGGGGTACCCAGACCGCCAGTCTCCTCCAAAATCCGGCCCTGCTCCCGGTCGGCCACCTGGGCGGCCGGGTGCTCCATGGCGGTGAGGAGGGTGGCCTCGGTGTACCGCTTGGGGGGCGCGGTCTTGCCCGGGTTGGCCCGGGCGGACTGGACGGTCAGGCGCTCCCCCTCCGCCAGGGTGGGGAGGCTCTGCTCCTTCTCGTCCCCCTCCTCGTCCTCCTCCTCCAGGGCAAAGGTGCGGTCGTAGGCCGCCCGCCAGCCGGGGAGAGAGCACCGCCTTCCTCTGGCGTGGAGGGTTTCCCCCTCCACCTCCAGGGTGAGGGCCACCTCCTCGTACTCGAAGGGGGCAGCAGCACGGCCAGGAAGCGGCGGACGATCTGAGCCGCCACAGCTCCACCGGCTCCTCGGTGGGGAGGGAGGGCGTGGTGGTCGGTGACCTTGGCGGCGTTGACCAGATATTTGGTCTGGAGGGGACGGCTGCGCAGCAGCTCCGCCGCCAGGGGCTTGTAGTCCTCCACCATCACGCTGCGCAGCCGCTCCGGCAGGGTAGGAACCACGTCGTCGGGGATGTAGCGGGAGTCGGTGCGGGGGTAGGTGACCACCTTATGGATCTCATAGAGGTTCTGGAGGATGGCCAGGGTCTCCCTTGGCGGAGTAGGCGTACTTCTTGTTGGCGTCCCGCTGGAGCTCGGTGAGGTCGTAGGCCGCCGGGGGCGGTGCCTGCCTGCGGGTACGCCTAAGGCGGGTCACCACCCCCTCCTTTCCCGCCAGCCGGGCGGCCAGCTCCTCCGCCCGCTCCCGGTCAAAGAGCCGCGCCTGGCCGTTCGGATCCCGCCAAGTGGCGGTGAAACCGGGCAGCTTCGCGGTGACCGTCCAGAACTCCTGGGGGACAAAGCGGCGGATGGCCTCCTCCCGCTCCACAATGAGGGCCAGGGTGGGGGTCTGCACCCGCCCGGCGGAGAGCTGGGCGTTGTACTTGCACGTCAGGGCCCGGGTGACGTTGAGGCCCACCAGCCAGTCGGCCTCGCTGCGGGCGCGGGCGGAGCGGAACAGGTTGTCGTACTCCGCCGCGGGCCGCAGGTGGGCGAAGCCCTCCCGGATGGCCTTGTCGGTCTGGGAGGAGATCCACAGCCGCTTGGCCGGCCCCTTCCACCCGGCCTTCTCCAGAATCCACCGGGCCACCAGCTCCCCCTCCCGGCCCGCGTCGGTGGCGATGACCAGCTCGCCCACGTCCCCCCGGCGAAGCTGGGCCTGGACGGCCCGGAACTGCCGGCCGGACTGGGGGATCACCACCGTCTTCATCCGCTCGGGCAGCATGGGCAGGGTGAGCATATCCCACTTGGCCCACGCCTTGTCGTAGTCCTCCGGGGGGCGCCAGCTCCACCAGGTGGCCCAGGGCCCAGGTGACGATGTACTTCTCCCCCTCCAGATACCCCTCTCCGGACTGCTTGCAGCCCAGCACCCGGGCCAATTCCCGAGCTACCGAGGGCTTTTCCGCCAAAACCAGTGTTTTCGCCATACGATCTTCTCCTAACTGCCGAAACCCGGCGTTTTTCCGCATTTCTGCCTGGATCCGGCTCCTTGACTTTCCCGGGGCGTATGATAGATTGGAGACGGTAAAAGGGCCTCTGTCTGGAAAGGAGTTTCTCATGAACCTCACGTTTCCCGCCTCTTATCTACAGGCCAAGCTCAACGCGGAGCTCCCGCCACCCCACGATATGACCCTGGACGAGCGCGCCTGCCGCCGCAAAGCCCGGGAGGCCGAGTGGAACTTCCGCGTCTCCAAGGGCTACGTGAAGGACACCTTCTGGAACCATCTCCGTTTCCGTCTCACCGACCGGGACTGATCCGCCGGAAAGGAGCCTTTTATGGATTTCTTCTTCGACAATCTCGAGGGGCGGCTCAGCTCGACGCTCCCCCACTACGACCGCCCCGACGGGGACGAGCAGGATTGCCGCAAACGGGCCCGCGACGCGGAGTGGAACTTCCGCGTCTCCAAGGGCTATGTGAAGGACACCTTCTGGAACCGGCTCTGGTTCCGCCTCACCCACTGACCTCATCTGTCTGGCCGCAGGCTCCGCCTGCGGCCTTTTTGCGCCTAGAGGGCCATGCTCCAATCGCCCAGCGCGTCCAAAATGGGGATGAGCTGGCGGCAGGGCTCGGTAATGGCGTACTCCACCCGGACAGGGACCTCCAGGTACTCCTGCCGGTGGACCAGCCCGTCCCCCTCCAGCTCCCCCGCAGGGCGTTGGCCAGCACCGTGTTGGACACCCCGTCCAGGGTCTTTTTCAACTGGTTGTAGCGGGTGGGGCCGTTGTTGTAGAGGGAGCAGAGAATCTGCATCTTCCACTTGCCGCCGATGAGGGCCATGGCCCGGTTCAGCGGGCAGGTCTCCATGCAGGGGCAGTTTTCGTGTTCCATGGGCATAAGGTCAGTTCCTCCTTACCTGGTACGGAAATTCTGCGCTCTTGCCACAGCGGGCCATAGGTGCTAATATAATACCAGGTAAAGAAAGAAAAGGAAAGTCTTTTTTAGGAGGAAGCCCCCATGCCGACCTATCTCCAGGGCCTGACCATCGGTCTGGCCTATGTCGCCCCCATCGGGATGCAGAACCTGTTCGTCATCAACTCCGCCCTGACCCAGCCCCGGCGGCGGGCCCTGCTCACCGCCCTGATCGTGATCGCCTTCGACATCAGCCTGGCGCTGGCCTGCTTCTTCGGCATCGGCGCGCTGGTGGAGCGCTTCGACTGGCTGCAGCGCCTGATTCTGATCGTGGGCGGCTGCATCGTGGTGTGGATCGGCATCGGCCTGCTGCGGGATAAGCCCACCCTGGACCGGGACGTGGACGTGAGCATCCCCCTGCCCAGGCTGGCCGCCAAGGCCTTTGTGGTCACCTGGATCAATCCCCAGGCCCTGATTGACGGCACTATGCTGTTCGGCAGCTTCCGGGCCGGCAACCCGGGCGCGGTGGCCTCCCAGCTCATGCTGGGCTCCGCCTCCGCCTCCCTGTCTGTGGTTTCTGGGCATCACCATCCTGATCTCCTTCTTCTCCGCCAAGTTCAACGACAAGATCCTTCGGGTCATCAACGTGGTCTGCGGACTGATCATCATCTTCTACGGAGCCAAGCTGCTCCTCCAGTTCTTCCAGACTCTGCTGTAATAAACCAAAAGGCGCCCCCTCTTCATAAGAGGGGGCGCCTTTTTGGTCTATTTACTGCCGCGTCAGCAAATTGACCAGCACCTCGGTCATTTTGGTGAGGGCCTGGGCTGGGATATACTCATGCACCCCGTGGAAGTTCACCCCGCCGGTACACAGGTTGGGGCAGGGCAGGCCCATGTAGCTCAGCCGCGCCCCGTCGGTACCGCCCCGGATGGGCACCTCCACCGGGGTCACCCCGGCGGCCTCCATGGCGGCCCGCGCCCGGAGGATCAGGTACATGTGGGGTTCAATCTGCTCCCGCATGTTGTAGTAGGAGTCCTTGAGGACGAGCTCCACCGTGCCCGCGCCGTACTTGGCGTTGAGGTAGTCCGCCGCCCGGCCCAGGTACTCCTTGCGGGCCTCGAACCTGGCCCGGTCATGGTCGCGGAGGATGTAGTGCAGCTCCGCCTCCGTCTCGCTGCCCTTCATGTCGTGGAGGTGGTAGAAGCCCTCATACCCCTCGGTGTGGGCGGGGGTCTCCGCCGGGGGCAGCATCCCCGCGAACTCCAGGGCAATCAGAATCGCGTTCTTCATCTTGTTCTTGGCCGAGCCTGGGTGGATGTTCACCCCGTGGAAGTACACGCCCGCGTTGGCCGCGTTGAAGTTCTCGTACTCCAGCTCGCCCAGCTCGCCGCCATCCACAGTGTAGGCCACCGCCGCGCCGAAGCCCTCCACGTCGAAATGGTCGGCACCCTGCCCAACCTCCTCATCCGGGGTGAAGCCCACGGCAATGCGGCCGTGGGGGAGCTCCGGGTGCTGGAGCAAGTACTCCACGGCGGACATAATCTCCGCCACACCCGCCTTGTCGTCCGCCCCCAGCAGGGTGGTGCCGTCGGTGACGATCAGCTCCTGACCCTTGTATTTGGCCAGGCTCTCAAACTCGGCGGCCCTCATGACGATGCCCTTCTCCTCGTTGAGCACCAGGTCGCCCCCCTCGTAGCGGACAACGCGGGGCTTCACCCCCGCCCCGGCGCGTCTGGGGGAGGTGTCCATGTGGGCGATAAGGCCCACGCACGGGATTCCCTCGCACCCGGCGGTGGCGGGCAGCCAGGCGTACACATAGCCGTACTCGTCCATGTGGGCGTTGTGCAGCCCCATCTGGGCCAGCTCCTCGGCCAGGGCTGCGCCCAGCACCTTCTGCTTGGCGGTGGAGGGGATGGCGTCGCTGTGCTCGTCGGACTGGGTATCATATGTCACGTAGCGCAAAAAGCGGTCAATGGCGGTCATAATGCTCTTCCTTTCTATTGACGGGCGCCGGGCCTTAGGCTAGACTGATATTGTTGCTATTCTATCACAAAAGGAGCCGGGTTTCCATGGTGATCAAACAAGAATTTACCTTTCCCCTCCAGCGATGGGGTCCACACAGTTGCCGCCGCCTGGTGGCGGCCGGAGGGGCCGCCCCGGGGGGTGGTGCAGCTGGTCCACGGCATCTCGGAACACATCGGCCGGTATGACTCCTTCGCCCGCTTCCTGGCGGAGCACGGCTTCGCCGTCGTGGGCCACGACCACCTGGGCCACGGCCGCACGGCGCGGAACCCCTTGGAGTTCGGCTGGTTCGCCGACCGGGACGGCTGGAAGCACGTGGTGAAGGACGTCCGCGCCCTGCGGGAGCGGGTTGGGGCGGAGTACCCCGGTCTGCCCTGCTTCCTGCTGGGCCACTCCATGGGCTCCTTTGTGGTGCGGGGCTACCTTATGTTCTGGCCGGGCACGGTGGACGGGGCCATCCTCTCCGGCACCGGGCAGGAGCCCCCTGCCACTGTAGCCGCGGGGCGGGCGCTGTCCGCCCTGCTCATCCGCCTCAAGGGGCCCAGGGCCCACAGCGCCCTGCTGGACGCCCTCTCTGTGGGGCGGTACAACGGCCAGTTTAAGCCCGTCCGCACCTCGGCGGACTGGATCTCCCGGGACACGGTGGTGGTGGACGCCTACCGGGCCGATCCCTGTGCCGCTTCCTTCCCACCGTGGGCATGTACCACGACATGATGGTGGGCCTCCAGCTCCTGGCCAAGCCAGCCAATCTGGCCCGCATGGACCCGGACACGCCGGTGTACTTCTTCGCCGGGGACCGGGACCCGGTGGGGGCCAACGGCGCGGGGGTCAAAAAGGTGGCCGGCTGGTTTCGGGATGCCGGGGTAAAGGATCTCATCGTCCGGCTCTACCCGGAGGGGCGGCACGAGATGCTCAACGAGGCCAACCGGGACGAGGTGTACCGGGACGTGCTCTCCTGGCTGGAGCGCCGCCTGCCCGCCTAGGGTCTCAGCCCAGCCGGGCCGCCCACTCGGCCTCTCGGAAGCCCACCAGCACGAAGTCCTCCCCTACCAGAATGGGGCGCTTGACCAGCATACCGTCGGTGGCCAGCAGGGCGAACTGCTCATCCTCGCTCATGCCGGGCAGCTTGTCCTTCAGGGCCAGGGCCTTGTACTGCAGGCCGCTGGTGTTGAAAAAACGCTTGAGGGGCAGGCCGCTGAGGGCGTGCCAGCGGCGCAGCTCCGCCTCGGTGGGGTTCTGGGTCTTGATGTCCCGCACCTCAGCGGGCAGGCCCCTGGCCTCCAGCCACGCCTTGGCCTTCTGGCAGGTGGTGCACTTGGGGTAACAGACAAACAGCATGGGAATCCTCCTTTCGGTATTCAGCTCTATGGTATCACAGCTTTCTCCCCTTGAAAAGGGGGAAAAGCGGCCTGGGCCACATGGCCCGGGCCGCTTTTGTAATAAATGTTTACTTGCCCCGGTTAAAAATCTTGAAGATGTCCTCGAAGGGATCCTCCTCCGCAGGGGCGGCGGGGGCCGCCGGAGCCTGAGGCTGGGCCTCGGCCTTCTTCTCCGCAGCGGCGCTGAAGGGCTTGTTGGGCATAGCTCCCTCCACCTCCTCAAAGCCGGTGGCGATGACGGTGACGCGGATCTCGTCCTCCAGAGTGTCGTCGAAAGCGGCGCCGAAGATAATGAGGGCGTCGGGATGTGCCGCCTGCTGCACCAGGTTGGCCGCGATCTCCACTTCCTCCAGACCGATGTCCATGGAGCCGGTGACGTTGACCAGCACGCCCTTGGCGCCGTTGATGGAGGTCTCCAGCAGGGGGGGCTGGAGATGGCCATCTTGGCGGCATCCTCGGCCTTGTTCTTGCCGCCGGCGCGGCAACACCCATGTGGGCCATGCCTGCATTCTGCATGACGGCGGTGACGTCTGCAAAGTCCAGATTGATGAAGCCGGTATTCTTGATCAGATCGGAGATAGACTGCACCGCCTGGCGGAGCACGTCGTCGGCGATCTCGAAGGCATTGGCAAAGGTGATCTTCTGATCGGTGGCAAACTTCAGCCGCTCATTGGGGATGATCACCAGGGAGTCCACCCGGGTTCGGAGTTCCTCGATGCCCTTCTCGGCCTGCATCATACGGCGGCGTCCCTCGAAGTTAAAGGGCTTGGTGACCACGCCAACGGTGAGGATGCCCATCTCCTTGGCGATGTCGGCCACGATGGGGGCCGCGCCGGTACCGGTGCCGCCGCCCATACCGGCGGTGATGAACACCATGTCCGCGTCCTCCAGGGCCTTGGACACAGCGGAACGGCTCTCCTCAGCGGACTTGCGCCCCACTTCGGGGTCGCTGCCCGCGCCCTGCCCGCCGGTGAGCTTCTCACCGATCTGAATCTTAAACGTCGCGCTGGAAATGGCAAGCGCCTGCTTGTCCGTGTTGACCGCGATAAAATCCACACCCTTGGTGCCGGATTTCACCATCCGGTTGACTACGTTGTTGCCGCCGCCGCCGACGCCGATGACCTTGATGGTAACGACATTATCGGGACCGGTATCCAGTCCAAACGCCATAACTGCTCCTCCTATGTGAACCGAATTCGTTGTAACTGCGCGGGTAAGGCCGAAAAAGGACTTATTTTGTGCCGTCCTCCCCGTCTCTAACTATATCTTGACTTATTTTAGCTCTCTTTGCTTGGAGGTCAATAGCTCCCGCCGGATTTCCGCAAAGTTTTGGAACATCCGGGTGCCGAACACCAGCACGGCGGCCAGGTAGAGGGGCAGTCCCAGCTTCTGGCCCAGCCAGGTGAGGAACACCGCGATAGCCGCGTTTCCGATGGTGCCGGAGAGGAACACCCCCCAGTTTGAACTCCCCCAACCCGGGCCCGGAAGCCGCCCAAAGCGGAGTCCAGGGCCAGCAGCCCTGCGGCCACATAGAGGGACCACTGGGCTGGGATGGTCCAGGGGAAAAAGGCGCCGATGAGCAGGCCGGCCACCAGTCCGATCAGTTCCAGCATCAGCCCACCGCCTCCTCTCCGCCCTCATCCGCCGGGATGGGCTTGGCGTACTGGTACTCCACGGTGCCGTTGTATTTCGGAATGAGCAGCTGGTCGCTGGCAGTGACCTTCACGGTGATGCCCCACTGGCTGAGCACGTCCACCACGCCGTTGCGCATGGTCAGCGCACTGTAGAGGGTGTCCGGATCGCCGATGGCAAAGACCACGTAGGGCGCGGCGTACCGCCGCCCGTTCACCGTTACCACCGCGCCAGTGCAGCGCACCTCGCTGGTGGCCAGAATACGCTCTCCGTTGAGGGAGATGGCCTCCGCCCCGGCGGAACGCAGCTCATTGATGACGGAGAGCAGGTCGTTGTCGTGGATGAGGTAGTCGGCCTCGTTTCCGGTAACGTTAGCCTGACTGGAGTCCTCCAGGATGATGGTGACGCCGGGGCCCTCCACATCGGTGAGTCCGGCGGTGATCTCCAGTTGCTCCAGCTCGGCCTTGAGGGCCTGGCTGCCCGCCTCGCCGGAGGCGGCCTGCTCCCGGTAGAGCTCCAGCTCACCCTGGAGCTGCTTCACCTGGTCAGCCAGGCCGTCCTTCTGATCCACCACCTCGTTGTAGGGTTCTGAAGGGTTTCCAGGCGGCTGGCGTTGGTGGCGTCGGCCGCCCCCGCCAGCTTGACGCTGCGCAGTTGGGCCGCCAACAGGAAGCCCACCACCACGCATACCACCATGACGGCGAGCTCCCCCTTATTCTGCATCTGTCTTCTCATTGGCATCGTTCTCTCCTTGTGTTCCGGCCTCCGCCGCGGGCGGCGGGCTGAGCTCCCGGCGCAGTGGATGCCTCCGGCAGCCACCGCTTCGGCAGCAGATGTCCCTCCTGGTTGTCGTAGGTCAAGTCCAACGTGCCGGTTCGCGGGATTCCCCTTCTCATCCATGGTCCAGAGGGTCTGCTGTAGATAATAGGTCTTCTGCGTAAAATCTCCGTTCATTGGGAACAGAACGGTCAGGTTCGCCCCATAGCCGAAGCGGATTTCATTGTTGGAGGTGAGATCCAGGAAGCTGGTGAGGCTGCCCGTCATCTGCCGGGCCTGTATGGCCGCCAGGAAGCCCTTGAGCTGGTCCAGCTTGTCCTGCTGCTCCGGCGGCACGGTCAGCACGCTGCCCACCGAGGGATTGACTGCCTCCAGCCCCCGCACCTGGGCTTTACCCTCTGTTAAGGACGCTCCGCCGCTCTCCAGCAGCTTGCAGTCGGTGTCCATCAGCCAGCGGCTGCCGCCGCTCTCAATCCACGCCACCGGAACGCTGGCCGTCACGTGGATGACAAAGGTATCGGGGTATTTCCGCTCAAAATTCACGGTACCGATATAGGGGAGCTGGGTGTAAATACGGCTGCTGATCTGGTATTTGTTGAGGGCTGTTCTGGTTTCTGTCAGTATCCCACAGAAAGGTTGCGGATTTGTGAACGTATCCTAAGAAAACCCTTAAATCCGCCGGATCTCTGCGCCCAGGCGGCGGAGATCTCCTCCAGGGACTGGTAGCCCCGGTCGATGTGGTGCACACCGGTAAGCTGGGCGCTGCGTCCTCCGCTCCCAGGGGGCCGTCCCGGCCAGCATGGCGTTCTCCGTGGCCCCCACGCTGGGGATGGAGAGACACAGTTCCCGGCCCGTCAGGCCTTTTCCACGGGTGCAGGTCAGCCCCGCCGCCGTCCTCGGCGATCGGCCGCCCCACCCCCGCAGGGCGGCCAGATGGAGGTCGATGGGCCGGGGCCCCAGCTCACACCCGCCGGGGGGCACAGCTCGCCCGTCCCATGCGGCCCAGGATGGCCCCCAGGAAGATGACGGAGGAGCGCATCTCCCGCATCAGCGCGTCGGGCACGTCCCAGCCCGTGGGGGCGGAGGCGTCCCACCACGGCGTCCCCCCTGCCGCTCCGCCCGGCAGCCCAGGTGCCGGAGGATGTCCAGGGAGGCCGCCACGTCGGACAGCTCCGGGCAGTTGTGGATGACGCACTCGCCCGGGGCCAGAAGGCAGGCCGCCAGAATGGGCAGTACGCTGTTTTTGCCCCGTGTATCCGCACAGAGCCGTCCAGGGGTGTCCCCCCTCGATGATGTAAGCACTCATAGATCCAGCCTCCGCAAGTCGTTTGGTACGCTATCCTATGCGGAGGGAGGACGGCTGGTTCAGTTGGCCCGTTTTCCATCAAACGGACCAGAGTCTGGTAGATTTGTTCCGCCGCGTCTGGCACCGCCATGTCCCGCAGGGCACGGCTCATGGCCTCCCGCCGGGGGGCGTCGGAGAGCAGCCCGGTCATAAGCGCGTACAGCTTCTCTCCAGAGGACTCCCCCTCCGGCAGCAGCACCGCGCCGCCGGCGTTGGCCAGCACCCTGGCGTTCTTGGTCTGGTGGTCGGCCACCACGTTGGGGGAGGGCACCAGCACCGCCGGCTTGGCGATGGCGGCAATCTCCGCGATGGTGGACGCCCCCGCCCGGCACAGCACCAGATCAGCGGCTGCCATCACCAGGGGCATGTCGTAGATATACTCCCGCACATCCACCTCCGGGTGGTCCGCCAGGCCGCTGCCCTGGAGGGCGTCCAGCACCGCCCGGTAGTCCCGGCCCGCGCCGTGGATGTGGTGGAAGGGGGCGCCGTCCCGGCACTCCAGGGCAATGCACTCCGCCATCTGGCAGTTCATCACCTCCGCCCCCAGGCTGCCCCACACAGAGAGCACCAGGGGCCGGTCATCGGTGAGGCCCAGCTCCGCCCGCGCCTCCTTCCGGGTATAGCGGAAGAAGTCGGTACGCACCGGCGTGCCGGTGACCACCACCTTTCCGGGGTCGTCGTAGTGGCTTCGGCTCTCCTCAAAGCCCACCATCACCACGTCCACCACCTTGGACAGGGTCTTGGTGGTCAGGCCGGGGACGGCGTTGGACTCGTGAACGGCGGTGGGAATCCCCGCTTCGCGGCGGCCTTCACCACCGGGAAGGAGGCATAGCCGCCGGTGCCCACCACCAGGTCAGGCTGAAAGCGGTCCAGGATGGCGTTGGCCTGCTTCCTGGACTTGTTCATGTTCAGCAGGGTTCTGACGTTGTGGCCGATGGAGGCCGGAGAGAGGGACCGCCGGAAGTTGGTGATGGTCACCGTCTCAATGGGGTACCCCTCCTTGGGCACCAGCCGGGTCTCCATGCCGCCGTCGGCACCCACGAACAGTACCTCACAGCCGGAGTTGCGGGTCTGGAACATCTGGGCCAGGGCCACGGCGGGATTGACATGGCCCGCCGTTCCCCCGCAGGTAAAGAGGACTCTCATTCCTTTTTTCTCCTCCTCGTAATGTAGGGCGGCCGCTGGTCGCCCCTGCGGCCTCAAAAAGCTTCACCCGCCATAGGGTGAAAGAAATTCAGAGGATGTGCGCAGCAGGACATGCGCCTGCGGAGCACACCACTGTCCCTGGCCGCGCAGGGGAACAGCGTCCTCCCTGGACCTTTTTACTCCTGTCTCGGCGCCGGGATCTGCCGGGAAACGGAAAGGATGATGCCCATCTCCGCCAGTTGGATCATCAGCGCCGTACCCCCGTAACTGAAAACGGCAGGGAGATGCCGGTGGTAGGGATCAGGTTGGTGACCACGGAGATGTTCAGGAACACCTGTACCGCGGTCAGGGTGGTGATACCCACCACCAGAAGGGCGCCGAAGCGGTCCTGGCGTGGATGGCAATCCAGTAGCCCCGCATGACCAGCAGGGCAAAGAGAATGAGGACGATTCCGGCCCCTGATCAGGCCCAGCTCCTCGCACACGATGGCGAAGATGAAGTCGTTCTCCGGCTCGGGCAGGTAGAGGAACTTCTGCCGGCTCTTGCCCAGGCCCAGGCCCAGCAGTCCGCCGGAGCCGATGGCGTAGAGGGACTGGATAATCTGATAGCCGCCGTCCCGGGGATAAGCCCAGGGATCCTGCCACACCAGGATGCGGGTGGACTGGTAGCCGCTCATCATGAGCACCACCAGCCCCATCAGGGCCGCGCCGCCGCCGGCAAACCAGTAGAGCTTGATGCCGGCGGCAAAAAGCACCGCCGCCGCGCCGGCCAGAATCAGGATCGTGCCCGACATGTGGGGCTCCAGCATCATCAGGCCCACAATCAGCAGCAGGATGAGTCCATAGGGCACCAGTTCCAGAAAGCCGATACGGTCCAGGAAGCCCACCACACCGCTGAGCGGACTGCGGGGGGAGAGGCGGCGCGGCTTCTCCGTGTTCCGCTTGGACAGCCGGGCGGAAAAGTACATGATGACGGCCACCTTGGCGATCTCCGACGGCTGGAAGGTTCCGATGCCCGGTACGGCGATCCACCGCTTCACGCCGTCGGAACGGCTGGTGTGGATGCCGGGGATGAGCACCGCGACGAGCAGCAGGACAGCCAGCCCAAGGGCGAAGACCGACAGCCAGCGGAAGGTCTGGTAGTTGATCTTCGAGGTGATATACATCACGGTCAGGCCAGCCGCGGCAAAGAGGGCCTGGCGGAAGAAGTAGAAGGTGGGGCTTTTGTCCTCCTGCAAGTACGCCGTGGCGTAGGAGGCGGAAAACACCATGATCACGCCGATGCCGGTGAGCAGGAGCACCAGCATCAGGAAGGGCAGGTCCATGGGTCCCCGGGCCAGTTGCTCCTCAATGGTCAGGTCGCGCTTGCGTTTTGCCAGGGGGCTCCCCCTCCTTTCTCTCAACAGGGTGGATTACCGGCCCATGACTCCAAGGAAGGCCAGCACACAGGCCAGCAGGGTCACGCCGGAGAACACACAGAACAGCTTCACCTCGCTCCAGCCGCCCAGCCCAGGTGGTGGTGCAGGGGTGCCATGCGAAAGATCCGCTTGCCGTGGGTCAGCTTGAAGTAGCCCACCTGGAGAATGTCGGACAGGGTCTCCAGGATGTAGATGATGCCCACCAAGATGAGCACCAGGGGAATATCCAGGGCGAAGGCCAGTCCGCACACCACACCCCCAGAAAGAGAGCCTGTGTCCCCCATAAAGACCTTGGCGGGGTGGAAGTTATAGATCAGGAATCTCGCACAGCCCGCCGAACAGCCCGGCGGAGAAGATCCCCAGCTCCAGTTGCCCCCAGAAGCAGGCCACGGCGGTGAAAAAGAGCATCACGGGCATGGTGACGCCGGTGGCCAGGCCGTCGATGCCGTCGGTGATATTGACGGCGTTCACGGTGCCCACCATGATTCACAAAGGGGATGTAAAGGTCGGGGGTCAGATAGTGGTGGTTGCGCATCAGCACCGTGAACACGATGGCCGCCGCCAACTGGAGCAGAAACTTCTGCGGTGCGGTCAGGCCGGTGTTCTGGTGCTTTTTCACCTTCACATAGTCGTCAATATAGCCGATCACGCCGAACACCAGGGCGAACAGGAGCACAAAGCCGCCGCCGAAGCGCCCTGCGGCAAAGTCCGGCCACCCCAGCAGCAGAACCGCCGCAGCGGAGCCGATGATGAACATCAGCCCTCCCATGGTGGGCGTCCCCTGCTTCGACATGTGCCAGGTGGGGCCGATCTCCTTGATGGACTGCCCGGCCTTCATGCGCCGCAGCAGGGGGATGAGCCCCTTCCCGCCCAGGGCGGCCGCCGCAAAGGCCACCACAAAGCTGATTACAATCCTTAACATCTCTTTTGCAACCTCCAAAGCCTCTCAACATTCCAAATTGCGGCCCATGTGAGCCGGTTCGATATTTTATCACAATCCCGGCATCGTTTCCACTCGAAAAAGCAACAAACTTCCTCGCCTCTCAGGCGAAATAGGCGGCGATTTCCTCCCGCTCGTCCAGGTGGTACTC
>VOFI01003058.1_pt1 | contig 13315 bp, 14 predicted proteins | sample 5384131 | NCBI WGS metagenome assembly VOFI01 (sample SAMN12384728, study PRJNA508395) | human gut metagenome | isolation source: healthy gut H | host: Homo sapiens
GGAAGAGTCCATGCCTTCAATCACCTTCTCGGGTTTTTCGGAACGCCTGCAAGGCATCGGCAGTAGGTTCGTAAGCATAATTCCGGTAATAGACATCCCGTTTGGCATAGATGCCGTCGCTGTTGTCCACCAATTTGAATTCCGTCGTGATACTTTCATTCATAAGTTGCCTTGTACCGTCTTCCGCACGGTCGAAGTCCTGTTCTATCTTCATGTAATCCACAAAGTTCAGATTGATTTTCTGAGGAAAGTTCATCACTACACGACGCACGAAATACGTGCTGTCCAGCATGACGTACAGATGCCCCGTAAACCGAACGACTCGGAGTTGAAAGGTACGAAAGTCAAGTCCACGCAAGGCTTTCCGGCAACGGTCAGCGTATCCATCAGATAGTATTTGTAGAACGAAGGGCCTAAAGAAGATAACGGACTGACAAACTTATTGGTAAACAGCGTTATGTTGTTCTGATAAATATCCACGTCCGTCATAGTGACGCTGATGGCCTGCTCCATCCCCTGCTGTGACAGCATTTCGTCCACTCCCGCCTGCCGCCGCGCCTTCACCCATTGCTTTTCGCTGTGCGGCGACTTACGGTAATAATCCGTAGCCAGCAACTCGCGGTTGGACACCGCCAGTACCGGCTTTCCCGTCACGGCGGAAGTATCCACATAATCGGTCAGGAACTTGAACTTGCGGTACAGCCACTTCTGCTGTTTCACACTGTCGAAGTTGTTAATGGCAAACGTCATTTTCTCATAACGCTCGCGCTGCCAGAAGTCGCGCTCATCCGGAGAATAATCATCCCGGTGCTCTATCATCTTCCGCACAAACTCCACTGCCGGATTGTTTTTCTTCTTGTAGCGCTCGCGTTTCGGCTTCACCACCACTTCATTCAGTGCATAAGTGGTGGGGGCAAGCACCACTTTTATACGCTCCCCGCGTGCCGGATGAATCAGCCGGGTGTATTCATTATAGCCCACGGCCGAGATTACCAGCCGCGCTTCCGGGCGATAGGTCTTGAAGGAAAATACCCCCTTGTCATCAGTCATCCCCCCCTCTGTGGTTCCTTTCAGATAGACCGAGGTATATGGCAACGGCTCCCGTGTCAGCGAATCCGTGACAACACCTTGCACTATATATTGCGCCCTCACAGGAAGTGCAATTATCTGCAACAGCAGAAATACCCTAATAAACAACCTCATACCTTACCCATCTATCATTCAGTGCGCAAAGGTACGGAAGAAAACTTTTTCTAAAAGTCCGGTTTTGCGGAATAAATGTTCTAAAAAACCACTTTTATTCAAAACACTTCCCGTTAAAACCCGTTGTATAGCGAATACGACTTACAAAAGACGTACAAACCGACCTAAATACTTAATTATGGAATGGATTTTCAACCAACTCAGAGAACGTCCCGAATTAGCCATTTTCCTCACCATTTTTCTGGGGTTCTGGCTGGGTAAGCTGCGTATCGGCAAGTTTACTTTGGGAACCGTCACCAGCGTGTTATTGGTAGGCGTAGTGGTAGGGCAACTAAATATTGCCGTACCCGGCCCTGTCAAGTCAGTGTTTTTCTTGCTGTTTCTGTTTGCCGTAGGCTACAAGGTAGGGCCGCAGTTCTTTCGCGGACTGAAAAAAGACGGATTGCCCCAAGTGGCTTTTGCGGTGCTGATGTGCGTATCCGTTTTAGGAGTAACCTGGCTGCTTGCCCTACTCATGGGATATAACATGGGAGAAGCCGCCGGATTGCTTGCCGGCTCACAAACCATATCGGCCGTCATCGGCGTGGCCGAAGATACAATGGCAAACATGGGACTGGACGAAGCGCAACGGCAGAGCTACGTCAACATCATCCCCGTATCCTATGCCGTAACCTACATTTTCGGTACCGCCGGCTCGGCTTGGGTGCTATCGTCCATCGGACCGAAGATGCTGGGCGGACTGGATAAGGTGAAAGCCGCCTGCAAGGATTTGGAAGTCCGTATGGGCAACTCTCAGGCAGATGAACCCGGCTTATTCATGCCGCACGCCCCGTCACTTTCCGAGCCTACCGCATCGAAAACGAATGGTTCAAAAACGGGAAAAGGGTCATAGACCTTGAAGTGTACTTCCAGCAACAGGACAAGCGTCTGTTTGTGGAGCGGATACGCAAGGCAGGCACTATCCGCGAGGTCAGCCCCAACGTGCAACTGGAAATAGGGGATGAAGTCGTACTAAGCGGACGCCGGGAATACGTTATCGGCGAAGAGGATTGGATAGGACCTGAAATACAAGACCAGCAGCTATTGGACTTCCCCGCAGAAAAACTGCCCGTCATGATTACCAAAAAGACCTTTGCCGGAAAGACCGTTTCGGCCATCCGCAACGAGAAGTTCATGCACGGTGTCAGTATCCGCAGCATCAGGCGCGCGGGCATCGACATCCCCGTCATGGCGCAGACCACCGTAGATGCCGGCGATGTGGTAGAGGTAGTGGGAACCAGGCAGGAAGTGGAAACAGCCGCCAGACGTTTGGGCTATATAGACCGTCCTACCAATCAGACTGATATGATTTTCGTAGGGCTCGGCATCCTTGTAGGCGGATTGTTCGGTGCACTATCCGTCCACATCGGCGGCGTACCAATCAGCCTGAGTACCAGTGGCGGAGCGCTGATAGCGGGATTGCTCTTCGGCTGGCTGCGCAGCAAGCATCCCACTTTCGGACGCATTCCCGAACCGTCGCAATGGGTACTGAACAATGTAGGGCTGAACATGTTTATCGCCGTAGTAGGCATATCGGCAGGTCCCGGTTTTGTACAGGGATTTCACGATGTGGGTATCAGCCTGTTCCTTGTAGGCGCAGCAGCCACCACTTTCCCACTGATTATCGGGCTGTTGCTTGCCAGGTATCTGTTCAAGTTTCATCCGGCCATCGCATTGGGATGCTGTGCAGGCGCAAGGACCACTACGGCAGCCCTCGGAGCCATACAGGATGCCGTAGAGAGTGAAACGCCTGCGCTGGGTTATACCGTGACGTATGCCGTAGGTAACACCCTGCTGATTATATGGGGAGTGGTTATCGTCCTGCTGATTTAATGCCCTGAAGACTTAAGCAGATTACCTAATAAGTAAAAACAGTTTTCAAGCTTACTAAAATCTTTCCGTCCGACAGCTGTCGGACGAAAATTCAACAATTGTCGGACGATAATTCAACAGCTGTCGGACGAATGGAAAACAATTATCGGACGAATAGATTTTAGCATACCTGGAATTAGTTTATGCCGACTGTCACTTTAATTATAACGCTTTTTAAAAACTAAACTTCAGATTATATGAATACAAAACTTTTAGAAAAGAAGATGGAGAATATCAGTCCCTTTGAACTGAAAAACCGTCTTATCGACATGGCAGATGAAAGCCTGAAAAAGACCGCCCGTACCATGCTGAACGCCGGGCGCGGTAACCCCAACTGGATTGCAACTATAATTATATGCTGATGGAACATGCAGCCGATCCGGACGAACTGGTACACGAATGGACCGAAAGTATTGTAGGCGACCAATATCCTATGCCTGACCGCATCTTGAAATATACAGAAATTCTAGTACAGGATTACCTGAATCAGGAAATGTGCAACGGGCAACCCCCGCAAGGTAAATTCGATTTATTCGCCACCGAAGGCGGAACAGCAGGGATGTGCTATGTATTCGACTCGCTGGAAGAAAATTTCCTGCTACACAAAGGAGATAGTATAGCATTGATGGTTCCTATCTTTACACCCTATATCGAGATACCCGAATTGACACGTTACGATTATGATGTGCTCAATATTCCTGCAAGTACTCTAAATGAAGAAGGACTTCATACCTGGCAATACAAAGTGGAAGATATCAATAAACTGCGAGACACGAAATACAAAGCCTTGTTTATTGTCAATCCAAGCAATCCACCCAGTTATCAGTTGAACAAAGAATGCGTAGATGCCCTGAAAGACGTAGTAACACGCTGGAATCCCAATCTGATGATTATAACAGATGATGTATATGGTACTTTTGTTCCCGGCTTCCGCAGCCTGATGGCTGATTTGCCACAGAACACAATTTGTGTCTACTCTTTTTCCAAATATTTCGGAGCGACCGGTTGGCGCCTTGCTGTAATTGCCTTACATGAGAAAAATGTATTCGACAGAATGATTGCCAATCTGCCCCGCAAACGAAAAAGCGAACTAACCAAACGGTATGGCAGCTTGAGTATGCAAGTAGAAAACATGAAATTCATTGACCGTATGGTAGCAGACAGCCGTCAAGTAGCCTTGAACCATACAGCAGGATTGTCCTTGCCACAACAAATGCAGATGTCACTCTTTGCTTCTTTTTCATTGCTGGACAAAGAAAATACATATCGTCATGCCATGCTTAATTTAATCCATACCCGTCTGAAAGCATTATGGGACAACACAGGATTCATTCTCCCCGACGATCCACTAAGGGCCGGTTATTATTCAGAAATAGACATGGGGTCGCATTCCAAGCGGAGAATAATGTTACGGTCATTGCACATTCCCTCCATAAAACGCTTGCACATGGATACCAATTCGTTCAGTTGAACCTGCGCTACCGTAGGTTCGGGAATCTTCACCACATCGGCAAAGCGGGTAATGAAACGGCTCATAGAGAAACAACGCTCCGTACACACGCGCATCACCTCGCAAATGTCTTCCATATTTTCTTCCGTAGAAAGCGCCTGCTCCACCGTATCCAAGGTAGAGGTAATGCCGGCAGTGGTATTGTTCACCTCGTGGGCAATCATACGGATAACCTTTTCGTATGCACGCTTTTCCGCTTTCATCACTTCATCCGTCATGCGCTCTATCAGGAAGAAAGGATGCTTGAACCCTCTGTCTATAAACGAAGAATGGGTACACTTGTAGATATTCGCATCGTTCAACCGCACCACGGAAGTCGTTTCTTTAGGAATGGATGCCAGCTCTTCCGCCAAAGGCGAATCAATTTTATCCAGTTTCTGTTCTGCGCCTCTTCCAGACGAACGCCCAGCATCTTTACAGCCATCGGATTGAGTTGTGACACCTCACCATCCAACGTCATAATGACAACCCCCATAGGCGATGCCTGAATCAGCAAATCAAGAAAATGATTCTGCTCGCGCATACGCAGACGCTCATTCTTGAGTTGTTCCATCATACGGTTGAAAACGTTCACAATACGGTCGGCCTCATACTGCCCCACCCTACTGAGCCGGCTGCTGAAATCCTGCTCGCGCAACAACTCCATACCGCTTCCTATCGTACTCATCGGCTTGACAATCTTACGATAGAACACCACCAGATAGAGCAGTATGAATACAATAATACCCTCCACAACATATAGATGCGTGGTCTGCATTTTGCCTGCCAAATATATCAACGCTCCACCCAGCCCAAGCAAAAACAATACAAGAATAAAAAAATAAAATTTAATACGCACGTGAGGTAGGGATTAGGGGTTAGTGATTAACGATTAGCGATTAGGGGTTAGGGGTTAATGATTAGCGGGTAGTGATTAACGATTAGGGGCTGGTAAGCGACGACTAACGGTCAAGATTTAAATGACTAAACACTTATCGCTAATCACTAATCGCTATTTTATATTTTTCCAGCCGTCTGTATAGAGCAGCCCTGCTGATGCCCAGTGCCAATGCAACCTGACTGAGATTGCCTTTATGCTGTTCTAAGGCTTGCAGGATAGTTTGCCGTTCTATTTCATCCAGCGTCATGCCGGCAAAGGAAGTGCCATCTGCGGCTTTTGCAGGTTCGTCGTGACGTTGGTATTGCGATTCAAAATCAGAAGCATCCAGGGTTTGTTTTCCACTGACAAGAATGGTACGCTCCACCAGGTTTTTCAATTCGCGGATATTACCCGAATAAGGCAAACGGGAAAGGAAGTTCAGCGCATCCGCTGAAAATTCGGTACGCGGCAAGCCGTTTACGGCAGCCTGACGGTCGGCAAAGTGACGTGCCAACAAGGGAATATCCTCACGGCGTTCGCGCAAGGCGGGCAGTTTTACGGTTATCAGATTGATACGGTAGAAAAGGTCTTCGCGGAATGTGCGTTCGGCAACCATTTTGCGCAAATCGGCATTGGTGGCGGAGACAACACGCACATCCACTTTACGCGGGCGGCTGTCGCCCAGCACCTCAAACGTCTGGTCCTGAAGCACACGCAATAGTTTAACCTGGCAGGACAAATCCAAGTCGCCTATTTCGTCCAGAAAGATAGTTCCTTTGTTTGCCAGTTCAAAACGCCCTATACGGTCGGCACTTGCATCGGTAAAAGCGCCCTTCTTATGACCGAACATCTCGCTCTCGAACAGACTCTGCGAGATACCGCCGAGATTGACTTTCACAAAAGGCTGTCTGGTGCGCTGACTGTTGATATGGATAGCTTCGGCTATCAGTTCCTTACCTGTACCACTCTCGCCGGTAATGAGTACGGAAGCGTTGGTACGGGCTATTCGGGCTACGGTATTCAGCACCTCCATCAGTCCTTGCGATTTTCCGATGATGTGACTGCGGTTCAAACCCTCCGCCTGCTCTTCCGGCACTTCTTTCGGAGCGGCACTCAGTTCCAAGGCGGTTTCGATACGCTGCAAAAGGGCGGCATTGTTCCACGGTTTGGTAATAAAGTCAAAAGCCCCCGCCTGCATCCCCTGTACGGCAAGTTGGATGCTTCCCCATGCCGTCATCAGTATAACGGGAACATCGGGACGGAAGACCTTTACCTGTTTCAACAGCGTAAGCCCCTCCTCTCCGGTAGTGGAAAGTGTAAAGTTCATATCCATCAATATCAGTGCGGGAGATTCTGCACGAACTATATCCATCGCCTCACGGGGTCCCGGTGCTGTTTTTACCTCATAACCGGCACGCTTCAGCATAAAACTAAGTGAAGAACGTACGGCACTATCATCATCGACTATCAGTATCATAGTATTTTGTAGTTTGTTACTTGCAAAAGTAAGTTTTTTAGCCACAGGTCATACAGATTTGCACCATTTTTTTGTTATTTCCTTTATAATCGTACAAATCGGCATAATTTCTGCCGGCATCAGCCTTTGATTATATCTTCAAAGTCGGCTTCCAACTCCATGTTCCGTTCAAAATCCCAAAGGGTCAGGCTACGGAGTTGATAGAAGTAATACCAATAATAATAAAGTTCGGAGATGTGCTTTTGCCGGGCTTCGTCTTTGGAATTCTGCGCATCGTTGAGGTCAAGGGTACTTATTTTACCAATCATAAAAGTCTCCACACTGGTCTTGTAACGTTTTTCGGCTATCTGGTCTGCCTCTTCGGCTATTTCCAACTGCTGGGCTTGGTTGTTGAAGTTTGCCACCAGCAGGAAAATGTCCTGATTGAAGTCCATTTGTTCCTGTCGGATTTTGGAAAGTACCACTTCGCGGTTGCTCTTGGCTACCCTCACCTTGCCGCGACGTTTTCCCCAATCGAGGATAGGTATTTTTACACCGACCTTGACAATCTGGTTGTCCAGCAAATCCTGATAGGCAGATGAGAACTCATAGTTTTGTCCGGTATAGCCAACGCTGGCAAACAGGTCTATACTCCTTAAATTTCCACGTGCCGTAGCCACTTCATAATCGGCTTCTAACTGGCGGCGACGTATATTCTGGGCAAACGAGTTGCGTTCCAAAGCTTTGTTCAGAACACGGTCGTAGTCCATTTTAATACCAGGAACGGAAGCAGGTATAACAGGATTCAGCCCCTCACTCTCCGACACGCCGAGAAACGAACGTAGCTGAAACATCTTGGCGTTCAAAGTGCTTTCGGCTTCGGTTACATCGGCTTTGCCTTGCAGAGAGTTCAGCTTGAGTTGCAGCAAGTCGTTTTCCGAAATCTGTCCCATTTTCCGTTTGGCAATGGCCACTTCGTAAAGCCGGTCTGAGTTTGCTTTGTTTTGCTGCGCAGTAACAAGCGCTTCCTTTGCCAGCAATAACTCGAAAAAATAAGTAATGGTCTTCATCGTTACCTGCTCCGTTGCCGAAATAAAGGCAGCCTTTGCCTCTGCATACCGGACAGGTTCGATACGGCGGTTCCACTTCAAACTGTTCACGCCGAATATAGGTTGCGTCAATTCAAGGCTTACGGGCACGGACATAAACTGTTTGTCGCCACCGGAGCCCAACTGCTTGATGTAATCGAGAGAAGAAGCCAGCGACAGTTTACCGCCTGTGAACCAAATGTTCTGGTCAATGGAAAGTGCACCGGACAACCCCAATGTATTGTTACGGACAAAGCTATAGGAACCGTCCGAATTCTGATAGGTGCTGTACGACTTATTATAATTGGGCAATGTTCCCGTAAAATTTATTTCGGGCAACAGGTCTGCACGGAAAGTACGGTATTCCCAATAGGCTGTCTTCAATTCGTTGAGCGCCACGGCAGCATCTACAGATTGGGTACGCGCCAGTGCAATGGCTTCCGCTAAAGTGATTTCACGTTCGTGCGTCAAAGTATCATTCTGTGCCGAGGCAAACAGTGATATCCCAAAACAAGCGGCAAGTAAAATATTCTTTTTCATGTTCGGTCTTTAAAATTGTCGTTGACAGAAAAGCAAAGAGTGTGCCAAGCAGGCAGGAAAGTATTACGCAAGGGGGAGTGTCCGAAATCGGACACTCCCCCTGTTCGTTTGCGGACGGTTAATAATGGCTCAGTCCGAGTCAAACACTAAAGTACCCCTTTTGAGCTCGGCAATTCATAGTGATAAATATCGCGTTTCACCGCCATCTTCAAGGCTCTTGCCAGTGCTTTGAAGATTCCCTCTATCTTATGATGCTCGTTCTGCCCTTCCGCCTTGATGTTAAGGTTCATCCTGGCTGCATCGCTTAATGACTTAAAGAAGTGCAGGAACATTTCCGTAGGCATCTCTCCTATTTTCTCGCGCTTGAACGCGGCATCCCATACCAGCCAGGGACGTCCTCCAAAATCCAGACATACCTGACACAGACAATCGTCCATAGGCAGTGCATAGCCGTAACGTTCTATGCCGCGCTTGCTGCCCAATGCCCGATACAGGCACTCACCCAAAGCGAGGGCGGTATCCTCTATTGTATGATGCTCGTCTACTTCCAAATCACCTTTTACGTGAATGGTCAAATCCATGCCGCCATGCTTGCCTATCTGTTCCAGCATATGATCGAAGAAACCAAGTCCGGTATGAATATCACAATGACCGTTACCGTCTAAATTTACAGCCACGTAAATATCCGTCTCTTTCGTAGTACGGCGCACTTCCGCTTTCCGTTCACCGGCAAAAAGGAATTCAGCTACCTATCCCAATCCTTTGTTGCCAAAACACAGACGTCCTCCAAGCCCTCACACGCAGCTTCACCACCGGCCGATTTCGGTTTCAGCATATTCGTATCTTCCTGTAAGAGGATAGCACGGCATCCCAGGTTCTTAGCCAACTCCACATCCGTAGCACGGTCGCCTATCACAAAACTATTTGCCAAATCGTATTCAGGATTGTCGAGATACTTCGTCAGCATACCGGTACGCGGCTTGCGGGTTGGCGCATTGTCTTCGGGCATGCTACGGTCTATGCAAATATCATCGAACGCAATTCCCTCACCTTCCAACGTCTTCATCATCAGGTTATGCGCCGGCCAAAAAGTTTCTTCCGGAAAAGATGCCGTACCCAACCCGTCCTGATTGGTAACCATAACGAACTCAAAATCCAGCCTGCTACGGACAAAACCAAGATTACGCATTACTTTCGGATAGAACTCCAGTTTCTCCAACGAATCCAATTGATAATCTACGGGCGGCTCTATAACCAACGTCCCGTCACGATCTATGAAAAGTACTTTCTTCATACCCTACTACTTTATACTTTATATTTCTCCAACGCCTCAACCAGCCTTTCATTCTCGTTTCTCGTACCTACCGTTACCCGCAGGCAGTTTCCGCAAAGCGATACGGAGTTACGGTTACGCACAATGATGCCTTCAGCCACCAGATAATTATAAATCTTCACCGCATCCGTCACACGGACCAGAAAAAAGTTTGCATCCGAAGGAAATATTTTCACCGTACAAGGCAGTTTCACAAATTCGCTTTCCAGATTCTCACGCTCTTCTTTCAATGTTTTTACCCAACGCTCTATTTCATAATAACGGTACAACATCTCCATCGCTTGTTTCTGAGTCAGCTGGTTCACATTATAAGGATACTTTATCTTGCTGAAAATCGAAATGATTTCCTGCGAAGCAAAAGCCATGCCCAAGCGTATGGCAGCACACCCCCATGCTTTGGAGAAAGTTTGCAATACAATCAGATTAGGATATTTGTCCAGTTCATCCAAAAAAGAAGGCGCCTCTGAAAAATCGTTATAAGCCTCATCCAATATCACCAGCCCGTCGAATTCGCGGATGATTTTCTCAATCTCACTCCGAAGCAAATCGTTTCCTGTGGGATTATTGGGAGAACAAAGAAAAATCAGCTTCGTATGTTCATCCGCAACCGCCAACAACTTATCTGCCGAAAATTGAAAATCCTCGTCTAACAGTACCTTGCGGTACTCCACATCATTTATTTCGGCACATACCTGATACATGCCGTACGTAGGGTCTATAGCAACTACATTGTCTATACGCGGTTCGCAAAAAGCGCGAAATACAAGGTCTATTGCCTCATCACTGCCATTTCCCAGAAATATGCGTTCGGGGGAGATTTTCTTTACCTTCGACAGTTCTTTCTTTAGCTCCCGTTGCATCGGGTCCGGATAGCGGTTGTGCGGCATATTGTACGGATTTTCATTTGCATCGAGAAAAACGGATGCGGCAGCGCCATTATATTCATCGCGTGCCGAAGAATAAGGTTTCAAACGCCAGATATTCGGACGGGTAAGTTCTTCTAAGGTTCTCATGGACAGAAAGAGTTATTTACGGATTATGAATTATCAATGATAAAGTATGATTTTTAATTTTCAACTCTCAATTTATCAAGTCTGACAGTTACCGCATTCTTATGCGCATCCAAATGCTCGCTGGCTGCCATTTCCTCTATAGCAGGGCCAATAATGCGTATTCCTTCCGGCTTAATTTCCTGGAAAGTAATCTTACGTATAAAGCTATCAAGACTGACACCGCTATAAGCTTTGGCATAGCCATTGGTGGGCAGCGTATGGTTAGTGCCCGAAGCATAATCTCCTGCACTTTCCGGAGTCAGAGAGCCCAAAAATACCGAACCGGCATTAACCACCCGCTCCGCAACGGACATATAATCCGCTGTTTCGATAATGAGATGCTCCGGTGCATAGGAATTGGTCAGTTCGATAGCTTCGTCCATATTGCGCACAACAATCAGTTTACTATTGGCAAGAGACTTTTCCGCAATCTCTTTACGGGGCAACAAAGCCAATTGACGCTCCACTTCTTCTTTCACAGCCAGCTGTAATGCCGGGGAAGTGGTAACCAGTATCGCCTGACTGTCGGCCCCATGCTCTGCCTGACTCAACAAGTCGGCAGCTACAAAAGACGGATTGGCTGTTTCATCCGCCAGTACTTCTACTTCCGAAGGACCGGCGGGCATATCAATAGCTACATCACGCAAGCTCACCAACTGTTTGGCAGCCGTTACGTATTGATTACCCGGACCAAATATCTTATATACTTTCGGCACGCTTTCCGTTCCATAAGCCATTGCTGCAATAGCTTGCACACCACCGGCTTTGAAAATACGGTTTACTCCCGCCACCTTAGCTGCAAACAAAACGGCGGGGTGTACTTTTCCATCTTTGCCCGGAGGCGTGCAAAGCACTATCTCCTTACATCCTGCAATCCTGGCTGGAACTGCCAGCATCAGCACGGTGGAAAAGAGCGGTGCTGTTCCACCGGGGATATACAATCCGACTTTCTCTATGGCAACTGCCTTCTGCCAACAAGTAACTCCCGGCTGAGTCTCTACCCGTTTACTTTCGAAGCGTTGTGCCGCATGAAACGTCTCTATATTCCGTTTGGCCAGACGAATGGCTTTTTTCAATTCCTCGCCTACCAACGCTTCCGCCTGCTCCGCTTCCGTCACAGCCAATGCGGTCAGAGCCACTTTATCAAATTTTTCTTCGTATTCCAATACGGCACGGTCACCTTCCGTTTTTACACGGTCTATAATAGCCCGTACCGTATCAAAAAGGTTCTCCGTATTCATCACCGGACGTTTCAGCAATTCCGCCCACTGAGATTTATCAGGATTAGTAATTAAATTCATACCATTAACATTTAAAGTATCATTTTTTCAATCGGCAAAACCAGAATACCTTCCGCTCCCAATGCCTTCAATTTACCGATAATCTCCCAGAAACATTTTTCATCCAGCACTGTATGTACGGAGCACCAGCCCTCTTGCGCCAACGGCATCACCGTAGGGCTCTTCATACCCGGAAGTACGGCTATAATTTCATCCAGTCTATCTTTCGGCGCGTTCATCAGTACGTATTTCTTGTCTTCCGCTGTCTTTACCGCATTCATACGGAACAACAATTCATCCAGAATCTCCTTCTTCTCCTCACTCATATTCTTGTTGCCAATCAACAGAGCCTCGGATTTCATCACTACTTCTACTTCTTTTAGGCGGTTGCTCACCAAAGTAGAGCCGGAGCTTACAATATCAAAAATCGCATCAGCCAGGCCAATACCCGGAGAGACCTCTACCGAACCGGTAATCACGTGTATTTCCGCTCTCACCCCCTGTTCTTTAAGGTATCGGGAAAGAATGCCTGGATACGAAGTGGCAATCTTCCTACCCTCAAACCATTGCGGGCCCGTATATTCAATATCCTTAGGCAAGCCAATGACAGACGGCATTTGCTGAATCCCAAACGCTTTACAATCTCAGCATCTTCCGCCTTTTCCATGAACTCGTTTTCACCGACAATGCCCAAATCGGCAACTCCCGTAGCTACTGTTTGCGGAATATCATCATCGCGCAAAAACAATACTTCCAAAGGAAAGTTGGAAGACTGTACCAGTAACGTGCGTTTCGTTGCGCTTAGTTTAATATCCGATTCTTCAAGAAACGACATTGTTTCGTCAAAAAGACGACCTTTGGCCTGTACTGCAATTCTTAACATGATATTATTTATATTTATGGTTTGCAAATAAAAAAACGAGGTTTACCAATGTTCGGTAAGCCTCGTTCATTATATGTTCTTCGTTATGCACATATCCTCATACGCCCACCGGATTATTCCTCAGGATAATAATGGTGATGATGTGCAACGATATTCTTCATATTTTTTGGATTTCTAATGCGACAAAAGTAAACGATTTG
>VOFI01000970.1_pt1 | contig 13299 bp, 21 predicted proteins | sample 5384131 | NCBI WGS metagenome assembly VOFI01 (sample SAMN12384728, study PRJNA508395) | human gut metagenome | isolation source: healthy gut H | host: Homo sapiens
TTGACTGGTAAGAATTGAAGTATTTTTCTTTCACCAAAGTGTATGCTTTAACAGCTTCACTATTCTTGCCCAACTTTTCGAACAATTGACCAGCTTGGATCAAATAGATAGGACTCAATGCCTGGCTGTCTGCTTTATCCGCTGCTTTCAGCAAAGTTCCTGCAGCTTTGTCCAATTGTCCCATTTCAGCATAACAGTTACCGATAGTTCCCAAAATGGCAGGGCTCACCAGCTGGTCTTTAGCGCTGAATTTATCCAGATATTTCACTGCATCTTCATATTTACCCAACTGTGCATAGCAGATACCTGCATAAGCATTGGCCAAATTACCAGCAGCGGTTCCACTGAATTCATCTGCTACTTTCAGAAAACCCTTGTAACCGATACTGTCACCATTCAATGCGGTTTCAAAGTTATCAGCTCCGAAATATTGTTCTCCTTTAAATAAAGCTTCTGATGCTTTTACTTCATTGGGGTCAGAAATAAAATGCTTATATCCCATGAAACCAGCTATGATAATCACTACTGCTGCAATAGTTCCAAGGATTCTTCCTTTGTACTTGATAAGGAATGCTTCTGAGGTACTCAGTGCTTCTTCCATATCTAATGGGTCCTGAGTGTGTTTTTGTTCTGCCATTTTTATATTTACTTTTTTATTATTTTTCGGATATTCTTTTTCGGTCAGCAAAAGTAGTTCATTTCTATGTATTAATGAAATTTACGGGCATATTTTTTTAGTTTTTCCCGTTTTTATCTCTAATTTTGTATCCTCAATTAAATAGAAGTTCTATGATACTGAAACGCATCTCGATATTGAATTATAAAAACCTGGAGCAGGCGGAATTGGAATTCTCGCCGAAGATGAATTGTTTTATCGGACAAAACGGTATGGGGAAGACAAATTTGCTGGATGCGGTTTATTATCTTTCTTTTTGTAAGAGTGCCACTAATCCTATTGATTCGCAAAATATCCGTCATGAAGGAGAATTCTTTGTAATTCAGGGTTTCTATGAAACAGACCAAGGTGAGCCGGAAGAGGTATATTGTGGATTGAAACGTCGTCAGAAAAAGCAATTCAAGCGGAATAAAAAGGAATATAACCGTTTATCGGATCATATTGGCTTTATTCCCCTTGTAATGGTGTCTCCTGCTGATGCGGAGTTGATTGCAGGAGGTAGTGACGGGCGCCGTCGTTTTATGGATGTGGTGATATCGCAATATGATAAGGAATATTTGGATGCGCTGATACGTTATAATAAAGCATTGACGCAGCGTAATGCTTTGTTGAAATCGGAACAGGAATTCGATGAGGAATTAATGCTGGTATGGGAGGAGATGATGGCATCTGCGGGTGAGGTCGTCTTTAAGAAGCGTAGTGAGTTTATTGCTGAGTTTATACCTACTTTCCAGTCTTTTTATTCTTATATCTCTCAAGATAAAGAGAAAGTGAATCTGGCGTATGAATCTCATGCTATGAGTGGGGGATTGCTGGATATTATCAAGGAGAGCCGTCGGCGCGACCGTGTAATGGGATATTCGTTGAAGGGAGTTCATAAAGATGACTTGATTATGCAGTTGGGGGATTTTCCGATAAAGCGGGAGGGGTCACAAGGACAAAACAAAACTTATCTTATCGCCTTGAAATTAGCTCAGTTTGACTTTTTGAAGAAAACGGGCGGCAATACTACTCCTTTATTGTTGTTGGATGATATTTTTGATAAACTGGATGCTTTTCGTGTGGAACAGATTGTAAAACTGGTAGCCGGAGATCGTTTCGGGCAGATTTTCATTACGGATACCAATCGGGATCATTTGGATAAAATATTGAAGAAGATAGAAAGAGAATACAAAGTCTTTGCTGTAGAAGACGGAGAAGTGACAGAAAGAAAGGAAATGGCTGAATGAAACGTAATGATGCGGAACAAATAGGGGAAATGATTCGGAAATTCTTCCGGCAGAATGCTTTGGAGGCGCCACTGAACGAGTATCGTCTGATACAGGCATGGAAAGATGTGGTGGGACCTGCCATTACTAAATATACGAGTAATCTTTATATTAAGAATCAAATTCTTTATGTACATCTCACTTCATCCGTGCTTCGTCTGCAGTGACGGTCGAATTCCGGATAAGAACGCATAAATAAGTCCGGATGAGCAAAGTAGGCAAACAGTCCGCTTTCCATTCCTTCAATGGCGCTCTCCTCATAGAGTTCGAGCATATCTACCGTTTTGGTATTTCTACCGAAATAAGGAAACTTCTCGTCTGTATGGAAGTGATGGTTTCCGAAGATGATGTAATCCAGTTTAAATTCTCGAATGACTTCTTTCAGCCAATGAAGGTAGTCGGGAAAGTATTCGCATTCCAATCCTATTTTCAGGCTGATCCGGTCTTTATACTTTTCTTGTAACGAGCGGAGGCTTTCTACGTAATCCGGCAGCTCCTCCGGAGTCATGCGGATATCAGAAATGTAGTTAGTATGATATTTCCACGGAGTGTGGTCTGAAAAACCTAGTTCCTGATAGCCGCCTTTGATGGCACTTAAAACAAATTCTTCGTCACTCCCTGTCGCATGAAGGCAGCGGGTGGTGTGGGTGTGATAATTCGTCCTCATTTGTCGTTATAATTATGTCCATGCGGATGTCGAATGATTCTGCCGGGACTTCTTCTACTAATTGAAAAGGAAAGCAGATACCAGCTTTGCAGGCTGAGGGGATACGTGGCAAAAGGCGGTCATAATAGCCTTTTCCGCGTCCGAGGCGATTACCTTTCCGGTCGAAAGCTACTCCCGGGACGGCGATAAAGTCTATGGCTGCATAGTCGGTAAACACCTCTCCGGTCGGTTCTTCTATTCCGTAGCTACCGGTTGTCATGTCGTCCGGGCCGGTGTATATACGCAGTTCCAGATCATCGCCTACGACAATCGGAAGCAATATTCGTTTTTCACTGCTCCATTTCTTGATAAATGTATGTGTGTCCACTTCGTCTTTGAGAGAGTGGTAGAGCAGTACGGTAGTTGCCGCCCTGAAAGCCGGGTGGGCTTCAAGGGCGGCAAGTATATTAGCTGATTGCAGCTTTCGCATAGTCGAAGTACAGAGTTGGGTCTTCAACGATGCGATATGCTTGCGCAGTTCTTTTTTTCTTTTCATTCTTTTTGTCCTTCGTCTCTTCTTCTTCAACGGCTACCGGAGCTTTCGGGAAAGCTTCTCCTTTTTCGAGTATCTCAATACCTTTAATGACAGTAGCATCTGTCTTGTTAAAATATTGGAGATAGGCTTCCAGTCCAAGCATATTGTAGATGATGTTGCCAAAGAGGTTCTTCTCCAATAACTTGTATGACTTCTGAATGAGGATATTTCTTCTTTTCACTCCTTTACTGTCGGCAAAACGGACAAACTGTTCTACCAAACCCTGGTGACGGAGATAATTTAGCAATTCTTCCTCTGTTTCATATTGGCTAAGTTTCTTCCGGTTATTGTCGGTGTATTGGAATGTGAACTGAATGGTTAATCCACGATTGATAGCCGTAGAAAGATATGAGGTGACACCTGTGGTATCCTGCGGTACGAATATATCCGGCATAATGCCACCGCCACCATACACAGGACGTCCGAGGCTGGTGTAATAAAGTTCGTTTTCATTTTGCTTGATACTGTCGCGTGAGAAGAATTCACCGTGTTCGTAACGGTTGAATAAATCCAGTTCGTAATTACGGTCTTTTCCGCTTTCGTAGGGGCGTTGGATACAACGTCCTGCGGGAGTATAATAACGGGCGATTGTCAGGCGGATAGCCGAACCATCGCTGAAGTCGATAGGTTGTTGCACGAGACCCTTACCGAAGGAACGGCGTCCTACTACCGTACCACGGTCGTTGTCCTGAATAGCTCCGGTAAAGATTTCGCTGGCAGAAGCCGAACCTTCATCGATCAATACGACAAGCGGCATCTTTTGACAGCTTCCTGTACCGTTGGCAAATTCTTCTGCACGTGGATATTTACGTCCTTGAGTATATACAATCAGTTTACCTTCGGGCAGGAATTCGTTCACCATGCGGATAGCTGCTTCCATGTATCCGCCTGTATTGCCGCGAAGGTCGATAATCAGGCCTTTACATTTCTTGTGGTTCAGTTGCGCTAAAGCATTGAGAAGTTCCACATGGCTGGTACGTCCGAACTTACTTACTTTGACATAACCGATTTCGTCATTTAACATATAAGCAGCGTCGACAGTGTTTTGAGGAATGTCTCCGCGTGTGATTGTAAAACTTAATAAGTCTTTTTCTCCCATGCGTTTCACTCCTAACTTCACTTGAGAACCTTTCGGTCCCTTTAGTGTGCGCATAGCCCGTTCGTTGGTTACTTTTTTACCGACAAACAAGCTGTCGTCTACGGTGACGATGCGGTCACCTGCCATTAGTCCTACTTTCTCGGAAGGACCGCCCTGAATGACGGCATTGACGTGTATTGTATCGTTCTGTATCGTAAACTGGATACCGATTCCGCTAAAACTGCCTTCCAACTCCGAATTTACTTCTTCGAGGTTCTGGGCGGGGATATATGTTGAATGCGGATCTAGTTCGGCCAGAATCTGAGGCATGGCTTTTTCCACAAGATCGGTCATGTTTACGGTGTCTACGTATTGGTCGTCTACGATTCGCAGCAATGCATTCAGCTTGTTAGAGGAACCGTTGATGATACCCAAACGATTGCCGGCAAAATGCTTGGCATAAAATGTGCCGATAAGAATCCCGATTACCACGCTGATAGCTATGATGACAGGTGTAAAACGTGAAGAGTTTTTTGTACTCATGTCTATTCCTTTTTTTAAACGTTCGTCTTCTTATTTATTTGGAGCGGTTTCATCCAGTTCTGTATAGATGACTTCAACTCCTGCCCGTTTTAGTAGTTCTATTCCATCTTCCAGGCGGTAATGTTCGGAGTAAACTACCCGTTTGATTCCCGCCTGTATGATTAACTTTGCACATTCGATGCAAGGAGAGGCTGTGACGTACATGGTAGCACCGTCGCTGCTGTTGTTTGAACGGGCTATTTTGGTAATGGCATTTGCTTCTGCGTGCAATACATACGGTTTTGTCAGATTATTCTCATCTTCGCATACATTTTCGAAACCGGAAGGGGTTCCGTTGTATCCATCGGAAATAATCATCTTGTCCTTAACGATTAAGGCGCCTACTTTACGACGTTGGCAATAGGAGTTCTCTGCCCATATGCTCGCCATACGTATGTAACGTTTGTCAAGTTCTGATTGTTTCTTTTCAGTGTCCATGTTTCTTAACTAATTACCACTAACTACACGGAAAACCATACGGAATGTCTGAGTGTTAGATTGAGGTTTATATAAAAGGTATAAGTTGTTCTCATCTCCTTCGTAAGACGTTGCGTTGTTCAGGCCTTCAAGAAAGTTCTTGGCGAGTGCATCTCCACCATTGTTTCCTTCTACAGTTGCTTCGAATTTATTATTCTTACCATTGGCACTCCATGTACCTTCAAAGTTACCGGTGGTAGTAATTACTGTTCCCTTTATATTTCCTTTTATGATATCGCCTTCAACCGTACCCTCAAATATGACGTTGTATGTACCATTCTTGTTAAGTTCGTCATAAATCTTTGTTTTTTGAGCTTCATTCTCCCAAAAAGGAAACATATCATGTCCGCCATCCACAGTGATGTAATTTAGTTTCCAGGTTTTCCCGGTAAAGATAGCAGCCACATCATCCGAATCATTACATCCGGTGAATAGAGGGAGCAATAGCAACAGCCCAAGTATTTTACTTATATTTCTCATCATCAATCTCTTTAATACTTATTATTAATTTTTTATCCGGTTTCTGATTAATAAAGCGTCAATGCTTGGTTCTTGTCCACGGAAGCGTTTGTAAAGTACCATTGGATGTTCTGTCCCTCCTTTCGACAAGATATTATTGCGGAATGATTCGGCGACGTCCTGATTGAATATCCCTTTTTGTTTGAAAAGCGAGAAAGCGTCTGCATCCAGTACTTCCGCCCATTTATAACTATAGTATCCGGCAGAATATCCGCCTGCAAAGATATGGGAAAACTGCGTACTCATACAGGTTTCTTTCACTACCGGCAATATTTGTGCCTTTTTTCCATGCCTCTTGTTCGTAGACCTTCACGTCTCCTTCGAAAGGTACGTTACGTGTGTACCACGCCATATCAAGTAAGCCGAAACTGATTTGGCGGAGGCAGGCGTAGGCTACATTGAAGTTTGAAGCATCCACAAGACGTTGAATTAATTCATCCGGCAGTACTTCTCCGGTCTGATAATGACGGGCAAAGGTGTTGAGAAAATCTTTCTCTATGGCGAAGTTTTCCATAATCTGTGAAGGAAGTTCCACAAAGTCCCAATATACATTAGTCCCGCTTAAACTCTTATATGTAGAGTTGGCAAACATACCATGCAGGCTGTGCCCGAATTCATGCAAGAATGTTTCTACTTCATTGAAAGTCAATAAAGCGGGCTTATTCTCGGTTGGCTTGGTGAAATTCATCACGACGGATATATGTGGACGGCTGTTTTCACCAGTCTTTTTATCTATCCATTGTTCTTTGTAACTTGTCATCCAGGCACCGGCACGTTTCCCAAGACGGGGATGGAAGTCCGTATATAAGATAGCTAAAAATCTGCCCATCCTTATCAAACACTTCAAAGGCTTCCACCTCTTTATGGTAAACCGGAATTTCTGTATTTTTCCGGAAAGTAATTCCATATAACTTCTCAGCTAATCCAAACACTCCTTTTTTCACTTGTTCCAACTCGAAGTAGAGGACGGAGCATTTCTTCATTGATATTGAATTTTTTGTCCTTTAGTTTAGTTTGAATAATAAGCTCCAGTCCCAAGGCATTATAATGAAGTCATTTCCTTGTTCCAGACGTGCTAGTTCCTGTACATCCTTATATTCTTGCTTGGCGGTGGGAGTGTAGGCTTCCAATAACTGGTTGAGCAGCTTATATACGGCATCACTGTTTTCAGCCATTCTTTTTTGAGGGTGTATTCCGCATAATCCTTTTATATCCTAATAACTGTGCTATTTTCATGCGTGTATTGGCTATCTTTTTTACGATGTCGATATTATTGAATTCGTTATCGTGTGTACATTTGGTATTATAAGCCATATAGAGTTTTTGACGTAAATCCCGATTGTCAGAATACGTCATGAAAGGAATATAGCTCGGAGCGTGAAGTGTGAATGCCCAGCCTTCTTTCCCTTCGCTCTTGGCTGTTTCGGCAGCAGCTTCTATGATAATCTCAGGTAGTCCGGCGAGGCTCTCTTTTTTTGTCAGCAGCATTTGATACCTGTTTGTCTCTTTCAGGTTGTTTTCGCTGAAGTCAAGTGTCAACTTACTCAATTCGGTGGTCAGCTTGCGGTATTCTTCTCTCGCTTCCCCTTCCAAATTGGCACCGTGACGAACAAAGCTGTTGTATGCATTTTCCAGTAACTGTTTTTGTTCCTGTGTCAGTTGTAAAGTCTCTTTTTGGTTATACACTTCTTTCACACGTGCGAATAACTTTTCATTCAGTGTGATATTATTGCTGTGCTCACTAAGCAACGGCATAATCTTTTGAGCGAGTTCTTGCAGATCGTCATTCGTTTCTGCGCTCAGCATATTGCCGAAGACTGAAACCACTCTATCCAGTAGTTCACCCGATTCTTCGAACGCTTCGATTGTATTATTGAAGTTCGCTTTTTCCGGATTTAGTATGATAGCATCTATTTCCGCATTCTGTTGCTTGATACCTTCGAGGATCGCAGGCTCGTAATGCTCTGTTTTAATCCGGTCAAAGGGCACGGTTGCGTGCGGTGTCTGGTATTGCCCGAAGAAAGGATTTTGGGCATTTGTTATATTGTTCATAGTGCAAACAAGTATCAATGTTATTAATAATCTCTCCATAGAAGTACAAAGCTACTAAAATTGTCGCTTATTCGACGGATAACACGTTGCTTTTTAACAATATATAAAATGAAATGTACAAAAAAACCGCTACGGTTTCCCGCAGCGGTTTCCTATATGGTTTAAACTTCTAATTAAGCGTTAACTGATGCCATGTGAGCGATCAAGTCAAGAACTTTGTTAGAGTAACCGATTTCGTTGTCATACCAAGATACAACTTTAACGAAAGTGTCAGTCAAAGCGATACCTGCTTTAGCGTCGAAGATAGAAGTACGAGCGTCACCTAAGAAGTCAGAAGAAACTACTGCATCTTCAGTGTAACCCAGAATACCCTTCAATTCGCCTTCAGAAGCTTCTTTCATTGCAGCGCAGATTTCAGCGTAAGTAGCCGGTTTAGCCAAGTTAACAGTCAAGTCAACTACAGATACGTCCAAAGTCGGAACACGCATTGACATACCAGTCAATTTGCCGTTCAATGCCGGGATTACTTTACCTACAGCTTTAGCAGCACCAGTAGAAGAAGGGATGATGTTGCCAGAAGCAGCACGACCACCTCTCCAGTCTTTCATAGAAGGACCGTCAACTGTTTTCTGAGTAGCAGTTGTAGAATGAACTGTAGTCATCAAACCGTCAAGGATACCGAACTTGTCGTTCAATACTTTAGCGATAGGAGCCAAACAGTTAGTAGTACAAGAAGCGTTAGAAACGAATTGAGTACCTTTCACGTATGTTTTTTCGTTTACACCGCAAACGAACATCGGAGTGTCGTCCTTAGAAGGAGCAGACATTACAACATATTTTGCGCCGGCTTCGATGTGAGCTTGAGCTTTGTCTTTGCTCAAGAACAAGCCAGTAGATTCAACAACGTATTCTGCATCTACTTCGTCCCATTTCAAGTCAGCCGGATTTCTTTCAGCTGTGATACGGATAGCCTGACCGTTAACGATCAGCTTGCTGTTTTCAACATCAGCTTCGATAGTACCGTCGAACTGGCCGTGCATAGTGTCATACTTCAGCATGTAAGCCAAGTAATCAACCGGGCAAAGGTCATTGATACCTACGATTTGAATATCGTTTCTCTCCATTGCAGCGCGGAATACGAAACGTCCGATACGTCCGAATCCATTAATACCTACTTTAATCATTTTGTTTAAACTTTTAAGGGTTTTATAATATTTGTTCAAATATCTCTCTACCTCCGCACTTGTTTTATTTTCAAATGCGGTGCAAAATTACAAAAATGTTTTTATATTCGCGCATTAAATTCACATTAAATATTGAAAAAAAGATGGGAAAAGAGTACATTTTTACAGGACTTTAAGGCGTTTGCTATGAAAGGTAACGTCATTGACATGGGTGTCGGTGTAGTTATCGGCGGCGCGTTTGGGAAGATCGTATCGTGATTGGTGGCGAATGTTATTATGCCCTCCGATTGGTTTATTGGTTGGCGGTGTGAACTTTACGGATTTGAAATGGGTGATGAAAGCGGCAGAGATCGGTGCTGACGGTAAAGAGATAGCTCCGGCCGTGACATTGGATTATGGTCAGTTTCTGCAAGCCACCTTTGATTTTCTGATTATCGCTTTTGCTATATTCTTATTTATACGGTTGATTACGAAACTGACAACTAAAAACAGGCAGAAGTGCCAGCTACTCCTCCGGCTCCTCCTGCACCAACGAAGGAAGAAGTCTTGTTGACGGAGATACGCGATTTGCTGAAAGAAAAAATAGTTGATTCTAATTAAAATAAAGGAGATTCCAAGTATAAACTTGTGAATCTCCTTTATTTTTCTCTTCATTATTAATATAGATTGCGTACTTTTTTCTACTTTTGCAACTCAATTTATTCAAAATCCAACCATTGATATGCAGGAAAAAATAATAATTCTTGATTTCGGTTCGCAGACAACACAGCTTATAGGCCGTCGTGTACGTGAATTGGATACGTATTGTGAAATCGTTCCTTATAACAAATTTCCTAAAGAAGACCCTACTATTAAAGGAGTCATTCTCTCCGGAAGTCCTTTCTCGGTTTACGATAAAGATGCTTTCAAAGTAGATTTGAGTGAGATTCGTGGTAAATATCCGATATTGGGTATCTGTTATGGTGCACAGTATCTGGCATATACTAACAACGGAAAAGTAGAACCAGCCGGTACACGCGAATATGGCCGTGCTCATCTGACTTCTTTTTGCAAAGGATAATGTACTGTTTAAAGGAGTGCGTGAGGAGTCGCAGGTGTGGATGAGCCACGGAGATACGATTACTGCTATTCCTGATAATTTCAAGAAAATAGCTTCAACAGATAAAGTAGAGATTGCTGCTTATCAGGTAGAAGGTGAGCAAGTGTGGGGTGTTCAATTCCATCCGGAAGTATTCCATAGTGAAGACGGGACTCAGATCCTGAGGAACTTCGTAGTAGATGTTTGCGGTTGCAAGCAAGACTGGTCGCCGGCTTCTTTCATTGAAAGTACGGTTGCTGAGCTGAAAGCGCAGTTGGGGGATGATAAGGTTGTGCTCGGTTTGAGCGGTGGTGTAGATTCTTCTGTTGCTGCTGTGTTGCTGAATAGGGCTATCGGTAAGAATCTGACTTGTATCTTCGTAGATCACGGTATGCTACGTAAGAATGAGTTCAAGAATGTGATGAAGGATTACGAGTGTCTCGGTCTGAATGTGATTGGTGTTGATGCCAGCGCAAAGTTCTTTCGCAGAGCTTGCTAGGTGTGGCCGAACCGGAAGCGTAAACGTAAGATTATCGGTAAGGGCTTTCATTGATGTGTTTGATGTAGAGGCTCACTAAGATAAAAAGACGTGAAATGGTTGGCGCAGGGTACTATTTATCCGGATTGTATTGAGTCATTGTCTATTACGGGCACAGTGATAAAGAGCCATCATAATGTAGGCGGTCTTCCTGAAAAGATGAATCTGAAATTGTGTGAACCACTTCGTTTGTTATTTAAGGATGAAGTGCGCCGGGTAGGTCGTGAGCTGGGTATGCCGGAGCATCTGATTACCCGCCATCCGTTCCCGGGTCCGGGATTGGCAGTACGTATCCTGGGGTGATATTACTCGTGAAAAAGTACGTATTCTGCAGGATGCTGACGATATCTTCATCCAGGGATTGCGCGACTGGGGATTGTATGATCAAGTATGGCAGGCAGGCGTTATCTTGTTGCCGGTACAGTCTGTGGGCGTGATGGGAGATGAACGTACGTACGAAAGAGCAGTTGCTTTACGTGCTGTGACATCTACAGATGCCATGACGGCTGATTGGGCACATCTACCTTATGAATTCCTGGGTAAGATTTCGAATGATATTATAAATAAGGTGAAGGGTGTGAACCGCGTGACCTATGATATCAGTTCTAAACCACCAGCAACCATTGAGTGGGAATAATAACATTATCAATCATAAAAAAGTAGCCTCAATAGGAATTCCTGTTGAGGCTATTTTTATGATGAATAGGTCTTTTTGATTGCTCAGTCCGTATCTATTCGCTTACCAGCTTCTGTGCATCCGGAATAAGAATCTCTTTCCGGCGTAATTCTAATAATCCTTTGTCTTGTAGCTCGTTGAGTGCTTTCGATGTATTCAACCGGGTATCATCTAAGTAGCGGGCAAGGTCGTCCATCTTCATTTTGAATATTTTTCTCCCTGAATTTTTCACAATGCAACAGAAAAAAGCGAATGATTTTCTCTGTTAAATCCTGTGTCGGCTCTTCCCATAAGCGGGAGTAAAGATTTTGTGCCCGGTTACTTACGATATTCATGTAGTTGAGCCGGAAAATATCATATTTGAACAGGTCGCTGAGCACAAATGCTTTGCTGATACTGACAGTATGCGCTTCTGTATGTGCCACATAAGCAGAAGTGTAATGGGTGTTCATGCCAAACAACGACTGTGGTTCCAGCAGGTAAGGTGCTTCCATCTGTTCAATGACGGTGTATATATTTTCTTTGGAATTTGTGACGATAGAAACCTCTCGCCTTTTAACAGGAAGCAGAGTTGTTTACACGGACTACCACTCTTAATGATAGTTTCTCCCACTTTATGCTTGATAAAGTGTAGCTTGACTTTATCCAGAATACTGGTAAAATCTTCATGACAAAGACCTTGAAATAAAGGCAATTGGAGCAAAGTGTCGAACATTGTTTCCATACGTTGTAATCTCTTGTTAATCGTACAAATTTACTCATAATACAACACTGCTATCCACATATCCCCTTTCTTTTTGTTTTTTTTATTGTTTGAATGCATAAAAATAGAGTATATTTGCAGAAAAAAAGGAGGGAATTATGTTCACGGGTTTTAATTGGCAGCAAATGATTAGTGCGTTTATCGTACTTTTTGCCGTGATAGATATTATCGGCTCTATACCTATTATAATTAACCTGAAAGAAAAAGGGGAAGATGTGGATGCAATGAAAGCTACTGTCATCCCTTTTTCCTTGCCGATCGGATTTTTCTATGCAGGAGATATGATGCTGAAACTCTTCCATGTAGATATCGAATCGTTTGCAGTAGCCGGTGCGTTTGTCATCTTCCTTATGTCTTTGGAGATGATTCTGGTTTAGTCTTGAATATGATCTGGGTTTACTTTGTAGTGAGTATGACCGGTCGTGTAGAACGTTCCTGGGAAAAGGTGGCATCTATATTATTCGTAAGTTCTTTGGTATCATCTTATTAGCTATTTCTGTAAGGTTGTTTACGGCCAATATAACGTTATTGATTGAAGCGTTGCATCGGTCTTGATTTTCTTATTAAATTGAAAGCTATTGTATCGGATGTGCCATCGTGTTGGCACAACTGTGACATGTCTTTGTCGCAATCGTGCCACTTTGATGTCACAAGTGTGCCAATGTGGTGGCACGAGTTGGCATTTATAACGTTTCTTCTTCTTCTGCTGCTGTTGTTTCTTCTTCTGTATTTTCTTCCTCTTCCATTTCGTCCGCAAAAGGTTCCGGGCGTTGCGGTCCGTGATTTACGAAAACGAAAGCACAGAGTGTTCCCATACCTCCGCTAAGATGTCCTTCCCACGACATATTGGTGGGGGGAAATAAAGGGAAACATATGCCATATAATCCCTCCATATAAAAAGGTGACAAGTAAAGAGATGGCAATGAGTGGAACATATTTGCGGAGAATACTGAAAAAGAGAAAGAAGGTAAGTCCGTAAAATTAATCCGCTGGCGCCAATGTGCCATCCGGTTTTCAATCAGGAAAAAGTAGTCCGCCTCCGATCCAGATTAGGATAAAAATCTTACCTGCTATCCCCCGGTAAAAGTAAAAAAAAGACACCATGACAAGAAAAATAAAGGAATTGTATTTGCCAGTAAATGACTAAATCCGCTGTGTATCAATGGG
>VOFI01003034.1_pt1 | contig 13274 bp, 18 predicted proteins | sample 5384131 | NCBI WGS metagenome assembly VOFI01 (sample SAMN12384728, study PRJNA508395) | human gut metagenome | isolation source: healthy gut H | host: Homo sapiens
GGAGCAGCCCCTCCTGCTCTCAAGGGGGAGGTGCGGTCCGTCCTGTCCTCCTGCGGCGTGGCCGCCCCCATGTGGATGCCTTTGAGGCCCAGTATGACCAGGCCTTCGGCCCGGAGGCCGGCCTGAGCCCCCGCAATCTGGTGGACCCCAAGCAGCTGGAGGTCCGCACTCCCGACGTCACCATCCACGTCAACCCGGAGCGCAGCGACCTGGTGGAGACCCGCATGATCGAGGGCACCCGGTACATCCTCATCCGGGCCAACGAGGGCGTGGAGGTCAACGGCGTCAGCATCCAGATCTCCTGAAACTGTCGAAAAGGAGAGCGGCCCCTCTGTTCCAGAGGGGCCGCTCCTTTTGCTTGTCCGTCTATTCGATATGCAGCTCCAGCACCTGCTCGGAGGAGAAGTCCTCGATCTGGAGGTAGTACTCCGCGCAGTCCAGCAGGGCCTTCATGGGGACAATGCCCACCACCTCGCTGCCCACCACCCGGACGCCATAGCGCCGGGCCTCCATCTTCACCATCTCAAAGACACTGTAAATGGAACTTTTGGTGTAGTCGGTCAGGTTCATGGTCACCTGAGCCAGGTTCCGCTCCTCCAGGGCGATGCCCATGGCCTTCACATAGTGCAGGCCGCCGCCGATGTTCCGCACCCGGCGGGCGATCTGCCGGGCGATCTCCACATTGGGGGTGTCAGGTTGATGTTGAAGCAGATCAGGGGCATCCGGGCCCCGATGGCGGTGGCCCCGCCAGTGGGGTGGATGGTATCCGGCCCGAAGTCCGGCTTCCACAGGGGGGTCCTTCATCTTCTCCGCCAGCCCCTCGAACTGTCCCCTTGCGGATGTTGGCCAGGTCCACCCGGTGGGGGCAGTGGCAGACTTCTCATAGAGGTAGAAGGGCTGTCCGTAGAGCAGAGCGGCTTCCTGTGCTATCTCCCGGGCCAGCTGGTCCGCCTCCTGAATGGTGCAGTCCCGCACCGGGATGAAGGGGGATCACGTCCACGCAGCCGATGCGGGGATGCTGCCCCCCTCGTGCCGGGTCATATCGATCAGCTCCACCGCCGTGCCGATGGCCTCCACCATGGCCCGCTTCAGGGGGCTCCGGCTGGCCCAGCACCGTCACCACGCAGCGGTTGTGGTCTGGGTCTGTGGAGTAGTCCAGCAGCTTCACTCCCGGCTTGGCCCGGAAGGAGTCCACGATGCGCTCCACCTTCTTCAGGTCCCGCCCCTCGCTGAAATTGGGGACGGATTCGATCCATTTATCCAGCTTCATGTCTCTCTCCTCTCTCTGTCCTGGGCCACGGGGACGCCCCCCTCTTTTACCTTTTTATATTATTATAGTGTTTTCCCCTCCCCCTGGCAAGGCAAAAACGCGTCCCCGGCAAATTTTTGCCCGGGAACAGTTGCACACCCGGCCCCAAATCCGATATACTGGACCCAGACCAAAGAGGGGGGCTTTCTGATGCTCAATGTGACCATGCTCCAGACCCCCAGCGTCACGCTGGACGGGGTCCCGGTCTCCTTTCCCTTCAAGCGGGCGGACGCCCTGCTGTACTACATGCTGGTGCGCCGCAGCGCCACCCGGCAGGAGCTCATCTCTGCTGTGGGAGAGCTGCGACGAGGCCACCGGCCTGAAAAATCTCCGCAACACCTTATATACGCTGAAAAAAGACCCTGGGGGGCGACTTTCTCCTCTCCCCCAGAAGTCCCTGGTGGTGGTGAACAGCGCCTGGGAGGTGGACTGCGACTACGACCGCTTCACCCAGCAGGGGGATTTCTCCGCCTACCGAGGCCCCTTCCTCCAGGGCTTCGCCGTCAAGCACGCCTTCTCCTTCGACGAGTGGCTGGACCACACCCGGGAGAAGCTCCACGAGCAGTATCTGGGCCGGCTGGCCCAGCAGGCCCAGCCGCCCTGGAGGCCGGCGACCCGGAGGAGGCTGCCCGCTTGGCCACCAGTATCTGCGGGAGGACCCCTTTGACGAGTCCATGGCCGCCTTCCTCATGGGAGGCCTGCGGGCGGCCCGGAAGTACTCCCGGGCCGCCCAGGTGTACCAGCGGCTGAAGGAGCAGCTCTCCGGAGCTGGGTTTGGACCCCCTGGAGAGCACCACCATGCTCTATTACGAGATCATGAACCAGTGGAACGACACCCCACCCAGGCCCCCGGGGAGGCAGAGGCGCCCCAGGTCCCCGTGGGACGGAGACCCTCTATGCCGCCCTGCGGGCGGCGGCGGGCCTTCGCCGAGGGGGCGGTGCGCCGCTGCTCCCAGCTGTTCATCGGGAGGTGGGCTCCGGCAAGAGCGAGCTCATCAGCCACTTCCTCCGCTGGTCCGATCTGTCCGCCCTGCTGGTGCTGCGGTGCGGCTGCCTCCAGTCGGAGGAGGGGGACCTCCCTCTGGCCCCCTGGGACCGCATCCTGCTGTCCCTGCGGGAGTTCATCCAGGAGGGACAGCTCTCCCTCCCGGTCCCGGTCCAGGTCCGATTAGGCCAGGCGTTCCTCTCTTCCGCTCTGAGAACGCCTGGCCGGGCGGAGTCTCCGCCCGGGCGCTGCGCCAGTGGGACCAGGGGCTGGAGGACAGCCTCCTGCTCCTCTTCTCCGCTGTCACCCGCCGGAAAAAGGTGCTCCTGGTGCTGGAGGACCTGCAATGGGCTGACGAGGAGAGCCTGCGTCTGGGGACGCCCTGCTCCGCCGCCTGGAGGGCAGGGGGGCTGATGACCATCCTCACCGCCCGGGATGACCTCTCCCCTCTGCCCTGGCCCGGCTGGAGTCGCTGGAGGCGGACGGCCTGCTCCGCCGCCATCGCCTGCCCCCCTCACCCCGGAACAGACAGAGGAGCTGCTCCGCAGGGAGCTGGGCGGTGAGGCTGCCCGGCGCATGGCCCCCCAGTTCCACCGGGAGACCGGAGGCAATCTCTATCTGCTCACCGAGCTGACCCAGGCCTACCGCCGCAGCGGCGATGTGGAGGCCACCCCTCCAGACCCTGGGGGATATCCTGATGGACCGGCTCTCCGGCCTGTCCGGAGCGGCCCTCCAGGTGGCCGAGCTCATCTCCCTCTTCTCCGAGGAGGTGCCCAGCCGCCTGCTGCTGGGCTGATGGACCAGAATGACCGCCTGCTCACCGCCGGTCTGGACGAGCTGCGGGGCCGGGGGCATTATCCTGGAGCACCACACCGAGGGGGACCCACCTACCGCTTTGCCCACCAGCGCATCCGGGAGCTGGTCTACGACCGGCTCTCCTACTCCCCAGCGTCAGCCCCTCCACCTCCAGGCCGCCGAGCTGCTCTCCCAGGGGGAGCAGCCCCAGGAGGGGGGCGCCTGCCGCCAGATCGCCCGCCACTTTCAGCTGGCCGGCAGCCGCCTGCGTGCTCTGGAGTACCGCATCCGGGCCTGTGATCTGGACAGCTCCCGGGCCTTCGAGCCCTTCTCCCCCGGGGGAGACGCTCCCGCCCCCCGCTCCCCAGAGGAGCTGGAGGAGCAGACCCAGCAGTTCCTGCGGGAGCTGTCCGCCCTGCGCCGTGAGGGGGCGGACCCCGCAGTCCTGGGCCGTCTGGAGCTGGCCACCGCTCTGATCCAGGGGCGCATCGCCCTGTTCAGGGGGACAGCGCCCGGGGCAGCGACATCCTGGGCGCCCTCAGCGGCGGCAGCATCCATCCCCGACACGGGGTGCTCATCCGGGCCTGCTACCTGCTGGCCTCCTCCGCCCTCTACCGCCAGGCCACTGAACAGGTGGAGCGCTACACCGCCACCGGCATGCGCCTGCTGGAGCGCACCCGGGACCCGGTCCAGCAGGCCCAGTTCCAGCGGCTTCGGGGCGGCCTGTTCTGTCTCCAGGGCGCCTATGACAAGAGCCGCTACTATCTGCTGGAGGCCATGGACGCTCTGCGGGGACAGCCCCGCTCCACCGCGGTCCGGCTCCAGCTGGCGGCCGTCTACTGTGACTACGGCCGGGTCTGCCGTCAGCGGCTGGAGTACGCCGACGCCTGCTCCTACTATAAGCGGGCCTCTCCCTGCTGGGGAGACCTGCCCTGGCCCGGCGGCGTCTGGGTCTATGTCCATTACGGGCGGGCCGCTTTTGCCTTGGAGGACCATCCCAGGGCCCGTGAGCTGTTTCAGCATGGGTATGACAACGCGAAAGTTTTCCGGCGAGCTGTGGGGCCGGACAGCCGCCTCAGCCTACACCGCCTATTATCAGGCCATGGAGGGGGGACTACGAGCGGGCGGCGGTCAGCTTGGCCGATGCCCAGTCCTGCCAGCAGCGGCTGAATTCCCCCTCTGGAGGGGGTCATCCTCCACTTAGTCTCCATGCACATCCGCAGCCGGCTGGACCTGGAGCAGCGGACGGGCTCCCCCCTCGCCCCTCTGCTCACCTACTCCCCGGAGAGCTACGCCCGGCAGGGGGTCCGCCTGCTTTCCAGCGTCCCCAGCGTATTCGAGGCGGAGCAGCTCTCCCAGAGCCTGCGCAACGGCATCGCCACCCAGCAGCGGTACCGTGCCTCTGAGCTGTACAGCAAAAACAAGCATTTTATGGCGGAATGAGCAGTAACCGCCCCCACATGATCGCCATTTTTATAGATGCGCCTAAAATTTATCGGTGCGTCTTGACAGATGCTCTTCTATGGATATATTATGGACACGCAAAGACGCAGCGGTCCGTTTGGACTGCGGCGTCTTTTTTCAATTTTAGAATTAGACGTTTTTAGATGCTCTTTGACTATACTGGCGTCAGAAACGTCTAATTCTGTTCCGGCGAAAAGGAGGTCGGCTGGCCGGGGCAGTGTTTCGGTCCGTAAGGAGAGCGGTCCGAGGAAAAAAGAGAATCAATGGGAGGGTAACATTATGTCATTTGAAACTGTGGAAAACGTCCTCAACATCAACACCGACGCAATCATGACCCTGGCAATGGCTTCCATTCTTCTGCTGATCGGTTACGCGATCAAAAACAAGGTCAACTTCCTGGCCAAGTACTGTATCCCTGCTCCCGTCATTGGCGGCTTCATCTTTATGTTCATCACTTTCGCCGGCCACACCACCGGTACTTTTACCTTCAACTTCACCAACACCTTCCAGGACCCCTTCATGCTGGCCTTCTTCACCACCGTGGGTCTGGGCGCCAGCTTCTCCCTGCTGAAGAAGGGCGGCATCCTACTGATCGTCTACTGGCTGTGCGCCGGCGTGGTCTCCATCTTCCAGAACATCATCGGCATCGCCGTAGGCACCGCGGTGGGCCTGGAGGCCCCCTACGCCCTGCTGTCCTCCGCCATCTCCATGATCGGCGGCCACGGAGCAGCCGGCTCTTACGGCTCCACCTTTGAGAGCCTGGGCTACTCCGCCGCTATGGGCGTGGGCGCCGCCGCCGCCACCTTCGGCCTGATCTCCGGCGTGCTTGTGGGCGGACCTCTGGGCCGCCGCCTCATCGTCAAGTATGACCTGAAGCCCGAGGAGCATCAGGCCAACTACGATGATATCAAGAGCGTCAATGCCGCCGGCAAGGAGCCCCTCTCCGCTCTGGACATTATCAAGAACGTGGTCGTCATCATCGTGTGCATGGCCGTGGGCACTATGGTGTCCGGCTGGGTCAGCAAGCTGATCGGGATGTCCTTCCCCAACTATGTGGGCGCCATGTTCGTGGCTGTCATCGTCCGCAACCTCAACGACACCTTCCACTTCTACAAGTTCTCCTTCCCCTGGTGGACGGCATCGGCGACGTGATGCTCAACCTGTACCTGGCTCTGGCCCTGATGACGCTGAAGCTGTGGGAGCTGGCCAGCCTGATGGGCGGCGTGCTTCTCATCGTCATCTGCCAGGTGGTGTTCATCGTTACGGTGTCCTACTTCGTGATCTTCCGCATCCTGGGCAAGAGCTATGACGCCGCCGTCATGTGCTCCGGCCTGTGCGGCCACGGCCTGGGCGCCACTCCCACCGCCATTGTCAACATGACCGCCGTCACTGAGCGGTACGGCATGTCCAGCCGGGCCTTCATGGTGGTCCCCATCGTGGGCGCCTTCCTGGTGGACATCATCTATCAGCCCCAGACCATCGCTTTCATCAAGTTCTTTGTCCCCGCCGCCTCTAATCTGGTGGGCTGATCCTTTCAAGCGCTACATCTCAAAACATTTTTGATACCGATATTTTTAAGGAGGAATTTCTTATGTCCAAGCTTGTGGAATGCATCCCCAATTTCAGCTGCAGCAAGGAGAAGGACGAGGCCGCCTATAACGCCCTGGTGGAAGTGGCCAACAGCGTGCCCGGCTGCACCCTGTTCGACGCCCAGACCGACGGCAACCACAACCGCTGTGTGTTCACCATGATCGGCTCCCCCCGAGGCCATCGAGGAGGTCGCCTTCCAGCTGACCAAGAAGGCTTCCGAGGTCATCGACATGACCAAGCATGTGGGCGAGCACTCCCGCATGGGCGCCACCGACGTCATCCCCTTCGTCCCCACCATGGGCGTCACCGTGGAGGAGTGCGTGGAGATGTCCAAGCGTCTGGGCCAGCGGATCTGGGACGAGCTGAAGATCCCCAGCTTCCTGTATGAGGACTCCGCCACCCGTCCCGAGCGCCGCAATCTGGCCACCTGCCGCAAGGGGGCAGTTCGAGGGCATGCCCGAGAAGCTGCTCCAGGAGTGGGCCCCTGACTTCGGCGAGCGGAAGATCCATCCCACCGCCGGCATCACGGCCATCGGCGCCCGTATGCCCCTGGTCGCCTTCAACATCAACCTGGCTACTTCCGATGTTGAGGTTGCCAAGAAGATCGCGAAGGTCATCCGCGGCTCCTCCGGCGGCTTCCGCAGCTGCAAGGCTATGGGCTTTATGATGGAGGACCGGGGCATCGCCCAGGTCTCCATGAACATGGTCAACTATGAGGACACCCCTCTGTATGTGGTCTATGAGATGATCCGCTCCCTGGCCGAGCGCTACGGCACCTATATCGTGGACAGCGAGATCGTCGGCCTGACGCCCGCGAAGGCCATGATCGACTGCGCCGAGTTCTATCTGAAGGCCCGCGACTTCAACTGCCACAACCAGATCATGGAGTATCACCTGATCGGCATGGAATAAGCCGTTCTGACAAAAAAAGGAGAATCGAACTGTTATGAAGCTTGTGGAAATGAAGGTCAATGAGTTCGTGGACCTGATGGCCTCCGATGAACCCTGCGCCCGGCGGCGGCTCCGCCGCCGCCGCGCTGGAGGGCGCCCTGGGCGCCGCCCTCACCGCTATGGTGTGCGCGCCCTCACCGTGGGAAAGAAGAAGTACGCCGACGTGCAGGAGCTGGCCATCGAGTCCCAGAAGAAGGGGAACGAGCTCAAGGCTCAGTTCGTGGACGTGATCGACCGGGATACCGAGGCGTTCAACGCCGTCAGCGCCGTGTTCGCCATGCCCAAGGACACCGACGAGGAGAAGGCCGCCCGCAAGGCCGCCATGCAGGAGGCCCTGAAGGGCTGCACCAAGACCCCCTTTGAGATGATGGAGCTGGCCTGCCAGGCCCTGGAGCGACCCGCCCGTGGTGGGCAAGCTCAACGCCAGCGCCGCCAGCGACCTGGGCTGCGCCGCCCTGAGCCTCAAGGCCGCCATCCAGGGCGCCTGGCTCAACGTGCTGATCAATATCGGCGGTATCCAGGACCAGGCCTTTGCCGACGAGTACCGCCAGAAGGGCCAGGCCCTGCTGGACAAGGCCCTGCCTCTGGCCGACGCCATCTACCAGGAGGTCCTGGAGTCCCTGTGATCCCCTCCCATGAATCACCGACGGGACGCCCCCGCGGCGTGAACCGCCGCGGGGGCGTCCCGTTCAGAAAGGAGTCCCCATGGCACCTCATATCACTCACCTCACCCAGGCAGACTACCAGATCAGTCAGTGGTCCGGCGGGACCACCACCCAGATCGCCATCGCCCCCCAGGGGGCCCCTCTATGCGGACCGGGACTTCCTCTGGCGGCTGAGCTCCGCCACCGTGGACTTGGACGAGTCCGACTTCACCCCCCCTTCCCCGACTACCACCGGCTCATCGCCCCTCTCCGGGGAGAGATGGAACTGACCCACGACGGCGGCCCCCTCATCTCCCCTGGCCCCCTATCAGGTCCACGCCTTCGACGGCGGGGCGGACACCCACTCCCGGGGCCGCTGCGTGGACTTCAACCTGATGCTGCGCAAGGACAGATGCGTCGGCAGTGTCTCCCCCCTGCGCACCAGCGGCGGCCCGTCAGCTTCTCCCGCCGAACCCGGCTCCTCCACCCTCATCCTCTACTGCGCGGAGAGGGGCGGCACCTTGACTTTCGCTGGGGAATCGAGTACCATTGCCTCAGGAGAAGCCGTTCTGATCCAGGACCCCGGCAGCGCTCCGCTGCACCTGGACTGCCCGGGCCCGGCCTCCTTTATGGCGGCCCAGGTCCGTTCCCTTCTAACTTCATAGACATCCACGATAAATCATAAAGAAGGAGACTGATTCCCATGGAAATCAAGAGCGACATTGAAATCCACGAAAAACATAGAGATCGCGGCCACGGCGGGCGTGGAAATGGAGATGTACGGCAACTACAAGGCAAAGGTGGCAAGACCACCTGATCCTGGGCCATCATCCCACCTACGGCCGGCCTGACCCAGGAAGGACGGGCATCAAGAAGTCCGTGGTCGCCCCTGCGGGCGAGCCCCCCTCCGGGCCCTGTGTTCGGCGTCAAGTCCCGTGGGCGGTGCGGCCGGCCGGCGGCGGCTGGGCCCAGGTGGTGCCCATGGAGGACATCAACCTCCACTTCACCGGCGACTTCCACGCCATCGGCGCGGCCAACAACCTGCTGGCCGCCATGCTGGACAACCACATTCAGCAGGGCAATGCCCTGGGCATCGATGTCAAAAGCAGATCACCTGGAAGCGCGCGGTGGACATGAACGACCGGCAGCTGCGCCACATCGTGGACGGCCTGGGAGGCAAGGCCCAAGGCGTGCCCCGGGAGGACGGCTTTGACATCACCGTGGCCAGCGAGATCATGGCGGTGCTGTGCCTGTCCACCAGCATCACCGACCTGAAGGAGAAGCTGGGCCGGATGATCGTGGCCTACACCTATGACGGCAAGCCGGTCACCGCCGGTGATCTGAAGGCCGAGGGAGCTATGGCCGCCCTGCTCAAGGATGCCATCAAGCCCAACCTGGTGCAGACACTGGAGGGCACTCCCGCCTTCATCCACGGCGGCCCCTTTGCCAACATTGCCCACGGCTGCAACTCCGTCACCGCCACCCGCATGGCGCTGAAGATGGGCGACTACGCAGTCACGGAGGCCGGCTTCGCCGCCGACCTGGGCGCTGAGAAGTTCATCGACATCAAGTGCCGCAAGGCCGGCCTGAAGCCCTCCGCCGTGGTGATCGTGGCCACCGTGCGGGCGCTGAAGTACCACGGCAGCGTGCCCAAGCCCGAGCTGAACCAGGAGAACCTGGAGGCTCTGGAGAAGGGCCTGCCCAACCTGCTGCAGCACGTGGACAACGTGAAGAACGTTTACGGCCTGCCCTGCGTGGTGGCCATTAACGCCTTCCCGACTGACACCAAAGCGGAACTCGACCTGGTAGAGGCGAAGTGCAAGGAGCTCGGCGTGAACGTGGCCCTGTCCGAAGTGTGGGCCAAGGGCGGCGAGGGCGGCCTCGCCCTGGCAGACGAGGTTGTGCGTCTGTGCGAGCAGCCCAACAACTTCCAGTTCGTCTATGACGCCGACGCCTCCATCGAGGAGAAACTGGACACCATCGTGAAGAAGGTCTACCACGGCGACGGCGTGGTGCTGACGGCCAACGCCAAGAAGCAGGCCCAGCAGCTCACGGACCTGGGCTTTGGCGACCTGCCCATCTGCATGGCCAAGACTCAGTACTCCTTCTCCGACGACCAGACCCCTGCTGGGCGCGCCCAGCGGCTTCGAGGTCACGGTGCGCAATCTGAAGGTGTCCGCCGGCGCCGGCTTCCTCGTGGCCCTCACCGGCGACATCATGACCATGCCCGGCCTGCCCAAAGTCCCCGCGGCCGAAAAGGTGGACGTAGACGAGAACGGCAGAATCTCCGGCCTGTTTTGAGCATATGACCACATGCAGGGGGAGGCGCGCCGCCTCCCCCTGCCCGATCACCAAAAAAGGAGGAGACCCATGGCAGTTTTGCTCAGCGGAAAACCGGTGGCGGAACACATGTGCCGGGACATCCGGCTCCGCTGTGAGAAGCTCTCCCGCCGCGGCGTCACTCCCACCCTGGGCATCGTCCGGGTGGGACGCCAGGGAGGAGGACATCGCTTATGAGCGGGGGGCTATCCGCCGGGCGGAAAGCCTGAACATCGCCGTCCGGCGCTTCCTGCTGCCCGCGGACGCCTCACAGCAGGAGCTGATCCAGACCCTGCGGACAGTGAACGAGGACAGCTCCATCCACGGCTGCCTGCTATTCCGCCCCCTGCCGCCCCATCTGGACACCGAGGCGGTGACCAGCGTCCTGGCCCCGGAGAAAGACATCGACGCCATCACCACCGCCTCCATGGGCGGCCTGCTCACCAAGAGTGACATCGGCTTTCCCCCTGCACCGCCACCGCCTGCCTGGAACTGCTCCACTACTATGATATCCCCTTGAAAGGCAAGAAGATCGCTATGATCGGCAAAAGCGCCACCGTGGGCCTGCCCACCGCCCTGCTGCTGATGAAGGAGGAGGCCACCGTCTCCGTCTGTCACATCTTCACAGACAAGGAGGACACCCGCAGCTTCTGCCAGGACGCCGACATCATCATCTCCGCCGCCGGCTGCCTGGACCTGATCCGGGCCGACTATGTGCGCCCGGGCCAGGTGGTGGTAGATGTGGGCGTCAACATCGGCCCGGACGGCGCCATGCATGGGGACGTGGCCTTTGACGAGGTGGAGCCCATCGTGGCTGCCATCACGCCGGTCCCCGGAGGCGTGGGCGCGGTGACCTCCACCGTGCTGGCCCTGCATGTGGCCCAGGCGGCCTGCCGGTCTCTGGAACAAAGGAGATCATGAACAACTACCTCTCCCCGCAGAATTGCTCGCCTCGTACAGTGCGGCGGGCGTCAGGAAAATGGAGCGCTCCGCCGCCAGCCTGCTCTTGCTGGGAGCGCTGGCCGGGGCCATCATCGCCATCGCCGCGGCCGCCACCAACACGGCGGTCTACGGCATCTCAGACACCTGGACCGTCCGGACCATCTGCGGCCTGCTCTTCCCCTTCGGTCTGGGGCTGGTCGTCGTCACCGGTGCGGAGCTGTTCACCGGAAACTGCATGCCCCCTCACTCTGTTGGAGAAAAAGGGGGGATCGGCGGTCCTGATGGTGCGCAACTGGGCGCTGGTCTTTGCCGGGAACGCCCTGGGCTCGCTGCTGGTGGCCTGGCTGTGTGTCTCCTGCGGCCAGCTGGACTACTCCGCCGGGGCCCTGGCCGTATACACCATCCGGGTCGGGGCCGCGAAATGCGCCCTTCCCTTCGGCAGCGCCTTGGGCCTGGGCGTGCTGTGCAACCTGCTGGTCTGTCTGGGGGTGCTGGCCGCCGCCTCCGCCCGGGAGACACCGGGCCGCCTGATGGGCGCCTTTCTTCCGGTCTGCTTTTTCGTCTTGTGCGGCTTTGAGCACTCCGTTGCCAACCTCTATTACATCGGCGCGGCCCTAATGGCCGCCGCTGTCCCCCAGTACGCCTCGCTGGCAGCAGCCGCGGGCGTCGATCTGGCCCCTCTCACCCCTGACCGGGGCCGCCGCCAACCTGGTCCCCGTCACCCTGGGCAACATCCTGGGGGGTGCCGGGCTGGCCTTGCTCCTTTGGTATTGTCACTTAAAGCAGGGAGGGACTCCTTCATGACAGGACAGGAAGCCATTGAACTGATCCATCAGCGGGCCTGGACCGGCCGGAAGCCGGGCCTGGAGCGTACCCAGGCACTGCTGGCCAGCCTGGGCAATCCTGAGCGCCGCCTGCGCTTCGTCCACATCACCGGGACCAATGGCAAGGGGTCCACCGCGGCCATGACAGCCTCCATCCTGGCTCAGGCTGGGCTGCGCGCTGGCCTGTTCACCTCTCCCCACCTTTACCGCTTCCACGAGCGGATGCAGGTCAACGGGGCACCCATCCCGGATGAAGTCCTGGGCCGCCTCACCCAGCAGGTGCTGGAGGTGGCGGAGGGGATGTCCGATCCCCCCACCGAGTTCGAGCTGATGACCGCGGTGGGCATGGAGTTCTTTTGGAGGAGCAGTGTGACATCGTGGTGCTGGAGGTGGGTCTGGGCGGCCGCCTGGACTCCACCAACGTGATCCCCGCCCCGGAGGCGGCGGTCATCACCAACATCGGCCTGGAGCACACCCAGGAGCTGGGCGGCACCCTCACTCTCATCGCCCGGGAGAAGTCCGGCATCCTCAAGCCGGGCTGCCGGGCCGTCCTCTACCGCCAGAGCGATGAGGTCACCCAGGTGATCCAGTCCGTCTGCCGCCAGCTGGACATCCCCCTGCGTCAGACCGACCCCCAGGAGCTGGAGGTCCTCTCCTCCGGTCTGGAGGGCCAGGACTTCCACTACCGGGGCCGGGGCCCCTACCGCCTCTCCTGCTGGGCAGCTACCAGCCAGGCACCGGGATGCCGGCTGGACCATCCCGGAGGAGGCGGTAGCCGGGGACTGGCCGCGGCCCAGTGGCCCAGCTGGCCCGCCGCTCCCCCCCGACTTCATCGTGGACGGCGGCCACAACCCCCAGTGCGTGGACGCCCTTGCCGCCGCCCTGCCTCTACCCCGGCCGGAAGCTCATTTTCCTCTCCGGCGTCCTGGCCGATAAGGACTGGCATTCCATGTTCCGCTTTTTCTATGATTAGCTGTTTATTCGTTTCATCAATACAAACTACCGGTCTGGACGGATCATATGATCTTTTGATATACATCCAGAACATCCTCCATTTTTGCTACAGGAATTCTGCATCAGCCTGGGGGATGCACCATTCTTTTACAAGCCACGGTTTAATTTCGTTTTTTCATAACGTTACAGACCGTACTATCGGTGATGTAATCAACAACTTCCAGCCGTATCAGCTCCTCCGCGATAGCCTGCATGGTCCAACGGGAAGCCCTTCCGGAGGTGTCGAACAGGCAATTGCACAATCTTGTTTACATCACCTGTAACTTTCGGTGTCGGTTTTTTTGCTCTTTCTTCCAAGGGCAGATTCCATACCTTTCTGTTACAAAACGCTGGGCAATTCCAGCTATTGTACTATGGGAAGCACCATATGCTTCTTTGATACGGTCATAATGTCCAGGAACTATTTTTCAGGCTTTTTGATCCAGCTTTTAGTAAGA
>VOFI01003096.1_pt1 | contig 13273 bp, 25 predicted proteins | sample 5384131 | NCBI WGS metagenome assembly VOFI01 (sample SAMN12384728, study PRJNA508395) | human gut metagenome | isolation source: healthy gut H | host: Homo sapiens
TTTCCGTAAACTGGGAATTTTTTTCGTGGGGATAGGTGAGAATGTCGGGATGGATGACACCTTTTTCACAAAGCGTAGCGGAAAATTTTCACTCTTCCTGAAATTCTTCCGTTTCCAGCCAAGGACGGACGTCTCCCTCATTGGAAACGTAGAACAGATTATCGACTACGGTAAAAGGCCAGCTGTCCAAATGACGCAAATGCATATAGCTGGTTGAATTGTTGACTTTTTCCCACAAGCGAAGCGTCCGGATCGTTTTCATTCTCGAGAATGGTGGCAAAAGAATCGATCAATTCATAGCTGTCCTTAGGATCTGTGGAAAGGTTGTATTTTTCAAAGAGATGCTTGGGGGAAGGAGACCTTGAAGAGGAGGCGGCAAAATCTCTGTAATAGACGGGTACACTGTAATTCTTGCCGTTGACCGCTACAGCCTGCCAGATGTTTTCGGGATGATCTTTTTCAGAGTATCTCCGTACTGGTCCAAATAATCGTTGATGGGAGCCGCCCGCCCTTTGCCACATAAGAACTGGTAGAGGCCACATCCTCCATAATATGGATCAGTTCGAACTCGTCGCCAGTGGTCATCTTCAGGTTGACTTTTTGATCCCAGGCATCCCAGGGAATATAGATGCGCTCGAATTTCATGTTGATTCCGTCGGCTTTCAGCTTTTTTCCGTAATGGCCGCATCGACCTCGGCGGAATCGTCGGGCTCTGTTCCGGGAACCACATAGCGGCACAGCATTTCTTCATCGTTCACGGGTTCAGAAACCGGTTGGGATTCTGTACTGGAAGCAGGCGTTGAGCTGCTGTTTCCGGGAGCCTGGCTTTCACCGGCACCGCTGCATCCGGCGAAAGCGGCTGCGGTCAGCGCCAAGGCGAGGAACAGGGCTGCTGTTTTTTTCAATTTCATAACCATTACCTCTACTTTTTTATTTTTCTTTTGACTTGGAAAGATGTACCGGAATTTTCAGCCTTTCACCCCCCCAATGACCAATCCTTTACAAAATACTTTTGTAAGAACGGATATAAAAGATGATGGGGCCGATTGTGACAATGACAGTCGCCATTTTCACAGATTCGCTGGGCAGAGTTACACCCGCGGAGGCCGATTGCATCTGCAGGTCTCTCAGCATTTTGATTTCCGACTGAAGCTTGAACAGGAAATACTGAAGGGGATACAGCTTATTGTTGTCGATCAACATGATGGCATTCCACCAATCGTTCCAATACCCCAGCGCATAGAACAGGGTCACCGCAGCTAAAACAGGAATGCTCAGTGGAAAATAGATGCGAAACGCGATGACGATTTCGTTGGCTCCGTCCAGTTTTGCAGATTCCAGAAGAGAATCGGGAATCCCATTCATAAAATTCCGAACTAAAAACAGGTTGAAAGCGTTGAACATCAGCCCGGGTACGATCAGAGAAGCCAAATTGTCCACGAGGCCCAGTGTCCGGCAGACCATATACCAGGGGAACGATTCCCGCGTTGAAGATCATGGTAAAAAGAAGAAGAAGGAGAGACCTTTCCTGCATTGTACGCTTTTATTGGCAAGTGTAAAAGCAGCCATGGAGGTGATGCACACGGCTAAAACTGTGCCGACTACCGTAATTAATATAGAAATTCCATAGCTTTGAAATATGGCGCCTCCGTTTTTAAATACCATGGTATAGGCCTTGAGACTGAATGTTTCAGGAAAAAACTGTATCCGTTTTTGACAATGGAAGCTTCATCCGTGAAAGAAACTATGAGAATCAGAAAAAATGGCAGGGACACAGAAAAAAGTGAAAATATCAGGATGGATACGTAAATGACAAAATCTAGTGGGGTGAAACGTTGCAGTTTCTGTCTTCTGCGTGGAATTCGCCCGCTTTTTGAACCGATCAAAAGAGCGCACCTCCGTCCGTTTTTTTACTGGCGATCCAGTTGCTTCCGAACACGAAGAGGAAACCCATCAGGGACTGGGTAAAGGGCCGACCGCCATCGCCTGTGAAGGGCCGCCTGTTTTCCGCATGGCCCGGAAAAACATAGGTATCAATCACGTCGGTAGTGGGATACAGTACCCCGTTATCGCCGATGATACCGTAAATCATTCCAAAGTCCCCATAGAAAATTTTTCCGATGGAAAAGAAGAGCCAAAATTGATTCGGTGGGGATCATCAAAGGGAAAAATAATATGCCGTATCGTTCTGCAAACGGCTGGCGCCGTCCACTTTTGGAGCTTCGGATAAAGAAGTAGCGATTCCCGTGATGGCAGCCAGATAGATCACAACCTGCATGCCGGTGTCTTTCCAGACCTTGATCAAGACCAGGATGACCCGCCAGGCGCCCTGCCGAAGAGTCCCAGGAGACGGGGGATGCGCCGATGCTTTTCAAAAAACGTTAACAATCCCATAGTCGCTGGCAAAGAGTGCGTATACGATATAACTGACCACCACCCATGACATAAAAAATTCGGAAGAAGCAAAAGTGGACTGCGTCACTTTGCGGAAAATTTTCCCCGTGCCTCGTTGAGCATCAGGGAGAAAATCAAGGCGAAAATAATGACGAAACCAATGAACATAAAGTTCAGGAAAACTGTATTAAAGGTGACTTCCAGAAACTTGGGGGATTTAAAAAAGAATTCGAAATTTTTCAGCCCCACAAATTCACTGTGAAAAATGCCTTGCTTGTAGTTGAATTTTTGAAATGCAATTACAAGGTAAGGCAGCGTACAGTAACCAAAGAGAAAGACATAAATCGTTGCCGGAAGAATCAGCAGATAGCTGAATGGGTTTTTCCGGATATCCCGAATCAACCCTCCTCCTTTCTTCATGCGCATTCGTTCACCAACCCCTTTTTCCAAAAATATCGTCCAGAACTTCGTTTTGCCTGCCCTTATTTTATACGGTATTTTTTCTCACTGTAAATTGTAAATAGATGGTTTATGTTTCAAAATGTGGTTCCCCAGGTTTTCAAATTCAGCAAATGATTACAAGAAAACGGACATTGCAACCGTATCCTATAGGATATTGACTGTTTTCTGGTTATACTGTTGAAAACAGGGGGGGAAATACGCATGAAAAAGAGAAGCGCAAAGCGGTATTATTCGACGAAAATGCTGACGTCTTATATCTTGATTGTATTTATCCTGTTGATCTGCGCCTTTTCCAGTTTTTTTTTTATTTTACGATTCGCACCAAAACGGCAGAGATCGAAAAGAGTTCGCAGAAGCGCGATGGAGCAAATCGGATTTACGGCTAAAATTTTATATGACCAGGTATCTCAGGTGGGGGCGGGGCTTTTAAGCGACCTGTCCGTGGAGAGATTCTTTTCCCTTTCCGTTTCGGAACCGGTTTTCGAATACAGCCTCTACAATAAAATGAGGGGACGCTCCGCGTGAGCTATCCCTTCATTCATTCCATCCTGCTGTACCGGCAGGAAAGCCAAAAACTGCTTTCCGGACGTCTATGGCGGTACTTTGTCGGATGATTCCGATTTTTGCGGGAAATGGACGAGGCTGTTTCAAAGCATGCCGGCTTCGCACAAATGAATTTTACTGCTTTATTCACTACGGAAAGCAAACGGAAAGACGGAGTGCTGGCCTTTTTCTTTTATCCGTTTCAGGAAATGTCGGCCAATTCCTCCCGCGCCATTCTGGTTTTTGTGAAAGAGGAATATTTTATAGAGTTGATCAACAGTATTTCCATCAGTCCCATCAATCAAGTTGTTCTGCTGGACAGCTCCGGAAACGGAATCCTTTCCACGGATCCAAGTATCCTTTCGGACGAGTGGGATCTCTCGTTTTTTCAGGAAAATCTTTTTTGTCGTCATCTGATGAAAGCGGACGGATGCGTCGGACGCTGGACGGAAAAAGCTACAATATTACCTATTCGAAGACGGATATTTTAGGTGGACTTTCCTCAGCATTTCCAATCCTGAGAATGATTTGAACTCTTTACAGCAGCTGCTGGTTCTATTAAGCTTTACCAGCTTTCTCCTGTTGATACTCGGGGTGGTCACTACTGTTATTGTCACGCGCCAAAATGTATTCGCCTGTGGAATCCTTGATGGAGCAGGCCATGCATATCGCCCCGCCCTCGTCGGAATCGCCCGCCTATTTGAATGAATATGACTTGATCAGGCGTTCCCGAATACGCTTTCCCCAAGCATTCCCGCGACATGGAAAACCAGTATAAAATTGCAGAACCGTTTCTTCAGGAAGCTCTGATTCAGAAAATTTTGACTGGCACGTATTCAGAGGGCGAGTGGGACGCTGTCCGGCAGCTGGATCTGTGCCGCTTTCGTTCCACTGTGTGATTCTTGTAAAATTGGATGTTACTTTCGCTTGCCGGAGATTCCGAAAGAAGGACGGCGGATATTTTTTGACTTACGCCATTGAAAACATGCTTCTCGAGGTTCTGGGGAAAAATGGGAAATCAGTCTTGATCATAAAAAACGGGGGAGCTTACCCTGCTGCTATCCTATCGGGAAAGGATACAGGAGGCAGTGTGGAGAAAGAGATACAGAATATCCAAACAATTTTTCATGAGAATTTCCTGCAGACCTTTACCGCCGTAATCGGCCCTGAAAGGTTTTTCCGAAGTCTATCAGTCGCAGGAAGCTGCCCTGTCTTTTCTGGAATACCGGTTTGTTCTCGATAACGGTTCCCCTGATTACCGGCCCTCTGGTTCAGGAACTGTCCGCCGCATTTGAAAGAAGAGAGAATCCTGTCGTGTCTGCTGAAGCGTATTTTTGCAAAAGCTGCGTACCGAACAAGAATTCCCCGGAGGATTTATCCCGCTTCCTTACCTCGCTGAAACAGAATGCTCCGGGCGCGGCTTTGACTGAGTTGAAAACGTTTCTGTTTCGCTTTCAAGATGCGCTGCCCCTTGAGATTTGATGGCTGCAAAAGAAGACGCTTGTTTTGCTCTTTATTTGATGTCCCGGAAGAGCTGGAAAGCCTGCAGAATGTTTTTGAACAGCTGAAACGGCTGGCGGATTGGCTTCAGGTGCGTTGGGTCCAAAAAAAGCGAACAGCAAGAACCGGGAGACCGTGGACAGCGTAAAACAATATATCGTTTCCCATTATTCGAGCCGGAACTCAGCACAGAATGGATTGCGGAAGAGATGAAGCTTTCTCCGGGGTACTTGAGAAAGTTATTTCGGCTTCAGAGGGTACGGGAATTTCGGAATTTATCATGGATACGAGACTGAACGCCGCGAGGGATCTGCTTCTTTCCACCAGCCTTACGGCAACCGCTATTTGTGAAAAAATAGGAATCTACAGCAATACTTACTTTTCCACCCTGTTTTAAAAAGCGTTTTGGAACCACGCCGATTCTGTACCGGCAGTCCATTTTGTCTGCACAAGCTGACTTGGAATCCAAGCGTCCCGGTTCCTAAGCGAGTGCTCAATCCGCGGTTGCTGAAAGGAACTGTGGATACCATGCGGCGGAATTCCTTGCCGCATTCCAGTAAAGATAAGAAAAACTAACATAAGGAGGAACTGCTATGGAACAACTTAGTATGAAATGGGAGAACGGGGAGGTCCCCTGCATTGTCTGTGATGAGGATATCCAAATCAGGAGTTATTCCCCAAAAGACCGGGAACCGCTCAAAACCGCGCTACTCCCTCTCACAGAAAAACGGTTCAGCGATGCAGAATTGGAGCTGTATCCTGAAACACTCCGGCGTAAAAAGAGGAGGGCATATTTTTAGCGGAGATCGACGGCGAAGTGGTGGGGACGGCAACCGGATACTTCAACGGCGACGGCAAAAGCGGAACCGTGCACATGGTCAGCGTTTTGGATAAGGCCCGCGGGAGAAAGCTGGGCAGGGCGGTGTGCGCACGCGTCCTGCAGTACCTGAAAGAAAACGGCTGTACGCAAATCGTGCTGACTACCGATGATTTTCGGATACCGGCCATTAAAACCTATTTGTCTCTGGGGTTTCAGCCTGTTCAAAACAACGAGGAAATGCGGCGCCGCTGGGGCGCTATTTTGAGTCGACTGGGGGAAGAAAACGATGCTTAAAATAGGAATAGCCGGGGCGCGGGGATTGAGCGCCATGACGGGTTTTCAAAGCCTGCCTGAAGTTGAGGTTGCAGCGTTATGCGATCTCAATGAGGAGCTCGACCGGGAGTCGAAAATACGGCATCAAAAAAAAGCCTTCGGGTTTTTGAGGATATGCTGGCTGACGACATCGACGCCGTGGTAATAGCCACACCCATGCAACTGCATGTCGCCCAGGCGATCGCCGCGCTGCAGGCGGGAAAACACGTACTTTCCGGAAGTGACAGCCGGCGTCAGTATGGAAGAGCTGTGGTGGCTGGTGGAGACCGTGGAGCAAAGCGGGAAAGTTTACATGATGGCGGAAAATTATTGTTACATTCCCCAGGTTCAGCTTATTCAGAATATGGTCGATCAAGGTCTGTTCGGCGAAGTCTATTTTGGCGAGGGGGGGAGTATTTGCACGAGCTCAAGGACCTTGCTTTCTATCAGGATGGAAGAGTATCCTGGCGCAGTTACTGGCAGCTGGGACGAAGGGGGGAATTTTTATCCCACGCACAGCATTGGACCTGTGATGAACTGGATGAAAAACGAACGCATTAAATCCGTGATCTGCCAGGGCAGCGGCTGGCACACAGCACCGCAGTTCCGTCAGGAGGACACTTCCATCACCCTGTGCACGACGGAAAGCGGAAAGCTGATCAAGCTGCGGCTGGACTGCCTTTCGGAACGCCCTCATAATTTGAGTTACTACAGCCTGCAGGGGACGAAGGGCTGTTATGAAGCGCCCCGTGGATGCGGAGATAATCACAAATTGTGGCTCAAAGGAATGGACGCTGCCACTGAACAGGCGCGCTGGCGTTCCCCTGACCGATTTTTATGACCAATACCTCCCCGAGAGGTATAAGAACGCCACAGAAGAACAAAAAGCGGCCGGACACTGGGGCGGCGATTTCTTTTATCATAGAGGATTTTGTAAATGCCGTAACGCAAAAAGCTGCAAATCCGATCGATGTTTACAAAGCCTGCGAGTGGACCGCCGTGGCGTTGCTCTCTGAGCTTTCAGCCATGAACGGAGGAAGGGCGTTTGATATGCCGGATTTCCATAAATGGCAAAGAAAAAGAACAACAGATTACAAAAGTGTAAGAGTCTGTAGTACCGTTTCCACAGCTGTTTGTCTTTAGAAAATGCTTCTGAATCAGGTATGCTTCATTACCTCTCTCAGGGGCTTTTGTATCAGGTAAAACACCTTTCTCCAGTTCTGTAAACAAAAAGGAACATACCGAATCTTTTAATCCGGTATGTTCCTTTTTCAGTATGGTAAGGGAAGAGAACGCCTGCTGTGTCCGGGAATCGAAAAACAGGGCAAAATCTGTGAAAACGCGGTAAGAGAGCCCTGTTAAGAAGGAGTCAGTGCTTTTGAGGCGCTTGCATGTTCAGGGATCCCCGCATGGCTTGAAAGCGCCGGGCAACTTCAAGCACCTCTAAGGCGTTTTCTTTGGGCATTTCTGCAAATTCCTTCACAGTTTCATATAGGTATTCGCAATAAGACGCGGCCTTTTTGCATTTACAGCAGTGCCTGGAACCATTTTGCGGAAATTGTCACAATAGATTTTTTCAGAGTTTCTTTCTGCAAAGGGGCGATTCCAGTGATATCAAAGCCGTATTTCACGGAGAAGAAGCGTTTCGTCTGTCTCCAGGAATTGGCGGATCAGGGATATTTGCAGTACGGGATCAAGCTCCATCTCATTATCGGTACCGAAGATCAGCCTGTCGGAATAGGTTTCAAAGAAAACCCGGGAACGCTTGGGGGTTTGGGAAAGGTGATAGTAGAGAGATCGCTGCAGGGGGTGATGTCAATGCGAATATTGGGATAGCGGTTCAGAAAAATCAGCCATGCCGTCCAGGTCGTCCGCCTTAAAAAAAGAAATGGGCAAAGGTCACTCGGGCGTTTGATGACGGCTGAGCAGATTGTCTATCTGCTGATGCCTTTCGGCAAGATTTTCCGGAGATGCGGGGGAGGTTGCCTCCTGGTCATCGTCCTGCTTTCCGGTATAAACCATCCAGGGCGGACCTGCCACCGGATATTTGTTTTTCTGAAAATATCTCCGCGCCGGGATATAGGGCGCCGCGCCTACATGAAACAGGGCAGGCAGATCTGTTTTCTCCAGAGCGCTGAAAATCGCGTCGTAAAGAGGAGAATCCAGATTAACATTCTCCCCCGGCTTCGCCATCCCCCAGTTTTACACCGTCTGCGCCGGCCTCTGCAAATCCCAGGATCTGCTTGAAAAGTCCTTCGGCATCGCTGCCGAATTCCTCAATCTGAAAAGCGGGATTGCAGTAGACGGTGAAATCGGCCGGGCAGAAGCGCTTTCAGAAGAAGAGCTTCTGCGTCGGAAATGCAGGCGGATCTTCCGTGCCGGACGCAAAAGCAGGTTCATGCCGTCCAGACCGGAGGCGCTCAGGTTGTCCCGCCCATTACGCAGGTAGCCGTCCACCGTGCATCCGCCGTGGGTATGTACATGAGCGTCCCAAATTCTTTGATTATGTCTCATGAAGTTCATCCTTTCCTTTCAGTCTGCGTTTGCTGTTCCTTTTTGAGAAATGTGCGTCAGGTTTTGAGTAGCGCAGCAATGCGCAGGGATAAGTTTATTTTGCAGCGGTCTTTTTTTCACGATGCGCCTGCAAAACAGGAACAGAAACCCTGCGGCCAGGATGATTCCGCCAAAGCCGCAGAACATGGTCTGGTATCCGAAGGGTTCTACCAGGAAGCTTCCCAATACAGGAGCGATGGAATTTCCCAGGCTCTGGCCGATCTGTATGGTGGAGACCGCCACGCCGGACTGAGATTGATCCAGCATTTTAACGGCGTGGGCCTGTATGGTTGGTGTACCCTGCTCCTGACCGAGGGCTTTGCAGACCGCGGCGATCAACATTATCCACAGCGAGGAGGCAATTCCCACAAAGAACATGCCGAGAGCGGCAAAACCACGGCGGGGGATAATCACAAAAATACATGCCCCTGGTATCCAGCAGCTTGCCGGTCAAAGGCTTGAAAATGATAAGAACCACTGAATAGACGGTGAAAAAATGGAGATATTTGCGATAGAACGTTCGCTGGCAAGAATATCGAGATAAGTGGAGATCAAACCGTTTGCCGAACTGAACAATGCTGTCAGCAGCATGAGCCAAAGGAATCTTTGCGGCAAAAATATCGTTGAATTTCAACGATTTTTTTTGGCCGCTGGATGCCGGCGCCTCATAGGGCAAGGCGACCACACAGAGCAGAGAGCGGCTGCAGCGGCGATGGCAGCGCCGATAAATGCCGCCCATACCCCATGCTGTCGCGCAGTCCCAGCCCGATGGAGACGGGCCCGCCGCCTGTACCAGTGGTGTTACCAGCCGAAATACCCAAGACGCTTCTGCCCATTTTGCTTTTTGGGAATATAGCTGCTGGCGTAGGCAACGGTAAGCACGTTGGAGATAGAAAAAAATTCCAGTAACAGCCCGCAGCAACAGCAGCGCGATGAGACTGCCGGCAAATGCATGGAGCCCCAGGCAGAGAGCGTAGGCGGCTTCCGTGATCAGCAGCAGCTTTTTTTTTATTCATTCTGTCGGATAAAACTCCGGCCACGGGGCATGAACATGGCTACCAGAGACAAGATGCCTGATACAGCTGAGGCCGCAGTGATATCCGCTCCAAAGGTCATGACGTACTTAGTCACCAGAGGCACCGTCATAAAACCTGCCGCGCCATTTCCAAAATTAATGGCGATCAGCATCAGAATTTCCATGTCCACAGCCGTTCCGCGGAAGAATTATTCTGCATTTTACTCATATCGTGTCACTTTCTGCTTCCCAAAGTTTTATTCGGGTTTCGGGCCATGCCCTTTTAAGATCCCGTCCACCATTCCGTCCAGAAATTCCCTGCTCAGTGCTTTGACGAGCTTACGGTCAAAATTGGTTCTGACTCCAGTCTTCCTGTCAAAAACCATCGTGTTGAATTCTTCCGGACTGTCGTGCTTCCACTGGGGGATAGAAGGATTGTTGGGGTTGCCTGTTTTCACAAAAGCCATCACCGTATCGAATATCTCCTTTTCCACCGTTCGGTGACACCGGCCTCCTGGGTAGAAGGAACCAGCTCTGTGTTATGGAAGACGAAGGGGATATCTGCACAGTGGGGCGGAAGCTGTCCGCCGTACATGGGGCCGTCCAGATTAAAAATATAATCCCAGGTACAGCTGTTATAACCGCAGCGGCGTTCCAGGTAGCTGAAAGTATAATCCCGGAACATATAGTCCATCCCCAGAAGATCAATGAGGTTTCTTTCAGGATAAGCCTGACGGAACAGAGGGATAGCCTCGTCTGCAAGGGCCTTTCCGAATTTTTCTTCAATGGCTTTTTGGGCTTCCTGATCGGTGATCTTCTTTCTGTCATAGCCCATAACGCCAAATCCGCTGAACTCGCTGAAAGTGCTGCCAACCAGGATGGGGATATCAATGGTCTCGCTTCCGAAAGGGCACCTCCAACGGTCGCCCAGATAAAAACGCGTTCCGGCAGGGCGTTTCTCCGCTGTTAATCTTTTTGGGGGCGGAGCTGATACCGCATATCCTTGAAAGCGCGTACCAAATCCTGATAGGGCGCCTCCTCCAATTCTTTCGCTGTTTTTACCCCGAGTTCCATCATGAGCTCACCCATCTGCCTGCCGGAGCCTACGCAGTCGAACAGGGCGCCGCCCTGAACGCCGCTCATGATGATGCCTTTGTGGTAAAGCCCATCCGCAGCGGGCGTTTGCAGAAGGGCGGTCACCTTCATTCCGCCTCCGGATTGGCCGAAGATGGTCACATTTCCAGGATCTCCGCCAAAAAGCTGCAATGTTGCGGTGAATCCATTGCAGCGCGGCTACCATATCACTGGTACCTGCGTTGCCGGAGTTTTTGTACTCTTCGCCGAATTCCGGACAGGATCGCAGTAGCCCAGCACATTCAGCCTGTGATTGATGGAAACAAACACAATTTGCCCGTGTTTGCAGAGGTTTTCTCCTTCATAAGCCACCTGCTCAATGGATGAGCCGCCGGAGAACGCGCCGCCGTGAAGCCAAACCATCACAGGGCGTTTTTTGTCGTCGCAGGCAGGCGTCCCACGTTGAGATTTTGGCAGTTTTCATTCTGTACGCCGATCCTGTGGGGGGCGCCCAAAGAGCTGTCCAGCCCTTTCTTCATCCAGGAGGGGGCATACATAGCCATAGCCAGTGGCTTCCCGCAGGCCGTCCCAGGGCTCCACCGGTTCGGGGTCGTTGAAAACGCTTGGACCTGGCGTAAGGGATCCCCTTGAAAATGCTCATGCCGTCGTATTCGTAACCGTGAACCAGGCCTTTATCAGTTTCTACAACAGCAGTTTTGAAAATCATATCGAAACTGTTTTCCATAGTGCACTCACTCCTTTTTGATGGAAGACAGCGCGGACAGTGATGTCCGCGCTGTCTTCTGCAGGTTTGATTTTGATTACCGGGCGTTATATCGGTCGACGGCAGCCTGCCAGCGAGCGGCATTCTTCGATTTGAGAAGCTTTCAGCTTCTCACGGAATTCATCATGGGAAGAAGTGTCTGTGCCAAGTATATACTTGGTCATACGCTCTTGCAGCATGGTTTGAATATCTGTGATATAGGTGTTGATAAATTCGCTTTCTTCCTGGCTCAGGGTTGCAGGCGGCACGTGAATCGTCACGTCGGCGCTGCTCCAGACCTGGGAGGCTTCGATGAGGGAAACAGAACCTCCTTCAGCCGCAGCGATGGCGGCGGAATTTTCAGCGGTTTCAGACTGATAACCAAAGTAACTGCGCATGGCGTACTTGCCCAGAGCGTCCCCGATGGACAGTCCGTTGGGGTCGTTGAGAACAGCGTCGGTATAAGTGACCTCGCCGCTGCTGTCCAGCGTGTAGGACTCGCCCTCGATGCCATAGTATTTATAGCGGAGGCCCTCTGTGGTATAGTGATAGTCGATCCATTTGCTGACGACATCGATCTTGTCTTCCGCTTCGGTGGTGACATAAATTTCCTGGCTCACATAGGATTCGTTGCCGCACCAAATGGTGGGGTCGCCGGTGGAGCACAATCCCGGTCAGCGGCACCAGATTTACGTTTTCATTGGAAATATAACCCTGTTTATAAATCTCGTTGCCCATCAGGAAATTGAACCAGGTGTCAATAAATATGCTTTGATCGTTCTCATAATTGGAATAGTCGCCGGACATGACAGGAGAGCCAACAGTGAAATTCTTGTCGATCAATCCTTCCGCATACCAGTCGCGCATGGTATCCAGATAGGCATCAGTTTTCTGCGAAAGGAGCGTAGTATACCTTGCCGGTTTTCTCATCGTACTGCCAGAAATTGGTGGACCAGTCGGTGTTGACGCCCCAGGCCAGGGACAAAGAGGTGCCGCCGTCCCCTGAAGCGTCATGGGGGCAGCCATACCCGCTTTCTTTGCATTTGACAAGCAGGGTATGAAGCTGGTCTACACGTTTTCAGGAACGTCCTCGCCCATTTTTTTCCAGAAGATCTGCGCGGATATGGCGGGGCCCAGGAAGCGCGCCGGGAACCTTCAGGTTTTCATCGGTGCCTCTGAGCACTCTGACAGTGCATGAGGCCGTCGTCATAGGCAGCCTGTTTTTTGCTTCGGGATTTGACTCAGCAAGGCCATATAATTTGGCATATATTTCTTTTGATACATAGGGGTCCATATCGATCAGGACGCCGTCTTCAATGCCCTGTTGGTAGCCTCCGGAGTAGGAAGAGGTGCCTCCGGGGAACATGACGTCGAAAAACTCGCCGGTAGCCATCATCTGGTTAAACTTCTCCATCATTTCCGGTTTGACCGTAGAACATCCAGTTCATGGACGTTGGTGGCTTCCTCCATGGCTTGCACGCCGGCAATTTTCGTTTGGATCCTCTACCACGTTGGATCTAAAACCATCAGGACGCTGATCTCTGTCTTTTCAGGGAGTGATGGGCAGAGTCAGCCCGCTGATGTCCCTAGTTCCATCGTTCTCCGGGGCAGACGTTTTGGAAGAAGCGCTCATCAGCGCCGGACTGCGAGGAAAGCGGCTCGTTGGAGACGGCGCGCTTGCTTTCTCCTTGTTCCCGCCGCAAGCCGCCGTAGCAGCCGTCATCAGCATTGCCGTGGGCCAGGATGGCATGCGGATCAGTCTTTTTCTTCATTTTGTTTTCCTCCTTTATTCAGCCCTTACCGCACAGCAATACGTAACTGAACGAAGCATACTGGA
>VOFI01002218.1_pt1 | contig 13228 bp, 33 predicted proteins | sample 5384131 | NCBI WGS metagenome assembly VOFI01 (sample SAMN12384728, study PRJNA508395) | human gut metagenome | isolation source: healthy gut H | host: Homo sapiens
CGTAGTAATGCTTGCACTCAAGCACATAGCGGAGAATCGCCCGCACGACCTCCGGCGAGCAGTTTCACGCCACTTGTTGTTCCCGCCGCTGCCGCGTTCCGGGAAAGCCAAAAAGAAGTGAGTTCCTTACCCACACGCTGGCGAAGCTCTTTGGTCCCCAGTTCCTGGACAATCTGTTTCCAGCGGGGCCGAACTCTTTCTCCAATATCTGTACTGCGCGATCCTGTTCCGGAAAGCTCATGTATCATCGTCTCCTGTATCTTGGTATATTTGCTTTGCAGGAGAAATACAGCGCGGGAGAGGACGAAGCCTCCCCCGCGTGTTGTTTTGCCGGAATTAGAAATCCGGCGCAAAGTCATCGCCGCCGCCCGGCACAGAGCCCTGATAGGCGCCGTAGCCCGCAAACTGGTCGTCGGCGGGGAAGTCGCCGGCGGCATCATCCTTCTTGCTGTCGGCAAAGTAGGCGTTGTCCACAAGAATCTCAATGCTGACGCGGTTGTTGCCTTCCCGGTCTTTCCAGCCTCTTGTCTGAAGCCGGCCGTCCACCGAGATCATGCGCCCCTTGGTGAAATACTTGCAGATAAACTCAGCGGTGGATCTCCAGGCCACGACATCGAAAAAGTCCGTCTCTTTCTCCTCGCCCCTTGCCATAATCCCGGTCATTGGCAATCCGGAAAGAGGTGACGGAGACGCCGCTTTTGGGTGCGGCGCAGCTCAGGGGGTCTGCAACCAGGCGGCCGGTCATAGTGATACGGTTTTTAACATAAGGTTGTCCTCCCCTCTTGATCATGAGAATGTGATTTGCAGGCCATCACTGTAATTGCCTGCTTCAAAGATGTAGTAAGTCCCATTTGGCAGCCGGATCAAGGGGTGCTCGCGCACCCGCTTGACCGCGCTTTTTCAGACCGCCGGCGCTGACCGTCAGCGCCAGGGTTTCCAGCCCATTGGCATGGACATGATGGACTCGGAACAGTTTCATCATCCGGAGCTGCCCTCCTTGTGGGAAGGCTCCGCCGGAGCATCCCTCTGGAGGATGCCAGTGATATATGCACTCAGGATTTCCACAGCGCCCATTCCACAGAATGCCGTTGTACTCCGGGTACTGCTGCGCGTAATACGGGCCGCCGCCAGTGTAGCTCATGGCGCTTTCTCCTCCCAGTCCCGGCACCGAAATGCCGTCTTCAGATGGCCGTCAGGGTCACGGGAGAGCTCCCGGTCGCGGCCAGTCTGGATGAACAGGAGAAAGACTGCCAGCCCCTTTTTCAGGCAGCCGGGATTGTGGCGGCAGGTGTTACAGTCCTTTTCCGAATCTTTACACATCGCCGGAGCCTCCGTTCCACTCAACCTCCGAGGTGAAATACAGCTTGTCGGTCAGAGCGTCGAAGAATCGGTGAAGCCTTTCCAGCTTGACAGGCCGCTTTTCCGCCCCGCTTTGTAAATAGCGGCGGAGATGTCTTTGAGCGCATAGCTCCGCCAGCCCCTCGCCCGGGCATGACAAAGGAAAACCTTCCGGAGGGAAAAATCGACCTGGAAGGCACCGTTCACATGAGGATCATTGCGAAAAGCGCGCCATCGACAGCTCGGCAAAGTCTTGAGTAGAAAGGCGTTCCGTCTCTCCCAGCCTGGAACGAAAAATCGCCGCTTGGGGATGACGGCGACTTTCGCACCGTCTCCCGGATAAAAAGGCGGCCAGGGCAAGGAGGTCCCAGGCCCGCGTGAGCTTATGGTACTCGCAGGCCCGGCCGGCGGTCAGCTTGAGGACGGACACGCGGTAGGTCTCCGCCTCGTGCCGCACCCGCTCCTCCGCTTCATGCTGTTCCTCCCGGGCCAGCTTTTCGGCAATCTCAACGCTGTTCGGATGGGACCAGGCGTTCGTAGAGTTCCGTCAAGACCCTGCCCAGCTCTTCCTCCACACTGGAGCCCGCAGGCTCCAGTGCAGTGGATAGCGCATTGAATTTGTCTTCCGGATACCAGAGAGTGATCTCAAGGCAATTTGCCATGTCAGTCCCTCCCGGTGCGAAGCTCGCCGAGGTATTCGCCAAAGCGCTCCTTATCGAAATCCTCGATGATCTCCATATCTACACAGAAGCGCAGAAATTCCAGGAACATATTCCGGGCGGCGTTGTACTCGTCGCCGCTGAGTTCTTTTTGCTGCTCCAGTGCGTCCAGACACTCGGCCGCATCTCCATAGGTGTTTTGGAATCGGCAGTAGCTCATGTTCGACATAGGATACCTCCTGAATTTAAGCCGCAAGTGCGGCGGTTTCCGTGGGGAACGGCACGACCTTCGAGCGCGCCTGGTCCATCTCCAGCTTGATTTCACCGGGTTTGACCTGAAACATACGGGCAATCTCCAGGTCGTGGTAGCCCTGTTCGCGCAATGCGGCGATCTGCCGCTGCTGTTGCGTCAGCTTGCCGGAGAGTTCCTGAAAAGACAGCACATTTTCATAGGCCGCCGATACGGGGTCCAGCAGATCCCGGGTATGACGCTCTTCATCCAGGGACTCTACCAGGGCACGGCGCTTCTTGCGCATCAATACTCCTTGGAGTGGTGGACATCGCAGCTCATGGCCCGGTAGGCAATGGTGGAAAAGCTGTACTTGCGCAGTTCTGGCCGGGCCAGATATTTGCGGACTGCCCGCAGGTAGCCAAAGACCTCAACATCGTAAAGTCATCCTCCGGCAGCCCCGCCTTGCGCAGATACCCATAGATAACGGAGTGATGTTCGGCAGCAAATTCTGATTCAGCTTCAGTCAGCGGCAGATTGTAATTTAACATAATTGGCACCTCTTTCTTTATCATTGGATGCTGTCAACTGGCCTTCAGGTCATAGAGCTCCCGAAGCGGAACATAAGAGTATTGGACCGACGCATGGGCCTCCTTGCTGTACCGCTCCAGTTCTTCCAGACAGGCGTTGATCTTTTCCCGCTCCGCATCGCTCTGAGCATTGGAGAGCATTTGACTGAGCGTGATATAGAGGGACATAAATTCATCCCGCAGTTTTCCGATCCGGCGGGCCGCAGGGGCGTCGGCCGTATCGGTAAACTCCTGATACCTCCACGGCTTCCGCCAGAATGGTGTCCAGCCGGTCCTTGAGGGGATCGTTGCACATCCGCTCCAAGGTGGATTGGATGATAGTCCGCTCCTCCGGAGCGGTCCACAGGTAGGCGCAGAGCGTGGTCAGATCAGGCGGCTCCACGGTGTCCCTGCCGCTGAGCCAGGCCTGTGCCTGTGCGATAGGGGGCACGTAGTTAAAATATTTCCGGTCAGAGATATGGATGCCCTTGCCGCGCAGCCCCACAGCACATCGTCCATCAGCTCATTTACCTGGTCCGGGACGCGGACCTGAAGCACTTCGTCCTGCATGGCCTGCAGCTCCGCCAGGGAAATGACGGCCGACGGATTTTTGCGCCGTGCCCTGCGCCGCCTGCTTCTGCTTCAGAATCGTCAGGCGGGCGTCCCTGTCTTCCACATACTCAGTGACCACCTTGAGCTCAAACCGGTCATAGAGCGGCTTGAGGATCTTCTCCTCCGGATTTGCGAAATTGGAATTTCATTGGAGGCGGAAAAGAAAGAGATCGTGGGGATGTGGATGGTTTTGCCCTCATTGGTGTACCGGCGCTCGTTGAGCGCGGTCAGGAGGGCGTTGAGGATACCGTCGGACGCCTTAAAAATCTCGTCTAAAAAGACAATATGGCTGTCCGGCAGCTTTCCTTTGGTGATGATCCGGGGCTCGCCGCTGTGCAGCTCAGCGAGCGCCTTACGGTACTGTTCCATCTCCGCGGTCAGGTCCGCGAGTTGACTTGCGCTGTTCGGCCCACCGGTCTGAAGTTCTGTCTCCAGCTTCCGGCGCAGCTCCTGATAGTGCTGGTCTTTTCTCCAACACCTCCTCCCGGCACGCCGCCGGGGATGAGGCTGGAGAGGTCCAGACGCCCGAACAACGCCTCTTCATCGGTCTGCTTGGACATCAGCCGCTCAAACTGGTTGGTGCCGGTGATGCCGGCGCGGAACAGGTTGATAACGGCGCTCTTGGCCTGGCCGGTATCGCCCAGGATAAAGACATTCTTGCGGGTGAGCAGGGCGATGGCGATGATCCTCAATGAGCTCATCACGCTCGGCCACCTGTGCCCGGACTTCCTCCATCCGGGTGAGCATCTTGTTTCTCGGTGTTTGACTCATTTGTTTTTCCTCCTTTAGCATCTCCAGAGACGAAGCCGGCCGGGCGTCGGCGCCAGCAGGCGGTCCGGGATCGGCTTGCCGCTGCGGAGCATAGCCGTAATTCCACAGCCGAGCCAGGTAAAATGCGAGGCGGTAAGCTCCGCCGACGATGGCAGTCTCTTGTCCACTCCGGGAGCTGGTGTCGATGTATGCCTGCGCCTCCTCATAAGTGCGGAATTTCATGGCGTGAAGCGGCTCGTCATAGCCAACGGCATCCGGGACCCCGCCTATTTCGCCGTGCTCGGCATAGTATAGATCGGTGTCTCTGGTGTTGCGGATCAGATAAAGGCTATATGCCATTTGCGACCCTCCAGCAGAATTTCAGGATCACGGATGCCGGCAGGGTCTTGAATGTCTCTTGCCGGTCCGCGAGAGGGCGTCGAAGATCTGGCAGACGACATTCGCAGTGGTCGCGTCCAGCCAGACCCAGCCGGCCCCCGCTTCAAAGGGTTCGCGTATGTCATACAATCCGGGAGTATGCTCCCGCGGGCGGATCATACGCAGCCCATGTTCGCGTACAGTTTGGCAGCACTCTAAAAAGGTCATGGCTGAAAACCCATCCCTTCTCTTTTATTTGGGCGAAAGCATCGGTTTCATTCCGGCGGTAGCTTCCCATGTACTGCCCATTTGCGATCATGTACTCGCGCAGGGTCAATTCGTTGTCCCATAGTACGGAATTGTCGTCCTTGATAAGCGCGGTCAAGCAAAACTTCAGGGTTGGATAATGCCGGGAGACAACGCGAAACATATTTTTGGGGAGCGTGTCCCATACGAAGAAACGGTAGCGCCGTTCTCCCAATACCCGTTTGACCTGCATTTCACACAGGTCTCCGCCGGCTTCCCAATAGCCCGCGCACCACAGGCGTCCGGCCTTGAGAAAGCCGCGGCGCTGGATCTCCTCCGCACCGGAAACAGCGCGTGGAACGAATACCTGGGCTTGGTGTTTGGGGGGCGGTCGGCCCACTGTGGGCCGCATCCGCTCCGAAAAAGCCTTGTCAAAGGTGTTGAGAAACGCCGCGTCCCCGCTGACGCTCAGCAGGCATTCGATATACTGGGGGAGTTCCTGCTCCGCCCCGGATTGATTGCTCAAAGGCTCAGGCATGGCGGCTGTCCTCACTGGTACTTTCCGTCACGGCGGATTTTCTGTGCAGCTCCGCTTCCAGTTCCCGCTTTGGCGTATAGCGGTGCAGGTTTTCGTTGACATATTTCGCTGGTACATCAACACCCCGCACAGCTGACCCATCAGCCGACAGGCCTCGGCGTCGTCCCGAAGCGTCTTGAATGTGCCGATGGAGCAGCGGTCATTTCCGGACTCGTCAAACTGTCCCTCAAGGGAACAGCTCCACATAGATCCCCGCAGCCAAAGTCTATGGTAGAAGTAATACTGCGGAAAAGGCGTAGTTTGTCAGATAGAGTCCTTATCCGGAGACAGCGGCTCATTTTTGTTGGGGAGATAGTAGTCCCAAATGGGCTCGATCTCCCCAGATCGCTTCGTGGCCCTGACCCGGTCCAGCACGGCATACAGCGTGCTTTTCCGGTCCCGCCGGGGAACGGTATAGGGCTCCTCAGCCCGGTTGCGCAGATCCAGTCCTCTACTCGCGCGCTGATCCTCCTCGTGGAACAGCTTGAGGAACTGGGCGTTTTTTTCGCCCAGCGTGAGATCGTCCTGTTCCATGTACCACGCTGCGCGTCCTAACAGGCTACGATTGTATGTACCGTGCGCCGGTGTTCAAAGGGACGGTAGTGTTCCATCTCCCGATAGATACGCTCCAGGAGAGCGTCACCGGAAACTCATCGGGATAGATATGCCGCTTTGCAGGTCCTGCCCACCACAGCGCAGGCACCAGCCGGTCATATACAGAAACCGCTGTGGCTCGTGCTGTTCAAGAGAGGTGTACTCCAGCTTCCAGCCCGTAGGAATGAAGTTGCGGCTGTAATGGTCTGTGGCGATCTGGAAACTCCCGCTCTTTGAGGCGGGACAAGTGCAGTTTCGATGCTCATTCATGGCTATTCTCCTTTAACAGTCCATTTTTTTGCAGATGGTTTTCCACCGCCTGCGGAGTCTGATACCGCTCCAGCCAGTAGTTTCGTTCCCAGGTCTGCGGAAGCGGGGGATCGAACGCCGGCCTGCGGAAATAGACCTTTTCAAATACTTTGATTTTGCGGCCATCGGTAAAGATAGCGATTCTGCAGGGAGTGTCGTGCATCCCCGGGATAAAGCTATCCAGGATTTTAGCAAGCCGCATGGGTGCTGTCTGCTCACTTGGAGCGGCGGTGTGCTCAGGCATGGTGCGCGCCTCCCTCATGTTCGAGGCCGAACACCTTTGCCGGAAGGACGGTACTCTGGCTATAACAGTAGAAGAAATGAGAAGCCAGGCCGTCGTCAATTTCGATCAATTCGCCATTTTTCAGCGGCGTGCCGTTGAGCACACCTCCACCGGCTCCTCCTGGAGCGCGTTGTAAAACTGCTCAGCAGTCATGCCCAGTGGAAACTCGCTCTGGAGCTGGTAGTGGTGGGACGATGGAAAATACCAATCGTGTTTGTCCGGCTCAAAGTTCAGCCGGTTATCCAGCTCCAGGGCCTCGTGCATCTCGTCCTTGAAGCCGTAGATACGGCAGACGGGTGTTTTCAGGCGGCGGGGCACCATTCGGGAGGTCTGCGTTTCAGGTCTTTCTTCCCCAAACGCCTGCCCTTTTGCCCTTTTTCATGCAGTAGCAGGTTTCGTTCAGCACAGACCCGACGCTCTTGAAATGCGGGCAGCCGAAACGGCAGTTGGGCTCAGAAAAAGGTGATCTTCTTTTTTTCATCTCTCCGTACCCCCGCTTCCGTCGCCGCAGCACAGCTCCATAAGATGCCAGCCTTCTGGCTCCGAGAGCCATTGCTTTGCAAAGGCTTGGTCCTCCTCGTGAAACAGCGTCGGAAACACTTCCCGAAAGCTGCTCGTTCCGGCCGGAAGAGGATACCCGAACTGCTGGAACGCCAGACCGGCCAAAAGGCAGATTGTCGGCATCAGTTCTCTGACTGTTTTTCGGGTGGCAGTGTTGTGCCGTCGCACATACGGCCCCCGCACACGCGGCACCGGCCGATTCTGCACACACGGACAGGCTCCCTTGCGTCCAGGGAAGCGTACTCCAGTTCTACATGGAGAAATTCAAAGTTTCGGATGAAGTGGTCGATTTCCACATCGAAATCTTCATCGGGCCAGTCGATGCACCGGCAGAGCTGATCTTTCTTTTGACAAGTTGGCATTATGCCGCCTCCTTTTTTGTGTTTGCCGTATTTCCGGCACAGTCGGATCACCTGTTCGCATTCGTCCATTTCCATCATGCCGATGTGGGTTTCTGTGTTCCTTCAGGTGAAGATTTTGCGCCAGCCAGCGGTAGGCCGCGCTCCGCGTCCAGCCCTGCTCCCGCCAAAAGCGGTCGAAGATCCGATGTGTCTCCTGACGCTTTAGCCGCAGGACCGTGTTGGCTACTTTCCCATTGGGCTTCCGTCGGGGTAACAGCCTGGCATAGGCGTTGCAGTTGACGCACAGATAAATCGGCCTCGCTGCCTTTGGGGTAGAGCGCCCGGGTCGTGGACTTGATGATTTTTCCGCCGCAGTAGCGGCAGATCGTGGGAATTTTCATATAGGCATGGATCGCCTCCGTTTCTTACGCCGCCTTGCCGGTTTCAGCCGCCTGAACAGGCGCCCTCATGGGAGACTGCACATACCGGGTGGAGCCGGAACGGACCACGAGAAGGCCGAATTTGTCAAATTCCAGCGTGATCTTCTCCTTCTCCAGGCGCAAATACCTAGCAGTTTCCTGGAGTTGTAGTAAAATGGCTGTTTGGGTGCATTGAGCACCGGGGCCTTGACCGGGGCGGAAGATCTGCCGCAGGCGCTTTCGGCGCTACCGTAATCTCATGCTCACCAAAGGTAAGCTCGACCCGGTGGTTGCTTTCCGAGACGGACTCTGCGACCTCAAGGGCGCGGATAAACTCGGCGGCATCCAGATGGACGGAGTATTGGCACTTGAACTGCTCAAAAATACCGCTGGTATTCGGGAATTTCCCTTCCACCAGCCGGGCGGAAAAGAGCAAGGTGCCGCTCCAGAACACCAGGCTTTTCCCAGTCACCCCCATCTCGTAAACATCGCTGTCATTTGAGAGGGAGGCCAGGACTTTGAGAGATCGGGCAGGCAGCAGCAGCTCGATCTGCCCTTTGCACTGCTTATCGCCATCTGCCTCCATGATGCAAAAGCCATTTGAGGCGGACGCTTTCAGTCCGTCCGGTCCGACATGGAGCCGGACGCATTTCATGGGCGGCGAGGGCACCCATCTTCCGCAACGGCGAACAGTGTATTGCGCGCCAGCGAACGAAGCCCGCTGACAGGCAGGGTGTCGTCCGGAAAGGGGAGCTCCGGCATGGGGTACTTGTCCCCGGAGAGCGCGGACAGGCGAAATCGTGCGTGCCCGGAGCGAATGGTCAGCTGGCCGGGATGTTCCGTCTCCAGGTCCACATCCTGTTCGGGAAGGCTGGCTATGGCCGCGGGGAATAAGGCGGCGCTGATGACAACGCTTCCGGACTGTTCCACAGAGGCGCCCATGGAGGCGCGGATCACGATTTCGTAGTTGGTAGCGGTCAGCGTGAGCATGGACCTTCGGCTGTCCGCCTCTACATGAATGCCCAGGACTGCCTCTGAGGTTGCGGTTTCGGCGCCGCCTTTGCGGTCTGGGCGGCGATGGCAAGGAGTTCATCGCGTTTGACATGAACGAGCATTTCAGCACTCCTCCCCACAATCAGCGGCGGTGGGCGGGACGATGTTTGCCTTGGAACTGCCCGCACGCGGAATCATCTCGCAGATCCCATTGTCGTGGAAAAATGATGTGCTCGGCGCTCTCAAGAGCCTGCCGGGGGAACGGCAAAACCGTTTCCTCTGGGACCCACTGAGGGTATGCACGGGCAAGGCCGTCCAGTGTCCGGTATTTTGCCAGCGTGAGCTTTACCAGTTCCTCAATCAGAGGGGCGCCAGCGGCCGACGCTCTCCGGTGTGTTCTCCTGTAGGGAAACTCCTGGATGAGAACATCGTTGTACCGGATTTCAGGCGTTCGGATAAAGTCGGCACGCGTGACGGCGCATATCTGGTCGTCGCCCACGGCCCAAACAATTTCCCCGGTCTCCGTGTCTACGGCCTGGATCAGCAGGTAGCGGCAGGGTGGTCCGGGAGGAAGCGCACGCTTCCTCCTTTGATTTCAAAAGGATTATCATTCATAGGTCATTCTCCTTTATGCAATTTTGAACAGCGGGATCTGGTCCTCACTGATCACAGCCTTTTGGCCGACTTGCGCTTTGCGTGGGGCTTGACTGCGGCCTTCGGCATAGGTGTCGAAAAACAGGTGTTGCCGCGATAACCGGCTTTGGCGTCTGGAGCGGACTGGATTTCCAAAGGTGAATTCCACGATTGGCTCATTGACTGCTTTCTTTACCAGTACCGTTTCATCCTGGGCGGTGGGGCCTCCGCGAAAATAGACCATGCGGCGGCCTGAGGTTTGAGATTTGCCATGCGCTTGAACATGGCGGAAACATCCTCCACGCTGTCCTTGATGCCAAGCATCAGCCTTGGCCATCAGGGGTGGTCATATCCTCGCACTCGGACATGGCGGCAAGGCCCTCCTCTGAGAACGAGCCCTCGATAATTCCCGCCACAGCCAGCTTGGAGGCCATGAGCTTGATCGCCTTGTGCTGCATGGTGTCCCGATAGTAAAACATATAGACCTCTACCCGCGGGGCAGTCTGGTTGATCCGCCAGCTCCGCCGGCTGGCCTGCCTCAGTGTGAACAGCTTATAGCCGGTGTCATAAAAAGATCAGCGTGGTAAAAGCGTTCAGGTCAAAAGGCCCGTTTGCACAAGGGTCGGATTTGCAATCAGGACCTGGAGCCCGGCGCTGAGCCGGTCCGCTACCCATTGCTCCCTGCTTTGCCGGTTTGACCTTGGCCGGCATAATGATGGTGTTCCACCCACGGGCGGTTAGCAGCGTTTGAAGCCTCATCTGGCTGTCCAGCCGCGTCCAGTTGGTGTAGATGAGCACCTTTTCCCCCTGCGGCAATCTTCCGCTCCACGATATTCAGCACCTCTTCATCCTTAGGGAGGATTGTACCGGGAGCCACTGTGTCTTCCGGTGTTACAATCGGGTGGCCGTCCAAAGGATGATAAACGGGCTTTTTGCTCATAGGGCTGATCCGGGTAGGCGGTCAGAAGATTGAGATAGGCGGACAAAATTTTCTTTGCGGCCTTTTTTGTCATTTTTCAGGACAAATTTGAGTTCTTTTTCGATTTCCTTGTACTCTGCTTCCACCGCTGCGGGCATCTTCAGCGCAACAGGGATCTCCTCGTACTCCGGCAGGTCCTTGCCCATGTCGGTCAGGGAAAGAAACGCGGCCATGTCCAGCAGGAAGCGGGAATAGACCAGCGGCGAGACGCCCGGCAGAAGCCGGGAGTTCTTCTTGCTCTGCACGGTACGGCGGTTGGAATTGTATTCCCGGCTCCTGTTCCACATAGGTGTTCTGGATCACGCCGTACTCCGCATCAAATTTGAGGGATTTTCATACCGTTTGTTGTCCTTGCGCATCTGTGCGGGGCAGATCCGGTAGAGGAGATGGAATATCCCCGAGCTGTACCCGTTGATCAGGGTGGCGGTCATGCCTACCACTTTTTGCCGTGCCGTAGAGCTCGGCCATGGCTTCTCCCTGGCCCGACTTATTGAGTATTCGTGAAGTTCATCCACAATCAGGCCATAGATTTTGCCTTTGTACTTGCGTTTGATGTAGGAGCTCAGCGCATAAGCGCGGTAAGCGCCTCTGGCCGGAAAGCAGGCGTCCGGGTGGTCTTGAATCTCATAGAGCTTCTGAGCTGACCCTCTCCGCCGGCTTTTTTGAAGTGCTCATAGACCAGCGGGCGGTAAACAAAGCCGTAATCCCCGATCTTGGCCCACTTTTTTCGCCTACGCCAGGCATCCGGATTCAGGGCTGACCACAGAGGGGGCGCCGCAGGCGGCGCATTTGTGATTGCCGCTGTGCTCCCGCCGAAAATAGTAGGACTTGGCCGGGACCCGATAGGATACGCCGTCCTGTGTAAATTCGGCCATGACCACGGCGCCGCACTCCGGGCAGCAGAACACCGGCTTGTGCGGGTTGCCGTCTATGTCCGCCCCATCGTGAAGCGGAGGATTGCGCTCAATGGGAAGCGCCTCGCGATTCCACGGCCGGTAAATGACCGCCGGGGCCCTCATGTAGCCATCCCGGGCCTTTTCCTTGGAGAGGACGGCGAAACAGAATTTGTTCCCCCGCTCAAACATCTGGTACAGGTGATCCAGCTCCGCAGGGGTATGGACTACGGCGGCGAAGGCATTCGGTACGGTCTCCTCCAGTTCACGCACCCATTTCTCGGTTACATGGGAGGGGCACAGGATCAGGTTAAAAGTCTTGCTCACCTTGACGGACATCTGGTGGGAAAGAAGTCCCGCAGCCGTTGCGGCGATGGATACCGCTCCAATCTTAGATTTTCCAGAGCCGCATTCTGCCACAATGAGCCCCCACCTTGCTCCCGCTCCAGCTGGCGCTTGATGGCCTCTGCCACCGCAAGCTGGGCGTCGTAGAGGGGATAGCCGGCGTGATCCCTCAATGTACTGGTTGATTGCCAGCACTTCCGGGGACAGAGATTCCGTTGCAGGGTCAAAGAGCGGTACGAACAGCTTCTTGATCCGCTCCGCCACGGTAACGCCGAAGGTATTGAGGTATTCCGTGATAGAGTTGATTTCGTCCAGCGGGTTTAGGCCGACGGTCGCACCCGGAATGGAGATCGCTCCGCTTTTGAGTCCATCCTCCATGACCGCGACGATGTTTTTGTCCTTCTCCCTCACAGCGCAGAAGCCACGCCTCCAGCTTACGGGACAGGGACTTGACCTGAAGTGGCCGCAGGATATTCCTCTTTGCAGTTCCGTGAGGACATAATCCTGGTACTCCGGGATCATGGGAACGGCGGTCTTTTGGTCCACCGCGTCGAACAACTCCCCGGCGTTCCCCCGTGTGCAGAAAATGTAGGTATTGCGCGGCGGGAGATCCTGCTGGATTTGATCGTCGTCCTCGTCGTTCTTGTCCTTGTCCGGCTCATCCTTGTCGCCAGCATTCTGTTTGGCGGATTGGCCGTCATCCTCTGCGATCAGGGTAGCCTCTGCGTACACTCCGTCATGGCTAAGTTCCCGGCGGTACTGCCTGGTGAGGGTTTTCAAGGAGTAGGTGTCTTTACCGTCCTCGATTTCGATGGTAGCCCCGCCATAAATTGCGTCTGCGAGTCCCTGCACACGCTCCGGGTAGCCGCCAAACCGCAAAGCGGTAAGGGTCGGCGTGGGTTTGGTGTCCCATACTACGGTGTCGGCGTAGCAGAGGAGGCGGATTTGGCTTTTGGGGTCGTAGTAGGTGACCTTCATCAGTTTGCTTGTGCTCATTCATGGTCTGTCTCCTTTCTGTGTTTGATGCACAAAAAAGCCGCAGCCACCCCCTGAATGGGGCAACTGCGGTTTTTGTGCGTGGTCGGTCCGGTATTTAGGTTCTGACAAGTCTCCGCTCGGGGCGCATTGGCCCCTCGCGGGTAAAAAATCTGACCTACAAAATCTGACCTAAATACAAGTAGAGCATACCACCTTTTTCATCTCTTGAACAGTTGCGCTTTTTGCCAGGATAGATTGGCTGTAAAACGCACACTTATGATTGCTTCGCCCACCAAAAGACTCTTGCAGAATCTTGAGATTTATGCTATTATTGGGTTAGCAAGAACTAACTTCTGGGCGCCAAAATCAGGAGTTCAGATACGCGAAGGTACCTGAAAACTGTTTCTTTGGCGTTTCATTTTGCTGAGAGGTTAGCTAAAACTAACAAAATGAGGAGGAAACTGTTATGCTCCAATATACCATCGTGGTGGAAGGAATGGCCTGCTCTATGTGTGAAGCCCATGTCAACGACGCGATCCGCA
>VOFI01003429.1_pt1 | contig 13203 bp, 26 predicted proteins | sample 5384131 | NCBI WGS metagenome assembly VOFI01 (sample SAMN12384728, study PRJNA508395) | human gut metagenome | isolation source: healthy gut H | host: Homo sapiens
GGACAGCTCGTCTTTTTTTTTTACGCTGGAAGAAGCCAACATGTCCGCTACTTTTCCTTTTTATTGTCTTTGTCGATGTCCCTGTGTTCTATTTTAATGCCGTATTCGGCCCTGGCAGTCAGGTGGGCAAAGGGCCCTGGCAACCGTCACGGGCGGTGCTTGCCTCGGTACAGCCAACTTCCACCACCAGCTGGTTCTTTCCTTCATTGATATAATTAGGCAGGAGGAAATCCATCATGTCATAGAGCTTGTCCAGAAACTGGGCGCAAGTGCCTCCCTGCATCACATAATCCGGACGAACTGGTCCTCCCCTGTCAGCAGGCAGCAGGTCCTCGAATAGTAGGGATTGGGCAGAAAACGCGTCGAACACCAGGTCCGCATCCTCCGGAATGCCGTACTTAAAAAGCCAAAGGAAAGAACCGTGACGAACATGTTGCCCGTACTCCTGGTGTTTGAGGAATATCTTTTCGAGCTCCTGCCTCAGCTCTCTGGTAAGGAGCTTGCTGGTATCAATGATGAAATCCGCGTCCTTTTGAGAAAAGCCGAGCTTGACCCTCTCCTTTTCAATTCCTTGTCCAGCCTGCCTGCCCGGCCAGGGGATGACTGCGGCGTGTTTTCCTTGTACCGCTTAATCAGAACCCCCGTCATTGGCATCCAGGAACAGAATCTGGTAATCCATCCCCAGTTCCTTCCATCCGTCCAAACAGCATCCAGCTGGCTCAGTTCCTCACCGCTGCGGATGTCGATCCCCAGGGCGGCCTGGCTGATGTCGCTGCCGGCCGCTGCCAGCTGGGCAAATTTATCCACCAGAGATATGGGCAGGTTATCCACACAGTAAAAGCCCAAATCCTCCAGCATTTTTCAGTGCAATTGTCTTGCCCCCCCGGACATTCCGGTTACAATTACAAGACTTCATCCATCCACCTCAGTTACGTAAAATTAGCATTCAAAATTCAAATTTTGGCGCTTCACTTCCATTTCAAGCTCCACGCCGAGATTGTTCCAACTGTCTTTCTGATATGTCCGCACAGGGCCATGACATCCGGACGCAGTGGCGTTTCCCCCGTTGATCACAAAACCGCAGTGCTTCTCCGATACCTGGCACCGCCCATGCCGTATCCCTGAGGCCGGCATCCTCAATGAGCTTGCCCGCAAAGTATCCCTGGGGACGTTTGAAGGTGCTGCCTGCGCTGGGATATTCCAGGGGGCTGTTTCTCCCCTCCGTCTGGCTGCCAGTTCCTTCATCCGGGCCTCAACGGCTGCCCTGGTCCCCGGTTCCAGCTGAAAGGATGCCTCCAGCACCGTATAGCCCTGTGTGGGATACAGCTGGTGCGGTATCCCAGCTCCAGCTCATCCACGGAAAGCTCCAGCACCTCTCCCTCATTTGTCATGACCCTGGCTGATTTGAGGATATTCTTTATCTCAGAGCCATAGGCCCCTCGCGTTCATCACCAGGGCACCGCCTACGCTGCCGGGTATGCCTGCGGCAAATTCCATCCCGGTCAGGCAGTGGTCCTGGGCCACACGGGCCACACGGCCCAGCAGTTCACCTGGCCCCGGCGCGTATAACGCTTCCCTCTGCCCTGCATAACGACCAGTTTCCTTCCATGGCAATGACCACGCCGCCATTCCCCTTTGTCGCCCCTGACCAGGAGATTGCTGCCATTCCCTAATATAAAACGGTTGGTCATGTTCCCTCCTGGCATGCAGATGAATTTTTTTCAGCGCTCATCTTCATTGCCGGGGCATATAGGCTTCAGCCGGACCCCCGATGCGGAAGGTGGTGTGGCTGCTCATGGGTTCCATGAAACGGCACACCGCGCCTTCTGTATACAAGCACCTCTTTCAACATATGTTCCAGATTCAAAATACATTCCTCGCTTACGACTAATTTTCCTGGCCCTTTCGCCAAATTGGCCTGTACCGGTTGTACAGCTCCTGGGCTGCATTGTAGCCCATCTTCTTCTGGCGGTGATTGACTGCGGCGGATTCCACGATGATCGCCAGGTTACGGCCGGGCCTTATGGGGATGGAATGGCATATGACCTTGTTTCCCAGAAATTCGGTGTACTGGTCTTCCAGGCCCAGGCCTGGTCGTATTCCTTATCCTTGCTCCACTCCTCCAGCTTGATGACCATGTCGATGTTCTGGGTATCCTTCACGCTCTCCACGCCGTACAGGGTCTTGACATCAATGATGCCGATTCCGCGCAGCTCAATAAAGTGCTTGGTGATATCCGGCGCGGAACCAATCATCGTATCATCGCTGACTCTGCGGATCTCCACCACGTCGTCGCGTGACCAGACGATGTCCGCGCTTGATGAGCTCCAGAGCCGCCTCGCTCTTTCCGATGCCGCTTTCGCCCATAATCAGCACACCTTCACCGAATACATCCAATCAGCACGCCGTGGATACTGATGCAGGGGCCAGCTTTACGTTGAGCCAGCGGATGATTTCTGCCATCAGGGCAGAGGTGGTCTTATCAGACACAAGGCAGGGAACGCCATAGTAATTACAGAATTCCAGAAAAGGTCCTCATCCGGCTCCATGGTCGCGGCTGAAGACACCAGACATGGAATCTGGCTGGATGTGAGCTTATCGTACATCCGGCGCTTCTGCTCCTGGTCCATGGTATTAATATATAGGCCTGCTCTACGTATCCGATGATTTGAACCCGCTCCCTGTCAAAATGATCAAAGAATCCCGTGAGCTGCAGTGCCGGACGGTTCACATCCGGATGCGTCAGCACAATCTTGTCCGTGTCAATCTCCGGCGTGGTGTTTTTAAGCTTCATCTTCTTGATTAATTCCGATATGATTTACTCCATGCATGATAATACCCCCCTTGACCTGGTTTTCGCTTCTCGTTTAACTTCTATCATACTCTCATAATTTAGTTCGGTTGTCATGTATTTTTATCATTGTCGGTTCCAGAATCTTCATTCATTTTGCCCCGTCATCCGTGTGCGCTGGTGCCGGGCTTTTCATTGGTCTATCAAAACCTTTAACTGGTTGTCGGCCTATCCCCATGAAAAATCGCGGTATACGGATTCAGGGCCGCACCTGGTTCATTTGGGGCGCCTGCTCCGAGTTCCTCCGCGATCCCGCTTCTCACCGCCTCTATATCGCCAAAGTGGCGCATCAATGCCTTTCCTTCTGGCCGGCCCATTCCCTGGAATATCGTCCAGTATGGATTTTTCACCTGCCCCTTTCCCCTGAGGCTCCTGTGGTATTCAATGGCAAAACGGTGGGCTTCATCCTGAATCCTGGTGATAGCCTGAACCCTTCCGGAGTGACGGTCAATGGGAACTCCACATTATTATAGTAGAGCCCCTGGTTCTGTGGATTTATCATCCTTTACCATGCCGCACACGGGAATGGAAAGTCCCAGCTTATCAAGGACCTCCAGGGCAATGTTTACCTGTCCTCTGCCGCCGTCCATCATGATCAGGTCCGGGAACCTGGTAAAACTTCCCATGCTTAAATCAGCGCCCTTTTCCTTCAGCTCCTCTGTCTCCCTCATACCGTGGGAAAACCTGCGCGTCAGCACCTCTTTCCATAGACGCATAGTCATTGGGACCCTGAACTGTCTTGATGCGGAATTTTCTGTAATCGCTGCGCGGCCTGCCGTCCTCATAAACCACCATAGAACCCACGGACTCCACCGCTGGTATTGAGATATCGTACGCCTCCATGCGCCGGATGCCCCCGATTCAATAAGCTCTAATCTGGTTGATGGCCCCGATGGTGCGAAGCCTCTTTCTTAATCCGTTCCTTATCCTGGGACAGCACCAGGGCGGCATTCCTGGCTGCCAGCTCCACCAGGCGTTCCTTCTCTCCCCTTTTTCGGAACCACCAGCCTTACCTTCTGTCCCCGTTTGGCGGACAGCCACTGGCTGATGACCTCCTCATCCCCCAAAGGATGCTGGAGCCACAGTTCCCTTGGAATAAATGGTGTGCCTGCATAGAACTGCTTTACAAAGCTGTCCAGAATTTCGCCCTCATTTTCCGCCGTGGCAGCCGATATATGAAAAATGGTCCTGCCAATCAGCTTGCCCTCCCGGATAAAGAACACCTGTACCACCGCGTCTCTCTCTCATCCCTTGGCCATGGCCACGATGTCCCGGTCCTCCATGCCGCTGCTGGTAATCTTCTGCTTCTGCGCCACCTGCTTCACACTGTTTAGCAGCTCCTGGTACTCAATAGCCCGCTCAAAAACTCCAGATTGTCCGAAGCAATCTGCATTTTTTCCTGGAGGTTCTTTATGAGAGGGTCGAATCTGCCGTTCAAAAAGTCCAGGGCCTGGTTAAAGTTGGACTGGTATTCCTCCCTGGAAATATAACCCTGGCACGGCGCGTCGCACTGTTTGATGTGGTAATTCAAACAGGGCCGCTCCTTTCCCGTATCCTTTGGCAGATTCCGGTTGCAGGTGCGGATCCGGTACAGCTTGTGGATCAGATCCAGCGTATCCTTCACCGCCCCCGCGCTGGTATAAGGACCAAAGTAACGGCTTCTGCCGTCCTTTTCATGTCCCATGGCAAACAGAAGGCGGGGAAAATCCTCCCCCATGGTTGCCTTGATATAAGGATAGCTTTTGTCATCCTTAACATGGTGTTGTACCGGGCCTGTGCTCCTTAATCAGGTTGCACTCCAGCACCAGGGCTTCCAGCTCGGAATCTGTCAGGATATATTCAAACCATGCAATATGGGACACCATCTGTTCAATTTTGGCCGTCTTATTCCTGCTGCTCTGGAAATACTGCCTGACCCGGTTCTTAAGGCTGATGGCCTTGCCCACATATATAATCTCATCCCTGTCATTGTGCATAAGATAAACTCCCCGGGCTGGCCGGGAGTTTCTTCAGTTCTTCCTCTAAATCAAACAATACCTGTCACCATCCTTTTCATATGGCCCTATATTCAGATGCTTTTTCGTTTTCCGGCATGCCGTTTTACCGGGCTGCGCCTGCCGGCGGACAGTCTCTGGAGGGAACGTTCTCTTGATCTCTGCCGGGACAGTTCTCTACGGGAACGTTCTCTGCCGGGACTGTTTCTGCCGGAACGTTCTCTGCAGCGTCCCCCTCTGTCTCCAGCGCCGCCCCTGGACTGGGATATACGCTGGTCCTCTTCCTCTGCTTCCTCCGGAGTAAGCAGCCCGCCGTAGTGATAACTGACCCCTGCATCCCAGAGAATCCACTGGTCAGCCTGCATCGTAGACAGCCTGTATCTGCTGCCTCACCTGTTCATCGCCATATTTAATATAATGTTTCCAGATAGGACGCAGTAAAGTCCTGAAGCCACGGCCTTACCACCACGGCCTGCGGCGCATCCTCCTTTTGCGGATGCGGCCAGAAGCTCCCTGAACCATTCAATGCATTTAATATTTATCATACGGCTGGGTATCCGGATACTCTATTCCAAAATTTCCCGGCCCGTAGTGGGATGGATAAATCATGGGGCATATATAATCCAGCTGCTCCGCCATGTCCTCATATTCTGGCCCACGGCGCAGCCGCATCCTCCTCGCTGCGGCATAATGGTGCCGAATACATCGGCCGACACAAAGAGTCCTTCCTTTGCCCAGCAGCTCATCATGGGCATAGCCTATGAACTCCGTAATAGCCTGGGTCTTATTGCGTCCCTGGTATCCGCGTCGTCAAAACAACATCATTCATGGTCTTGTCCACGGCAAACCGGATATAGTCGAACTGAATCTCATCAAATCCCGCTTCGCCTGCTTCTTTTTCCCCACCTCAATCAGATAATCCCAGACTTTCCTTCTTATAAGGATTTACCCATGCAAGGCCTTTATTATCCCGGTAAATCTTGCCGTCAGCCACATGCAGGCTCCACTCGGGCTTCTGTTCTGCAAGATAGGGGTCCCTGAACGCCACTACCCTGGCTATGGTATAGATTCCATGCTCCTTAAGCTTTGCCATAAGCGCAGGCATGTCCTGGATAAAAAACCTGGCAGGCCCCTATCTCATTTACCGTAGGGGAATCCATGGCATAGGTGATCCTTCCCTGGTCATCCTTCACATCAATGACCACTGCATTGAGGGCTCTGTCCTGTCGATCTCCTCAATGATCTTATCCATCATATCACCGGTACCGGCCACATAGGCGGATACATAGATGCCCTTTACCTTTACCGGGTTTCTGGGCGGGTATGTGGAAATGGTAATGACCTGGGCCTCTGCCTCCTGGGTCTCCTGCCCGTTCTGGGCCCCTGATGCCTCAGACTGCACAGCTCCTCCTGGGCTCTGGTAATCTCCTTTGCCGGTTCATACCGGGAACATCCTGTCATTGCAAGGATTAATATGCCTGCTGCTATCCACCTTTTCATACGTAACCTCTGTCTTTCCCAATTATCTTATGATTCCTGGAAATTCCCATTTCCATTCTTAATCTATATCAAAAGGCAAATGCCTGTAAGTTCAGTGAATCAGACCTAAACATCCGTTCGTTTCCCACTATAATACCATATTCTCCCTGTTTTGTATATAAAAATATGACTTTTTGTTACAAATTCATTAATTTCTCCCCACTTTTTGTAAATACTCACATCTCCCCAACATCAAAAGCGCCCGGACAGGGGGCCATGCCTTTGTCGGGCGTGTGCCGGCCGGCCAGGGGCCGACCGTGTTTCTTATAGATTCTTATAATTTTCTTGATTTAAATGTGTCTAAGCCTCTGCCAGATGTTTCTGAAGGGCAGCCCTTTACAGCACCCTTTGCCTGCAATCAGCTCAGAGAAAAATGCTCTCCACATATTCGCCCAGCCCTGCCTCATACAGGTCCACTCCGAATATCTTGGCATCGCTTAAAACAGGCTGAAGCACTTCGTGTACATTGCACGGCTCTCCTACCTTTACGCCCTGCAGCTTCTCAGCCAGTCCCTCATACATGGGGTCCGGGCTTACGGCAGGTATTGCCCTCATCATCTACCCCCCAGCAGGTAACGGCACCATCCTGCCTGAACCATGGGTATGAACTTAAGAGACTTCACATCCAGCTCAGGCCTTGCCATGTATGCCTTAATGGTTTCTCCGAAACGGATGGGCAGCTTCTGGGATGTGTCGCAGGCAATTCTCTGTGGCGTATCAGGCATAAAAGGATTGGGCACGCGGATCTGCAATACCTCGTCAATAACTTCTTAGGAGAAGAATGCCGGGATCCACCACCACAGGAAGTCCTTCTTTGCTTAACCGATGATTTCCACACCAGCTTCACCAGGTCTGCGTCCTTCATCTCCTCGCTGATCTTGTAGTGTAGCCCAGGAGACAGCCATATACAGCCAGGGTGGTGTGAAGGGGATTCAGGCAGGTGCACACCTTCATGCGCTCCACCTTTTCTACGGTATCCCTGGTAGTAAACATGACCTACCATGCTCCAGCCTGGGGCGTCCGTTGCTGGTGACAATCACCAGGTATTCCTTCTCTGTATCTGACAAAAAGCCCTGTTCCTCCTGGTGACAATCTTCTTTACGCTGTCATCGGACGTGGGGTGATTTTGTCAATCATGCTCCACGGGAAGGAAACATGCGCCGGTTCTCAATATACTCCAGGAATCCGCTGTCCAGCCTTTCCGTTCTCTGTCCATGCCTTTGCATAAGCGTCCACAGCCGCATGCACAGCTTATCGCCGTTGTGGGACAGTTATCCATGCTGACCAGGGCCAACGGGCTGCACCATGGGTATATCTCCAGTAAACAAGGGCGGAGAGCTTACCGATATAACTGTCTGCCTGTTCGGACCGGCCTCAAAATCAGCCTTTACGTCGGGCGGAAGGACCCGTCTGCCGAAGTGATGCCGTATCCCTTTTCCGTGATGGTGAAGCTGGCCATCTGAAGGGTCTTGCTGGCAAAATATCCCTTTTAAACAGTTCCAGTCCTCCGCATCCTGGCGATCCACGGTCAGGGACTGGGCAAGGCTTCCAATCACAGTTTTTCTCAATGGTTCCACTGGCTTTCGAGGTTGTGACCAGGAGGCTTAAGTCATCCTGAGGCCTGTATGCCTTTTTGATGATTTCATAGTCATAACCTTCTGCCACGATGATTCCCGGTCTTTTCAACACCATCGTTCAGCAGCTTCTGCTGACACGCTGCGGGAAATGCGCGGAAGATATTGCCTGCACCGAAATGCACCCACTGCGGACACTCTCTGGTAGCTGCCTTCATCGCTTCTCTGTCAAATTTTGGAAGTTCTATTTCTGCTGCTTCCCACTCTTCCTTATTCCTCAGTTCACTGTCTAATAAATGCATAACCATTCCCTCCTGTGTTTGTTGATTTCATGATTTAATATTACCACCCTGAGGGTGAATAATCCATATCCTTTTTGTTCAATACATTGCAAAAACTTGCTGTAGCAACCCCGTGATTTGTCAAAAACAATAAGGCCTGGTTTTTACCGCATCAAAAAGACCAGCATCTGCGCCGGTCTCTCCTCATAACTGCTGAACCTCAAAATATACTGCATCGTCACTGAATCACCGCTGATACTGAATCACCGCTGATACATTGGAATTCTCTGTCTGGTCAAAACAAATCATCCCCGTTAGCCGCCATTGCATTTACCAAAATCAGCATCGCCGCAAGCATGGCCCACGCAAAAGCCGCCCAGTACCTTCCTGACTTTCATTCTACTCTGCCTCCTGGATTCATAAGCCTGATAACTGAAAATTACATGCTTAATTTCTCCGTTATCCCATTATACAAACTTTTCGGAAAAATGCAAGTCCTATTCCTCTTACTCTGTCTTACATTTTTCCTTAAAAGCCCATATTTCAATGGATTTTTACTGAACTAGAATTTTTTTTTCCATAAGGAAAACAACCTGATTCCAGCGTTCTTTAGATAGATTCTAAGGAAAATGAAGGGCAATGGGCAATGGATTTTTTGTCCGCCTGACATATGTCCATCCCCTCTCCCCTTACGGCTAAAATGGAATTTTCACCTTTTTTGTAGGCAAATTCTGCATATCCGGGATATGAGCCATTTTTAGGTAAACTGAAATTACCTTATTTTTCTATCTATATAATATACACGTAAGAAAGGATACACCGTGATTACATATGAACCTTTTGGAAACACGCTCAAGAATTCTGATGAATCCACCTATACCTTAATCTATAATCATAACCTGTCAAGCTCCACCATAGACAGACTCCGGAAAAACAAGCCGTTAAGCACCACAACGCTCAATGACCTCTGCCGCATTCTGGACTGCGACATCAATGACATCATATCCTACCAACGTTCTGAAAGTGACCAGTTTCTTTAGAAGGACACATACTTTCCTTCCTCCTTACCCGGTTTTTGGAGATGATTTTGCTCCAGGCCCTAATTGCCTTGGACCGCTGCGCTTGCACGAACAACAAGCTACGAAGCCATTTCTATCTAGCATCCATACTGTCCCTGGCATCATCCTCCCAAAGATTTCATAGAACACACCCTGTCCCCAGGAAACCAGTATACCGTGGATATCGGAATTTTTCCACTGTTTTTTGGATTGTCATTTTCACCAGTTTCTCTCCTGCCCAAACCTCCTGCTGCGGGAGAGTCCCCTCCTCGTCAAGGACGTAGTATTCCGAGGGGGCCGCCTCCCCTCCAGGAAGCCCAGGCCATGGCATCAGACTGTGTGTTTTCATCATGAAACTGAATCTGTACGGTATGCTCATCCTCCTGAATCATAACTGAGCTGCTGCATGCCGTTATCCGGCAGCTTCAGACGCAGAACAGGGGACCTTTTGCAGCTTCCTGCTTTCCGGGATATGCTCCGATGCAGTCCCTTCCTGTTTCATGCCCTGTCTCATGCCTTGTTTCATGCCCTGTTTCATGCCCGTTCTCATACCCTGTTTCCAGACTCTGTTCCGGACTCTGAGACCCCGCTCGCACTGTCTGCTGTCCTGCTGACACAGATGTCGCCGTCTCCTTCTGTGCGCACCTGTGCCGGGCGAGCACGCCAAGTGCCAAGGCCTGCCGCAGCCGCTGCTGCGGCAAAATATAAAATGTATTTCTTTTTTTTCTCATATTGCAGCTCCTTTTTAACCTGTTTTGTACTTTCGGCTCATTTATGAGCTTAACGCCTTGTACCTTTAAAAGCCATGAATCTGTTCGTTCTGTGTATCTACAGAATACCATATTTTATATTACATGCCTCATTTTTTATTCGTAAATTACTCCTTCCGCCCCAAAGAAGTCCTTATCAAAAAAAGCCTGCCCGCAGGCACCCGGGCAGACTTAAAAATTCATTTAACAAACTCTTTTTCTTATTCATATATAAAAACCGCTGAGTTCATAGACACTTACAGTTCCGCAGCACTTCCCTTTTATCCGCATACCAGGACGGTCACCGTAAACCCTTGTGGTAAAGACCTCCAGCCCTTCATTTTACAAATATTTCAGCGAAGTGGTGTCTGAAAATATGCGCAGGTCCGTAAGCTGTTCCAGTAAAAACACTGCGTCTTGTCCTGCCGCTTCCGCTGTTTCCCATGTCCAGGGTCAGCAGGCCATCTTGATAGGACAATGTGACATCATCCCTGATGGTCAGGCACATATCACTGCAGGACTCCATGGATAAACACGCCTCGAACACAAGTCCTGTTTCCACACCCTTCCCAAGCTCCCAAAAATCATAATCTCTTCTGTCCCGGCGAAGCTCCTTCATTCCTCCAGAGGCTGCTGTAAAAGACGTCCTTCCCCTCATATGAAGGAGGCGCGGCATGGTAAGGGCATGCTGCCATCCGGCTTTACCGTCGGATTGGTATATTCTGCGTCCGGTATCTCCCATCCAGCCCTTATGAGAATGCGCCGCCCCTGCTCGTCCAGAAAGGTCTGAGGCGCATAAAAATCAAAGCCCCGGTCCACCATTACGGGAAACTGCGAATTCAGCCTGATGGTATTTTCCCCTAAAATCATAGTCCAGACAAAAGACCGTGCACTGATGCACATTCTGATACTCTGTTCCCATGGGCTTCACCCCCTGGGGCAGCAGACCAGGCAGAGCTGGCCTGTCCAGACAAATCAAGGGGCATTCCCACATATAGCCAAATGTTTGTTCCGTCGTAATTCTATTAAAAAATACTCCCAATTTTGTTAAATCCATTTGACCGGTACAAGGACCATTCCCTTGCTCAGGGCATCCCTGGCCCCCCAGTACCATAGTAATACTCCCTTTTTTAAAGACCTTGGGGTCCCTTTATGTGACAGCTCATGTCAGCTGGATAATCCTTGTGGTTCATGACCAGTTCCTTGGCAGAAAAAATGATATCCGTCCCTGCTTGTAAACATGAATGGTATTGCTCACCCGGCCGCTCTGTATAATCGTAATAATCATCCCTGTCAAACAGCTTTACATTGTAAAAATAATTGGATAATGCTTGTATCACTCCACATAAGCAGAACCGGAATATACGCCATGAGGCATCCAGGTCCTGGTCCGGAAAAGCGCCGGCTCCTCCCTGACATAATGAATGAAAATCCCGTGTGGTATAGTGACCCCCGAGCTTAATCTCCCCTGTGGGCTCAAAGGGTGTATACTGATAATAAATATGGTACAGTCCCAAACTGGCAGAGCCATTGGGGGGTCGTTCAGCCGCCGGTTTTCCGGCATCAGGTGGTAGGCCAGGCGGCTTTCATCCGCCCTGACCCCTTTCCCTGTAATCCCGGTGTCCCGGTACCATGCTTCATAGTCCTCCCTGAGGACCTTCTCATATTTCTTCAAGCTGCTTCCTCCTCACCACTGCTTTCTTCCAGGCTGCTTTTCTCTACCACTGTTTTTATGCCGTCTTAACTGTCTTAACCGCTTCACCGCCAGGTCCCCGCTGTCCGCCTGTCCGCCAGGATATACGGTCACATCCAGATTTCCGCCCTCAGGCAGAATCATCATAGTCTGCGGATTCAATTCCCTTTTCCCGAATCAAATCCAGGTCAGCGGCAATAAGCTTATGGCCCTTCTTTACCTTATCCCCCTGTGCCACAAAGGCCTCAAATCCCTGCCCATCCAGCTGTACTGTATTGATTCCGATATGAATGAGCACTTCCACGCCTGTCTCAGATGTAATTCCCACCGCATGCTTTGTTGGAAACAGCAGGTTTATGGTGCCGTCGCACGGCGCGCATACCATGCCCTCAGCCGGATTGATGGCCACGCCGTCCCCCAGGGCCTTGGATGCAAAAACCTCATCTGCGGACTGTCCCATCCAGGACCTGCCCTTTCATGGGGACATAAAGTTCAGTGATGATTTCCCGGGACTGCTCTATTACCTGTATTTCGATTTTTCGGGATATTTCCACGTCCGAGGCTGTTTCCGTTCCCCAGCCCTGCCTGATCCTTTTTCTCCGGGCCGATGCCAAGAGCAAACTTTTCCAGAACACCATGGTAAGGGCAAAGGAAACGCCCATGGACAAATGATTCCAATGGCAAAATTCATATAGTGGTCAGGCTTCATGGAGATAAAGCCCGGAAGTCCTGCCGCGCCCAATGCCTGAGCCAGTGTCTTGGTGGCTGCCAGATAAGCGCTTCCTGCCGCCGATCCGGCCATGGCTGCATAGAATGGATACTTCAGTTTCAATGTCACACCAAACATGGCTGGTTCCGTAATGCCTAACAGGGCAGAAATACCGGATGCAGAGCAGATGGACTTTCATTTTGTTGCCATTCTTTGTCATAAAAGCACTGCCAGGACCGCGGCGCCCTGGGCCACATTGTTCATGCTGGCGGTTGAGAAATGAAGCTTCCGCCTGTATGGGCGCTGTCGGCCAGCAGCTGTTCTCAATGGCAATAAAGCTGTGGTGCATTCCGGTCATGGTAATAGGAGCATATGCAAATCCAAAGAGTGCTCCGCCCCAGGTCCCCAGAGTATTATAGAGCCATGTGATGCCTGAGGCCAGCAGATTGCCGGCTTCCCTCAGCGCAGGTCCCACGCAGATAAAGGTCAGGAAAAGAAGTTATCAGGATGGACAAAAAGGGGTTGTCAGATTATCCAGCCAGGACGGCGTTATCTTGTGAAAGCCGTTTTCGATATTGGCCCGGGAATCAGGGAGACGGCCAGAACAGGAAGAACCGTTCCCTGATATCCGATGGCGGCTATCTGAAAACCAAAGATGTCCCATACAGGAGGCTGTGCCAGACCAATCTGGTATGCGTTCAGTAAATCCGGATGGACCATAATCGCCTTGCACGCCCCTAAAAGCTTCCTCCTCC
>VOFI01001964.1_pt1 | contig 13181 bp, 15 predicted proteins | sample 5384131 | NCBI WGS metagenome assembly VOFI01 (sample SAMN12384728, study PRJNA508395) | human gut metagenome | isolation source: healthy gut H | host: Homo sapiens
TGTTCTTGAATATAAACAGATATATTACTTAAAAATACTTTATTCAAGGCGTGCTCTTTACATTACATGATGCACTGTTTTAACCTGTTTGCATTGGCCATAAAACTGCGTTTGATATGCAAATATAATGATTTTAATTCAATATCAATAATAGTCGTATTTGACAAGAAATCAACTTTATGGAATTTGCTGGCTTTTGTATGGCAATTATATAAATGGTACAGAAGTACAGAAAACTATGTAATAGTTTAAACAATCCATATTTGTACCAAAATTATCGTTTAAATATTATGCTTAAAGAGGACATCTGATGACATTTGATGACATCTGATGACACCTCTGAATCATAGCGCATTATCCCCATTTATCTTTGTTGTCGAATTCAAATTTATGTCTTACCCAAACGATTCGACAATGAAAAGAAGAATCCTTTTTTCTGTGATGTGTGCGGTCATCGCCGCAAACACCTTTGCGCAGGGCCAGGGCCTTGCGGGTATCAACGAGGCAACCAGCCTCATGACCTCGTATTTCGATCCCGCCACCAAACTATGCTATGCCATCGGTGCGGTGCTTGGTCTGGTAGGCGGTATCAAGACCTATGGCAAATTTTCCAGCGGAGATCCCGACACTTCGAAAACCGCCGCCAGCTGGTTCTTTGCCTGTATCTTTCTGATCGTAGCCGCCACCATCTTACGTTCCTTCTTCCTCTAAAGCCTATGGAATATTCGGTAAACAAAGGTGCCGGCAACCCCGTCGAGTTCAAAGGACTCAAGTCGCAATACCTGTTCGTCTTTGCCGGAGGGCTTGCGATGGTGCTCCTTATGGTAGTCTTTCTTTACCTGACGGGGGTGGACCAATGGATATGCTTATCCTTCGGAATCCTGTCCGGCAGCCTGTTGGTGTGGGTGATATTCCGTTTGAATGCCCGTTACGGTGAACACGGGCTGATGAAGCTGCTGGCTGAAAAACGACATCCACGCTATCTGATTCACCGCAAGAGAGTTTTCAGATTATTCACAAGAAGAAGAAAAAAACAACAATCATGAGAAATGTATTAAAGGCGGAAACGCTGGAACGCAGATTCCCCCTGCTATCGGTAGAAAACGGCTGTATCGTGAGCAAGGATGCAGACCTGACCGTGGCTTTCGAAGTGGAACTGCCCGAACTGTACACGGTAACGGCAGACGAGTATGAGGCCATGCACTCCTCCTGGATCAAAGCCGTGAAGGTATTGCCGGAACATAGTGTCGTCTGCAAACAGGACTGGTTCGTCAAGGAAACCTACCGTCCGAAGACCGATGACGGAGAACAGAGCTTCCTGACACGCAGCTATGAGCTGCATTTCAATGAAAGACCTTACCTGAATCACAAATGCTACCTGTTCCTGACGAAGACAACCCGCGAACGCAGCCGCCGGAAGAGTGACTTCAATACCCTTTGCCGGGGATTCCTGTTGCCCAAAGAGATAACCGACAAGGATGCTGCCGCCCGCTTTCTTGAGGCGGTGGAACAGTTCGAGCGTATTATGAATGATTCCGGACATATAAGGCTTCGCCGTCTGGAAACAGACGAAATCACCGGTACGAAGGAACGTCCCGGACTGGTGGAAAAATACTTTTCCCTCTCGCTGGAGGATGAGACCGCCGTATTGCAGGACATCTGCCTCAAGCCCGGCAGGATGCGCATCGGCGACAAACGCCTCTGCCTGCATATCCTTTCCGATACGGAAGACCTGCCCGGCAGACTTTCCACGGACATGCGCTACGAGAGGATGTCCACGGACCGCAGCGACTGCCGCCTCTCCTTTGCCGCACCCGTAGGACTGCTGCTGTCATGCAACCACATCTATTCGCAATACGTGTTCATCGACGACGCACAGGAAATCCTGCAGATGATGGAGAAAAACTCGCGCAATATGCTCTCGTTGTCAAAATACAGCCGGAGCAATGCCATTAACCAGGAGTGGACGGAGATGTATCTTGATGAGGCACATACCAAAGGAGTGCTTCCCGTCAGATGCCACTGCAACGTCATCGCCTGGGCGGAGGATGCGGAAGAGTTCCGCCGCATCAGGAACGACACGGGCAGCCAGCTGGCCATGATGGAATGCACGCCAAGGTATAACACCATTGACACACCGGTCATCTATTGGGCGGGAATCCCCGGAAATGCAGGCGACTTTCCATCCGAAGAATCCTTTTATACCTTCCTGGAACAGGCCGTATGCCTCTTTGCCGGAGAGACCAATTACAAGAGCTCGCCCAGTCCGTTCGGAATCCGGCTGGCAGACCGCCAGAACGGGATACCGGTGCATGTGGATATTTCCGACCTGCCCATGAAGCGAGGAATCATCACCAACAGAAATAAGTTCATCCTCGGGCCTTCGGGCAGCGGAAAATCCTTTTTCACCAACCACCTTGTCCGCCAATACTATGAACAGGGAGCGCATATCCTGCTGGTGGACACTGGAAACAGCTACCAGGGGCTGTGCAGGATGATCCATGACCGTACCAACGGGAAGGACGGGATTTACATCACGTATGAAGAGGACAATCCGATATCCTTCAACCCGTTCTACACCGAATCCGGAAAATTCGATGTGGAGAAGCGTGACAGTATCAACACGCTGATACTGACCTTATGGAAACGGGAAGACGAGTCGCCGAAACGTTCGGAGGAGGTCGCTCTTTCCGGAGCAGTGAACGCCTATATCCGAAAGATTTCGGAGAACCGGAACATCAGACCGGACTTCAACGGTTTCTATGAGTTTGTCGCCGATGACTACAGAAGAATGATTGAAGAGAAAAAGGTGCGTGAGAAGGATTTTGACATTGACGGTTTTTTGAACGTTCTGGAACCGTTCTACCGGGGCGGAGACTATGACTTCCTGCTGAACTCCGACAAGGAACTGGACCTGACAGGCAAACGGTTCATCGTATTCGAACTGGACAATATCAGCAGCAACAAAGTGCTTCTTCCGGTGGTGACACTGATCATTATGGAAACTTTCATCGCCAAGATGCGCAGGCTCAAAGGTATCCGTAAGATGATATTGATAGAGGAATGCTGGAAAGCCCTGATGTCCGCCAATATGAGCGAATACATCAAGTACCTTTTTAAGACCGTCAGAAAATATTTTGGCGAGGCTGTGGTGGTGACACAGGAGGTGGACGACATCATCAGCTCCCCGATTGTGAAAGAGGCCATCATCAACAACTCTGACTGCAAGATACTGCTTGACCAGCGGAAATACATAAACAAGTTCGAGCACATCCAGCGGCTGCTCGGTCTGACCGAGAAAGAGAAAGGGCAGATTCTTTCCATCAACCAGGCGAACCATCCCGGGCGCTTCTACCGGGAAGTATGGATAGGGCTTGGAGGAACCTGCTCGGCAGTATATGCCACGGAAGTGAGCGAGGAAGAATACTTCACGTTCACGACCGAGGAGTCGGAGAAACTGGAAGTACAACGGATTGCCGGAGGGCCGGAGGGCAGTCTGGAAGGAGCCATCCGCCGTTTGGCGGAGAAAAAGCGAGAGGAACAGAAACAGGTATCAAACCCGAAATGAAAACGATTATGAGAAACAGACCCCTTATGAGGCTGGCGGTATGTCTGATAAGCATGGCCGCCATGATATTGCAGAGCTGTTCGGAAAGCGGTATCGACCGCGACAAGATCTGCGGAACGTGGACCAGCGTGGAAGGCAGACCTGACGTGCTGGTATACAAGGAAGGAGAATGCTATAAGGTGACGGTGTTTTCCCGTAGCGGGAGAACCCGAAAGCTGAAGCCGCAGACTTACCTGCTGGTGGAAGAAAACGGAAACCTGTTTGTCAATACGGGCTACCGTGTCGATGTGTCCTACAATGAGGCAGCCGACGTGCTGACATTCTCACCGGGCGGAGACTATGTAAGGAAGGAGGAACGGGCATGAAGGCAAGAACGCTTCTGATCGGAACGGCATTTGTACTGGGCGTTACCGGAGCACGCGCCCAATGGGTGGTGACAGATCCCGGCAATCTGGCCCAAAGCATCATAAACATGTCGGACAATATCGCCCATACCTCAAAGACGGCAGTCAATACGGCAGAAAGCTTTGCCGAGACAGTAAAGATCTATGAGCAGGCCAAGAAATATTACGACCAGCTGAAATCGGTCAACAACCTGATACAGGATGCCCGCAAGGTGCGTGACATCATCCTGATGGTAGGCGACGTGTCCGACATCTATGTAACCAACTTCGGCAAGATGATGAACGATGAAAACTTCTCACCGCGCGAACTGGACGCCATCGCCTTCGGTTACACCCGCCTGCTGGAAGAGAGCAACGGCGTGTTGCAGGACCTGAAACAGGTTATCAATGTCAGTACCCTGTCCATGACCGACAAGGACCGTATGGACGTGGTGGACAACTGCTATTACGAGATGCGCCGTTACCGCAACCTTGTGAGCTATTATACGAACAAGAACATAGCCGTAAGCTACCTCAGGGCCAGAAAGAAGAACGACCTGGAACGTGTGATGCGGCTCTATGGGAATGAAACCTCCAAATACTGGTAGCCATGATGCCGTTGTCGATAGATTTTGCCAACCTGCACACCATACTGGCAACCTTGTATGACGAGATGCTTCCCCTTTGCGAGGACATGATGGACGTGGGCAAGGGACTTGCCGGGCTGGGTGCCCTGTTCTATGTCGCCGTCCGCGTGTGGCAGTCGATGGCCCGTGCCGAACCGATAGATGTCTATCCCCTGCTGCGTCCCTTCGCCATCGGCATCTGCATCCTGCTCTTCCCCACGCTGGTGCTCGGCACGCTGAACAATATTCTCAGTCCCATCGTGCAGGGCACACACAAGATGCTCGAAGGGCAGACGATGGATATGGAACAGTACCGGATCCAAAAGGAGGAACTGGAAAAGGAGGCCATGCTCCGCAATCCCGAAACAGCATATCTGGTAAGTGACGAGGAGTTTGACCGCCAGCTGGATGAACTGGGCTGGTCAACCATAGATACCGCCTCCCGGCTGGGCATGTATGTGGAAGTCGGGATGTATAATCTGGAAAAGAAAATCCGGGACGCATTCCGCAGCCTGCTGGAGCTGATATTCGCAGCGGCATCGCTGCTGATAGACACCGTGAGGACTTTTTTCCTGGTCGTACTCTCGATACTGGGACCGGTAGCGTTCGCCTTCAGTGTATGGGACGGATTCCAGTCCACGCTCGGACAGTGGTTCACGAGATATATTTCCGTTTACCTGTGGCTTCCGGTCAGCGACCTGTTCAGCACCCTGCTTGCCAAGCTTCAGGTACTGATGCTTCAGAATGACATTCAGGAACTGCAGAACAATCCGGACTACTCGATAGACAACTCGAACAGTGTCTACATCATCTTTATGCTGATCGGGATTATCGGATACTTCACCGTGCCTACGGTAGCAGGCTGGATAGTGCAGGCAGGCGGTGCCGGAAACTTCAGCCGTAACCTGAACCGTACAGCCACCAAGACAGGCGGGCTTGCAGCCGGAGCAGGCGGTGCCGTATTGGGGAATATCGGAGGCAGGCTGAGGGGCAAATAAATCCTGCGGAGCCTCCTTCCCATGAGTCGGGCAACCCAAGATGACGGGTCCGGTGACCTGTCGGAACGGGATGTCCCGTCATACTGGAAATATTTATTCATTCAAACCAGACATCAAAAAAAATGGAATTCAAGTCATTGACAAACATTGAGAGCAGCTTCAAGCGCATCCGCCTGATGCTGGCGGTCTTTGCCTGCTGCTGTGCACTCGTTACCGGATATGCGCTGTGGAGCTCATACCGCTTTGCCGAGAAGCAACGCGAGAAAATCTATGTGCTTGACGGGGGCAAATCGCTGATGATGGCCCTTTCGCAGGACCTCTCACAGAACAGGCCTGCCGAGGCGCGGGAACATGTAAGGCGCTTTCACGAACTGTTTTTCTCGCTCTCACCCCAGAAGGATGCCATCGAGCACAATATCAACCGTGCCCTGCAACTGGCAGACAAGAGTGCCTATCACTACTATGTGGATTTTGCCGAAAGAGGGTATTACAACCGCCTGATTTCAGGCAACATCAACCAGGTGGTGCATGTGGACAGCGTGGTGTGCGACTTTGCCGCCTACCCTTACAAGGTGCGGACATACGCCCGGCAGCTGATTATCCGTGAAAGCAACGTGACCGAGCGCAGCCTCGTAACTTCCTGCTCGCTTCAAAACACAGGACGTTCGGATGACAATCCCAACGGATTCATTATCGAGCAGTTTACCGTGCTGGAGAATAAGGACATAAGAAGTGCGGAACGATGAGGGGAAAACGCGGATTCTTCGGCCATGCGGACAGCCGGGTACGGCTGTTCTGCCGGCGGCTGACAGGAAAGCAGCGCATCCTTCTGGCAGGCACGGCCTCGTTCCTGCTTGCTGCCTCCTGCCTGTGCTCGATTCTCTCCTGTGTATCCCGTTTCGGGGAGCCGGGCCAAAGACCGGCAATGGGACATATCCGTTCCGTCGTGTTCCGGCCGGAAAGAACAAGAAACATTCATTCAAACATCCAGAAACATGAAAATGGACTTTCAGAAAATCAGGGAACGGCTCGGCTGTCGAGTGACAAGCCACTGACTCCCGAAGAGAAGCGCCGACGCGCGAGGTATATTGTCTATCCGTTCTTCTGCCTGCTGTGCGCCGGATTCCTCCTGCTGGTATTCAGCCCGTCGGAAAAGGAGAAGGCGGAAATGGAAAAAGGCAAGGGTTTCAACGTGGAGATGCCTTCACCGGAAGATTCGGAAATGGAGGGCAACAAGGTAAGCGCCTACGAGCAGGAAGCACTGGCTAAAAAGGAAAAATGGCGCAGGGGAACCTTCCAGGAGATGTCCGAACTGCTCAACAAGGACAGTCAGGATACTGCCGGCCTTACCGCAGGAAAAGCCAACACGGAACTTCCGCCGGAACCGGAAAAGGGGAAATCCCCCGGCTCCGTCCATTCCTCTGCGGAAGCCTACCGGAATATGAACCGTTCGCTGGGCACTGTATATACCCGAATGAAAATCAGCCAAATGCCGATCTGCTCCGCCGTATTGAGGATCTGGAAAAAGAAAGGAAGCCGGCGGAAGAACAGGCGGAAGGCCAGACCCTGGAAGAAAAGATGGCTCTGTTGGAAAAGTCCTACGAGCTGGCTGCCCGCTACAACGGGAAAGAGCAGGATGCTTCCTCTACGGCCAATGCCCCAAACAGCCGGAAAGAACGGACGGCTGTCCGGCCTGTAAAACGGGTACAGAACCGGATGGTGTCATCACTGGCCCAGCCTGCAGGCAATGAAGACATTGCTTCCGGATATGCAGGCGAGAGAAATACCGGCTTCCACACCCCGGTAGGCAAAATGCCATCTTCCGGCAGGAACACCATCGCTGCCTGTGTGCATGGCACGCAGACCGTATCTGACGGACAGGCACTGCGTATCCGCCTGCTTGAGCCGATGGCAGTGGACGATCTCCTTATTCCAAAAGGTACGGTACTGGTCGGCGGCACACGTGTCGAGGGGGAACGGATGGGGATCCTGATCGAGACAGTGGAGTACAGGGGCACGCTGTTCCCGGTGGAACTCGAAGTGTATGACGCTGACGGGCAGCAGGGAATCCTTGTACCGAACTCGATGGAGTATGATGCGGCGCGTGAGATTGCCGCGGGTATGGGCACCTCAATGGGGAGCAGCATCAACATCTCGACGGATGCCGGGGCGCAGATTGCCTCGGACGTGGGCAAGGGGGTAATACGGGGCGTGTCGCAATATGTGGAAAAGAAAATGCGTGCGGTGAAAATCACCCTGAAAGCCGGACACCGGCTGTTGCTGCACTCTCCCGAAAAATGAAGGAGGAAAGGAAATCAACCATTTATTCACCAATCAACCAAGAAACACACATGAAGAAGATTCTGATGATGCTTGCCCTGATTGCGGGCACAGTGGCTGCATACGCGCAGCAAGGCAGCGGGGATTATTACGAGGGATTGAGCCGCAAGATCGGCTTCAGCCAAATGATTCCCCCGCATGGTCTGGAAATCACGTATGACAAGACCGTACATATAATTTTTCCCCTCTCCCGTAAGATACGTGGATTTGGGTTCCCCCAATCTGATAGCGGGCAAGGCGGACGGTGCGGAAAACGTCATCCGTGTGAAGGCGACCCGGAAACATTTCCGGAGCGAGACAAACATGAGCGTAATAACCGAGGACGGCAACTTTTACACATTCAACGTCAAGTATGCCGACGAGCCGTTGCTGCTGAACGTGGAGATGTGCGACTTCATCCATGACGGGGAGTCGGTAACCGTCCGAACAATGCGATGGAAATCTACTTGCAGGAACTCGCTGGGGAGTCGCCCCGTCTGGTACGGCTGATCATGAAATCCGTGTATGGGCAGGACAAACGCAAGGTCAAGCACATCGGCAGCAAGCGGTTCGGGGTTCAATACCTGCTCAAGGGGCTTTACGCACACGGCGAGCTGCTCTATTTCCATACCGAGGTGAAGAACGCCACGCACGTGCCTTTCGATGTGGACTTCGTAACTTTCAAGATTGTAGACAAGAAAATCGTGAAGCGTACCGCCATGCAGGAGCAGGTCATCTATCCGCTGCGAGCCTTCAACTATGTGACCCGTGTGGACGGGAAGAAGAACGAGCGGACGGTGTTCGCCCTGCCCAAGTTCACCATCCCCGACGGCAAGAAGCTGGTCGTGGAAATGTACGAGAAGCAAGGCGGCCGCCATCAGTCGTTTGAGGTGGAGAACGAAGACCTTGTACGCGCCGAGACTGTCAATGAACTGAAAGTAAGATGAGTGCCATGAAAAGAAACTTCATCTTCATTATCCTCCTGCTTGCCCTCTTTACGGGGCAGGCGGAAGCCCAGCGCCGGCTGCCGGGGATGAAAGCCGTCCGCTTACCGCTGAAATGGCCGACGGCTTTTACAGCCGGGCAGACCGCCATGATGCGGGCTATGCCTTCTCGCTGGCTGTATCCACCTGTACCGGGAGCGGAAACCAGTGGATGTTTGGCGGTGAGATGCTGAAACGTAACATCCCTTACCGGAGTACGCATATACCCTTGTCGCAATATACGGGGGAAGGCGGTTACTACCATACGTTCTTTTCCACCCCCGGCAAGTCTTTCTTTCTGAACCTCGGCGCTTCCGCCCTGTTGGGCTATGAGACCGTGAACGAAGGAGACCGGCTGCTGGATGACGGAGCCGTTTTGCAGCAATGCGAATCTTTCATCTATGGCGGCGCGGTAACGCTGGAAGCGGAAGGCTACCTGTCCGACAGGGTTGTCCTGCTGGTGCGTCTGCGTGAGCGTTTCGTGTGGGGCAGTGCCTCGGGGATCTGCCACTTCCAGTATGGAGCCGGAGTCAAATACATTTTCTAACCTTAAAAAGAACATATACCCATGAAAAGAAGAATCCTTGATTTTATGATGACAGCCTGTTGCATGGTATTTTCCTTTCTTGCCCTTGTCGCCTGTGACAATGAGCTGGATATCAGACAAGAATACCCGTTCACGGTAGAAGCCATGCCGGTAGCGGATGAGATTACCGATGGGGAGACGGTGGAAATCCGGCTGGAAATCAAGCCGGAAGGGAACTTTGCCGGAACCGTCTATACGCTGAGGTATTTCCAGCCCGACGGCAAGGGCAGTCTGAAGATGGAGGACGGAACGGTACTGAAGCCCAATGACCGTTATTTGCTGAACGAATGGAAATTCCGTCTTTACTATACCTCGCAGAGCGGCAAGGAATCCCAGACCATAGACCTCTATCTTGAAGATAATTGGGGGAATCTGCAACAATTGACATATGATTTTAATGGAAAGGATACGGATGAAGAAAATAACAAGGAGGCTGCATGAAAAGAATACCGGCTGTTATGATCTTTCTGTCACTTGTCCTGTATGGCAAGGCGGAAAATCCCCCGTCTGACAAGGATAAGGCGGTAGCCTGCATCAAGCGGTGGGAAGGCTGGCACCGGGGGAAAATGCCTTACATCGGTTACGGACACCGCCTGCTCCCCCATGAGAAGCTGACCGAGAACCTGAGTGAGGCACAGGCGGACTCACTTTTGAGATGCGACCTTGAACGGTGTTTGAAGGTATTCCGAAAATATGGGAAAGACTCGCTTCTTTTAAGTCTGTTAGGCTTTAATGTAGGCTGTTACCGTCTGATCGGCAACGGCAAGATACCTAAAAGCAGACTGATTCAGAAACTGGACAGCGGCAACCGGGATATTTACAGGGAATATGTATCGTTCCGCTGTTATCGGGGGAAAGTCATTCCAAGCATAGAGAGAAGAAGAAAAGAAGAGTTTGAACTGTTCTATATTCCGTAGATTGCTTGCTGATAAAGGTTTGGTTGTTACGAGACAACCGAACCTTTTTTATTTGTCCGGCATGAACATATCCCTAACAGGTGTTGTATTTTAATGTAACCGAAAGACATAAAATGTGTTATTGAGCATATGGTGCATAAAAAATGCTCCTTGAACATTGTCTTTCTTGATTTTTTGCTAAGTTTGAGATGTAATGTCAAATGCATAAAACAAGTCGTCATGAATTCAGAAATAATATTGGAAATAAATGGCTACAAATGCAATCTACTAAAGTATAAATACTGTTTTTCCCGTAATATAGACCGTAAAGGAAGACCTGTAACAGGAATGTTAGGAGGAAATATATATATAGAAATGGAATCTAATGGCAGCAATTGTATTTTGGATATGATGCTTGTTGATACGGACCGGCAGCGTTCCGCTTTCTTTTCTCATGCAGAACCTTTTCCGGTTTGGGGGAAGATACTGCATAGCATAGACGATATGATGTTTCGTGAACTTTTACTTCGTATCGTTATATCATTGAAAAGTTTACGGATACAAAAAACGCCTAAGCTATCACCTAATTGTGGCAATTTGCGATGAAACCTTTCTGAAAGTAAGTGTAACCGCAAAGAATGCTTTTCTTCGTCTTTATACTCGAATTGCTTTTCAAACATAATCTGATTGTTCTGTTCTCCTTTGACAATGATAGTGGCTTCCTTACCATTGTGGGCTTGTACTTCAATTGAAATTATTGTTCTGTTCATACTTACAAATTTTCTTTATTCTATATATAAAACTTTGGGAAAGATATATGAGTGACATTTTGTCAGAATAGAGATATAGGCATACCTCTTGTACATATAAAAGTGTCCCCTAATATTCGTAGTATCAGGAGGAAAAGGATTCGTTTAACACTGTAAAATTGAACAAAATATGGTATAAATATTGGATTGAATTTACCCCATAGGGAATAAGACAAAAGCTTATTTGGTTAGAGAAGTGATTGGTAATAAACTTGCTCTTACCGCACCCGATTATACTCGTTTATACTTGGGTATGTCTGAAGTTGAAAAGATAACGGACTGTAATGTGTTATTTAAACTGGGAAAAATAGATTTTTAAATATTGGAATATGAAAGAAGAAAGATTTATTGAAGAAGATTTTGAAGGTTTTCTGGAGGACTTGATAAAGTCTGGTCGTTTAGATGACAAAGAAGCTGGTATAGCTAAAAGGATGTTGGACAAAGGATATGACAATTTATCTGATAAACAAAAGTATGTCTTTAATAAGATGATTAGGAATAACAGCGTTGAGGAATGTCAAAGATGTGCTTGTGATATTCCTTGGTCTGAAATGCTTGAAGCTCTTGATAATGGCGGTTATTGTAACTACTGTCAGCATATGATGGAGAAACTGGAAAACGAGTAAGAAAATAACGGGAATAGCTATCAAGGTTATTCCCGTTAATCAGTTATTATAAATCAGACAAGCCTATTTAGGGTATTGTCGTAAATACTCACCTCATATAAATAATAAATAAGGACATTTTTCCCAACCATATTATGATTATATGAACGAAAACCATAAAGACACATTACATATTGAAAGTATTCAGCAACTAAAAAAACAAGAATCCTGATTTAGTTGATGCTTTTCTGGAAGGAGACAGTCTTTTATTTAGAGTGTACTATAATCAAAATTTAATTCCATATACTTACCCTGTTCAAGTTAAATAACGAGCAAATAGCTGCTTGGATAAAATGACTTGAATAGTCAAATTAGATACATTTACAAAGCGGGCAGAGTCATAAAATGGGAAAGGGCTAAAAACAGAAACGCCACAGGTATGATGTGATATACATCACCTTGTGACGTTTCTGTTTTTTTAAGATGTGTTTGTCTGCTATTCTTACTTTTGAAGCAAGTATTCCCCTATTGAACGATACCGGTCTTTGATTGTGGCATTTTCATTGAATCCATTCAGACAATGGAGCAAGGCTTTCTCCAAAGTGGTGTATCTGCGGTTAAAACATTGCGGATTGTCCAGGCAATAGGCATTCAAGGCATATCTGTATGGGGCATATTCAGGATTATCCTCTTTTGTGATTTTCACATGCCAAGGAAAGTGTATCCGTAGAGTGAATGACCGTGTTTCCCCTTTTGTAATCCGTTCCTCTTCCTCCAGCATTTTTTTCACGAGGGACCTGTCCAGCAACGGATATCCATATTCCCTGTAATGTTTGATATGGCAGCAATACTCCGTTGCGTATTGCTTCAATTCTTCCGGTCTTATACCATAGTGCTCCCCATAGAAAAGCAGCACTTCCCTGCCTGTTACGATAACGGGCTTTCCGTCCGCTTCATGTTTAAATACCTGCCGTTCCATCTTTTCCCTGTCTGTCAGCAAGGCAAAACCGAAACATTCCGTAAGGGTGAAACTTTCCCTGCCGGGAACGGACAGCCCAATAAGGCTTTCCAATGTGTGGCAGTAAAAGAAAATACCGTCATCGGCCATACCGGTGTCCGGTGAAAGCATAATTCTTACATCCTTGACCTGACCGCTGTCCCTTTGGACAATCCGGCAATTTGCGTAATGTGGCTCACAAGCATTCTCTTTCTTGAACCTGTGGTATTTCTCCAAAATTTCGTTCCGGATTTCCTCCTTGTCGGTCAGGGCAACTCCCAATCCGCAGTTTTCGCACCACCCGTAATAAAAAGCTTCGTCCGTGAAGTGGTCGAACTCTTTTGTGTTGGGGTTTACCATTGCCTCACACCTGACATTGGCCGATCCGCATCTGCTGCACACTATATTATT
>VOFI01002807.1_pt1 | contig 13131 bp, 25 predicted proteins | sample 5384131 | NCBI WGS metagenome assembly VOFI01 (sample SAMN12384728, study PRJNA508395) | human gut metagenome | isolation source: healthy gut H | host: Homo sapiens
TAAGTTCAATACCCTTTGTGTCCTGACAAAAACCAACATTGTTATCGCTTAATTGCTGAACGTAATACGAATGATTAATTGCCTGCCAACAAAACAACGCTGCCAAATCCGGTCTCTCAGGTAAAACATAATAGCTATCAAACAGATACGTTAATATTTCCAATGCACTCTTGAAAGTTGTAAAGCTTTCTGCTCGCCGTTCACGGTCTCCCAGATGCCCCAGCCACCCATGACATTTGACAAAGGATTTAGCCACAGGTTCCGATTCAGCAGCGTTCGGAACAAGATCATCGATGTCACGAAAACCAGTAAGAACATCTTCCGAAAGAACACGCTCTCTTTAAATTTCTGATACCAAGTCACTATGGCGTTCTTCCATCCTTTGCCTGCTGCGGTAGGCTCATACGCATACAGATAGAAAAACATGGCCAAAAAGGAAAGAAGAAGCGAAAAGCCAAACGGCTCATATAGCGCAGTCAGGGTGTTTGTGAGGATCTTCCCGAATAAATCAATAGTTTCTTTCATCGTCGTTTATAGATCACTGAACAAATCAGCCTTATACACGCCGTTCTCCAGCATCTCCTTGAAACCGCCCTTTACTGCTGCGACATCCTCATGATAGGTCATGCCATACCATGTATCATTTGTTTTCAGAACCTTCACAGATATCTTCCCATGCTCCAGCAGTTCACCAATGAAGATAGGGATCAGATACTCCGCTTTCAGAGGATTACCCGGCACTTCTTTCTCGAAGAACTCTTTGAAGCTCAGTCAAATTGTTCTGATCATCCATCTTGCAGATACCACGAGTCACACCGCCATTATCAGACAGCGTGTTCTTCAGAACGAAACCAGCCATGCAGGACTTTCCACCATTCACCAGATACTCATGGACTGCTTTGAAACCTTCTTTGCCATAGTAATCATCTGCATTGATGACGATGAACGGAGTACCAATCACATTTTTTCGCTGCAAGTACGGCCTGGCCTGTTCCCCACGGCTTTGTCCGGCCTTCCGGCAAAACTCCCGGGATATCGTTGATATCCTGGAAAGCATAGTCCACAGTTACATTATGAGCAGAGCAAATAGCTGCGATACGATCACCGATGACCTCTTTGAATTCCTTCTCGATATCCTTACGGATAATAAATACTACATGGTTGAAGCCAGCCTCTATCGCATCATGGATTGAGTAATCCATGATGATATGTCCAACATCATCCACCGGCTCCAACTGCTTGATTCCTGTTCCGAAGCGGCTTAAACAATACCAGACAAGATAAAGAACAACGGCATGTGGAATGAATAAATAAAATTCCGCAACGAGGCACTTACACACAAATGTCCCGTAATAACCAGAACCATTCCTATTCCTTTTGATATATCCACTTCTTCGATCCGGTTCGATCCCGTCATTTTTTCTTCACTCTTTCTTTGCCTTGTCCAGCGTAATAAAAACACTATTCCTTCCTCTTTTAGCAGCATCAAAATCACCAAATATGTTATTGCTGATATAACAATGTCCGCTAAAATTCGCACAGCAAACAAGTGAACTCCACTCAACAAAACACAACAAATCACAATTGCTATACTACCTAAAGCCGTATTTCGGATTGTCTTGAAAATTCCTGACAATTTCACATATTTTCGTGCATAATAAGCCTGAATTATTAGCGCAGTTCCTTCCGCAAGCAATGTCGTAAAGGCAGCCGCATTTTGCGCAAAAAAGGAATTAGTATAAGATTTAGAATTAGATTAACTGCTGCACTAATCATTGTAGCCTTAAAAATGATTTTTTCATCCTTAAATGGCATCAATATGCACTGTCCAACAAAGGTTGCCAACACACAGACCGGTAATGCTGCGCACAAAATTACAAGTGATTCTATTGCTCCCATGTACGACTCATCTGCCAAAAGCAATATCACTTCTCTTCTAAGCATAATAACGCCAACTGTTACCGGAGCAATCAAAACAATAACAGTTTGTAATATTGTTTTTAGCTGTTTATTATACATTAAAGTGGATGTTGCCACCGTCTTTAAAACGGTATATATTTTAGTAGAAACGCTATACAGACCGACATTATAATCGGAACAGATGAATCCCAACACTGTAACGTCCGAATTCACATATATTGTGCACGCTAATGCTGTCGTAAAATATAATCATTATTTGCTTCAGATGATTTCTTAGATTTAGTGACTTTCTTAAACCAAATCGAATCTTTTTTGAGCGCAGACACAGTTAACAACATTCGCACCAACATTTGCCGTAACTGTAACGACTGCATATGGAATAACGTCACCTTGTTTTCTCACAAAAACGAATAAAAGCACAATAGACAACATCTGAACTACTATGCTACGAATTGTTAAGAAAAGATAGTCCTCATAAATTCCAAAAATCCATTCCGTACCGATCGTTGTAAAAAATAATTTGAACGCTAAATGTAAGCAACAGCGCCGTGTATCCATGGAATTTAGGCACCGTAAGCAGACACATAAAGAAAACAACATATACAATCGCAGTGACGAGCATGTTGATTGACAGGATTTCTCCACAGAATTTCTTTAGTTTTTTTTCTTGATTGTCTCTTATTCCCGCTCCTTCTCTAACAGCATAGCTAGATATTCCAAGTTGTGCGAAGAGTGCAAAATATCCGATAACTGAACTTGCGAAATTGTACTGACCCAAGTCTGTCACACTTAATGTTTTTGCAACATAAGGAAACGAAATCAGCGGAAAAACGATTCCCCATCAGACTTTTTACAGCATTTAATGCCATATTTAATTTCAACGATTTTTCTTTCATTATTTTTTTTTTTTCCCTGCTATATGTAAGAGAGAATCTCGATACCTTTCATATGATATCTCTTTATCAAAATTACTTTTTACAAATTTCTTCTCTGCAATCGACATGGTGGTCAGCTTATCTGCACTATCAAAGAAGGCATCTAATACACGAATATAATCTTCTGCTGTCTGGCAATGAAAATATTCTTTTTCGTATCTTTTAATTTACAAAATACATTTTCATAGAACCAAAGTGCGCTTTTTACGTTTTCAACACGATTCAATGCGCCAAAAAACACAATATTCTTTGTCGTTGGTTTCCATTTAACTGTACTGTAGTCATCATAGTATGGAACAATCGAAGAAAACTAAAATCTTTACCGTATATCCGTACTTTGCCGGTACTAGACGATACGGATATGTATGATCCAATTTGTTAAAGTCTTGTTTTGTAACAAATGTCAATAAAGTTACTTCATCATCCTTAGCAAACGAATTTAGGTAATAATATACTGTCTTACCGCCTGCATGGCTCACATTCTCATAAGGAAAAAAAGCCGAAATAAATAATATCTTCATATAAAATCCTCATTGGGCTAATATCAAACGATTCAATGCCCGAATCACTTTCTTATTTAGTAAATGTTCAGCAAAGGAAAGTAAAATTGTTATAGCAATTACTGTTCCTGCATAAGCAATCCCAGCGGTATCAACTGCCAAAAAGTGCTTTACCACATTCCTCGCAGCTGATCTAATAACCATTATCAACAATATAAAAATCTTTTGCCCTACTGATTCTCACAGCCGATGAACTTTGAATGTTCACATATCCTTTACCAAATATCATACTAGGGATATCTTCTGTAACACTTTGTATACATCAGTTTGACTTTGATAAGAATCGATTCCTTCCCGAAATCCCTCTAAATATTGATCAACTATGGGGATCGGTGCATAAAAACAACACAACAGCGACCGCAAAAAATAGAAACAGCCGCTTTCCATTTTTGCCTATTGAAAAGAATCAACAGAATCGTCAGAACCAATGCCAGAACAATAATCCCCGATCTTCCTTTGATTACAGCAATATAATAAAACAGATGAATCGCAAATATAAATCCCCATTTCCAACAAGGACGTTTGATTATCTTATAATACGCATAAAACATGCTAAAAAGTGTTCCCACTTCATTAAAGCGTAGCCGCACTTGGCCAAACCGATAGTCATAGTCCACTATCAGAAACTTAAACGGAAAGACTAAATATTGAATGCTGTAAATCGTTGCCGCAGCAATTCCAACTCCCAGCATAACATTTATCACCCATTTAAATCCCCCCTTTGCGGCTCAATATCACATTTTTTATCGGGAAGTAGGCCAGCAAAATAAGGTAATATCTTTGCGGACGCAGTCCCATAAGGATGCTCTGTCCATAACTCTGCTGCGAACGGACTGCAGAACATACTACCATCAAAGCAATTGCAGTCAGAAGTATTTTTGTTGGCTTATCTGTATTTGGTAATCCAACGCCTTTATAGTACAGTAAATACACAAAAAAAACATTACAACCGCAATAATAACAGCCAAATCCATCTCTGTGATTGGCAAATTCACCAGATAAAAAAAGTGTTCTCCCGTCAAAACCAACAATAGAAAAAGGAGCTCCATAAAATCAATTTTTCTTATTCTCATCTTGTTATGGCTCCTTTCTTAGTTCCTGCACGCCAAATTTCACATAGCTTTTCCAAGCCTTCCAACAAGATGGATCTTTTCTCCAAAATATATAGGTTTCCAATACTCGAATCACGAAAACTAACACCTGGTACGATTTTTTCCAGTGTCTATATCCTCGTAATACAAAAAAGTAAACGGGTCAAAAAAATGTATTTTTTCAAAGTCCTTCATACGCGCCGCAAATATTGCACCCGATAGCCAATAAACATCTTGTTTTGTCTCTTGTTGTTCCTGCCACTTCAACCACTCTGCTTGATTTTTCTTAAAAATCCGCCCAATCAATGTTTCGCGACACAAATACTGCCACCTATCTGGGCTCTTATGTTTTGCTGTAAGTTGTATTTCTCCTTTTGTACCGACCATGTGCGGTCCTACAAATGAGATGTCTTTGTCATTTTGTAAATCCTCTATCATCAGGTCAATTGCATTATTCATCAAGAATATGTCGTTATTCATAATGACTGCAAACTGACTTTCATCTTGCATCGCTCGTTGTAGCAACTTGTTATTCCCTCGTGCATAACCAAGATTTTCCTCAGATGCAATTAGTGTAACATCTTCAGCTTCTTCGTAATATCTCTTTAGTTCATGCAGGGACTCATTTTTTGAACCATTGTCCAACAAATAGATATGATAATCCACCGTTGTTTTTTCGCGCAGAATATCTATACGACAGAAAGAATCGCATTACTTACTTTTGGATCTTCGGCCGGAATAAAAATCACTCCCGGTATCTTTTTTTATTGAATTTGTCACAGATTCAGAGCATCCAATCATTGTCGCACTACGATAAAAAATATTTCCATATATCTTCCTCAGTGGATGCTCATTATAATCGGAATGGTTATGAAAATGTCTTATTAATACCGGCCTTCCCCCCATATTCCACAAAAAGTAAGGATTGCTGTATGCATTCTTATTCCCAAAAAGTGCATATGAACAACATCAATATTGCAATCCTTTACAACTTTTTCTTATCCGCTTCACATTGTTAGAAAAAGCCTTCTCCTAAGTAAAAACACATGCTTATTATCTTTATTGATACTATCAATCCATGAGGCTGACTTTGTTTTTGTTTCATCAGCAAATAAATAGAAGTTTTCGACCTCTGCAATATCATTATTTTCAATCATATCCAACGAATCAATAAAATTTCCTCTATAGGGTGCAGAGTAATTCAAAATCTGCAATACTTTCATTATATTCTCTCCTCCATCTCATATAACTCGTGCAACTTATGTGCTGTAACTTTAATGTCAAATATCCGCGCTTTTTCCACTGCATTTCTGCTCATTGCTTCTATACTTCCATCACACAACTTTTCATACATCTGAGAAATCATTTCAGCAAGTTTCCCAGCATCTACATCTTTTTCAAGAAAGCCCTCTCTTCCACTTGTAATCAATTCTGGAATTGCGCCTTTTTCAAACGCAATGCAAGGCAATCCCGTCGCCATTGCTTCAACAAGTGTAATTCCAAATCCTTCGGGACACCTTGCTGGATGGACAAATACATCTGCTGCATACAGATAATCTCTTACTCGATTACTTTTTTCCTTCAAATGATTTTGTCTTGGACTCCTAACTCAGCGGCCATTCTTTTTGCATTCTAGCATATCAGTTCCTTCACCCACGAAAAACACTTTAACTTTAACATTTTGGGGTAAATCGAAATCGCTTGAATTAAAAAGATCGCAGCCCTTTTCTGGGACAATTCGTCCAACGTATATGATTCTTAAATAATCCTTTCTTTCGCGTTTGATATACTGAAATTTGTCCAAATCGACTCCGTTATAGACAACTTCAATCTTGCTGTCCTCCCTGGAGTTAATTGCAATGCTGTTCCTTTAACATATTTTGAGATTGCAATTCCGCCTTGTGCCATAGAAAAGCACTTTCTGTAAAGCATTCGATTGACAATGCCCTTCCAGCCAACACCCATTGCGCCTACCATGTCACAGTGCTCATACATGAAAATTTTGCTGTCGGAATTTTTTTCTTTAAGAATAGGAGAATTCGAAACTCCATAAAACATCCTGTATGTGACACTATAACATCGATGTTATGTTTTCTACAAATATCAAAAACATATTGCTTGGGAATCTCATTGTATGGACACTGATAATGTCTCTTTGAACTATGAATGTAAATATACCTGTGGCTATGATTTCCTGATCCGTTACAAACAGGAAATCAATTGTTTTATTATATCCACAACTATTTAGCCAGAGGTAAAATTCCGACTTTAGTTCTCCAAAATAACAGCTTATCAATCTAATTTTATACATTAGCCTATTTTACCTCCTATCACTTTTCTTACCCAAAAGAATCTATCTTCCAGCATCAAGCACAAGCAGTGATACACTGGAAGATGAAGTTCCTGAATCATATATGTTTCTGTCTGCGGTACTTTGATACAAACGTCACTCATCAGTTCCAATTTGCTGCTCTTTGCACCAGTCAAACCAATGACCTTCATACCTTTGGCATGGGCAGTCGTTGCCGCATACAAAACATTTTTACTGTTTCCACTTGTAGAAATGCCAAGAAACACATCCCCTGCTTTACCGTAACCATTAACCTGCTGTGCAAAACAAAGCAACGGCTCGCAGTCGTTCATATATGCAGTAGATAATGCTGGGTGTCCATCCAACGCAATCGCGGGAAGTGCACCTTGTAAATTTTCCGCAAGAACAGTTCCTAATTCCTGATTTTCGTGCCATAAGCTTTTCCGCAAAATCAGCTCTGGGCTTTCTCGGCATTTTAAAGCCTTTCATTAGTTCACCAACAATATGCTCTGCATCTGCAGCCGAACCTCCATTACCTGCCACAAGCAGCTTTCCACCATTTACATAGCACTCTTCCAAAAGCAGATATGCAGAGATAATACTGTTCTTTTCTGATTCAAGTGAAGGGTAACGTTCCACTAATAAATCAATATGCTTCATCAATCTTTTTTTCCAACTCACTCATTTCGATACCCTTTCTTTTATTTCAGACACTAGTCCATAATAATATTACCAAGATGACTCACCGTAATAATAATGTCAGTAAACCCTTGGTCACGCAGACACTCCAGCTCATGTTCCAGTACTGGTTTCCCTTCAATTTTAATCATAGGCTTCGGGATATCACTGGCAACTGAAGAAATACGCGTTCCCTTGCCTCCTGCCATTATTACTACTTTCATCTCTTCATTCCTCACTCAAAATTAGTTCTTTGGTTCGTAGGTTTCCGGTGTATAATGAATCACCCTCGTACCACCATCCTCAAATGCAAACGGAATATGCATCAGGTCACGCATCGCCCAACGCACCGCATCCTGACGTTCAGGCTGAACATAGAATACAAGGAATCCGCCACCACCAGCACCCAGCAATTTTCCGCCCAATGCACCAGCCGCCACGCCTTTTGCATAAAGTTCATCAATACTATTTGTAGAAACAGCCGATCCAGTTTGACGCTTAAGTTTCCAAGTGTGATCCAGCATTCTACCGAAATCATCCAGATCTGCATTCTTGTCTGTCAGAACACGCTCTGCATCATCAACCAGAGCAAGCATCTCTTTCAACTGAGCAGTCTTATCTTGTTTTCCTGCTGCATTTGCTTTCTGCACATCAGAAGAGAAACGGGTAAACCCAGTGAAAAACATCATCAAATTCTGATTAAGTTGCTTCTTTCTCTCCGGTGAAATAATAACCTTCCTCAAAAACAAAGAAATTATTATTCCTACTGCTGCCGCTCTTGCGCTGCTAAAAGTCGGTGTGACAAGAAAAATAAAAAAGAGTGCATACAAATACCAGTACGGTGAAGTCGGGTGAAGAAATAATGTATCACTCAAACCTCCAATCTGATCGTTAACACTGCTTGAAAATAACTTTTTAGCACCCATGTAGCAGTTGTAAAAGTGGCATAGGGTACGCCGAGTGCCAATGCCTTTTTCGACACATTCTTGCACCAACTACTCACGCTATTTACATTGCTGTACTTCTGATATAGGTATCCGCTACAAATAAAGAACAGCGGTACATGGAAGTAGTAAATTGTTGTGTTAAACCACTGGTACAAATCATTTTCAGGCAGAATATTCGCCTTCGTCATGCTTTGGAAGAAATGACCCAGCACAACCAATATACAGGCAATGACTTTTACATCATCGACCCATTTTCTCTTGTTCTTACCGCTGTCTTTTCACCCATTACTTCGTCTCCGGCAGATCTTCAGCTCATACATGCTGTACGGATGCTTGGTGAACAGAGCCTTGAACTTGTGAACCAGAACCCAGGTAGCAGGCTTCCAGATATACTTGTGCATAGCAGGGCTGACAGAACCGATCATCCAGCAGTCACGGTCGCAGCAGCGAACCTTTGCACGAACCTCTCTGCTTCCGGGCTGTTCCACAGCTCATCCCAAGTCTGATTGTTCAGGTTTCCCATGACCTCTTTGTCCTTGGTTCCGTTGCAAGGCATGACGTCGCCATACGGGTCAATGAAGAACGTGTCGAAACTCATGTCGCAAGGCAACAGGCGCTTCTGACCGTAGATGTAATTGATCAGACCGTGATTAAAGTATGCACGGAACCACTTTTTCGGGCTGTTGCTGCGGAGCAGTTCATTGACCAGATTCTCGAAGTTCTTTTGCAACCATCGGACGATCGTGGATGATATTCTTCGCCTCAACGAAGTAGAAGCTGTTATGCAGAGAAGCAGTTGCAAACTCCATGCCCATCTCATCGGAAATCTTGTACAGCGGAACCAGGTCAGGAGCATTCTTGTCCTGAACAGTCATACCGAAGCCAACGTCCTTCATGCCCATCTCACGCAGCTTCTTCAGTGTGCCGTAACCACGCTGGTAGCCGTTCTGCAGACCACGAATCTCGTTGTTGGTCTGCTCCAGACCTTCGATAGAGATACGAATACCGATCTGCGGAAACTCTTTGCACAGGTCAACGATGCGGTCAGTAAAAAGCCGTTGGTAGAGATAACGATACGATCAGACTTCTTGTACAGTTCGCGCACGATATCTTTCAGGTCAGTGCGGATGAACGGCTCACCGCCAGTGATATTTGTGAAATACATCTTCGGCAGTTTCTTGATGGTTTCAGCTGATTTCCTCTTCCGGCTTGGAAGGTGCTTTATAGCGGTTGCACATGGAGCAACGCGCATTACATCGGTACGTCACGATGACCGTACCATTTAACTTCTTTTCTTCAGACATGATTAACTCTCTAACTCTCTCTTTTTAAGAATGTTTCGACTTTATTTAAGAACCACTTGGCACATACCGAAAACACAATCGAACCACAGATGACTGCAACAGCTGTGAAGATATATGCCAGCAGATCATTTTCAAATAGATGAACAAGGTGTAGCTTCTCAAGCACACGATAAATTACCATGTGGCACAGATAAATCTCGAAGCTGATACCACCGAGGAACTTGGCGACTGGATTGACCAGTACCCCCCCCCGCTTACATCCGAGGGTATAGACCAGTGCTGCCACACAGAAGAACAGCATCGTGAGCGTAGAACTGCCTAATGCAAAATAAGCAGCCGAGGCAATCAGCAGAATCGCTCCGGCGATAACCTTGTGCTTCGATGCGAACTCAGCCAACTCTTTTCGATAGAGGAAGATCAGGCCGCCCGCGATGAAATAGACTGCACTGTACAGAATATTCGACCGTTCATTAAAATTCACTGTCACCCTATCTGCAATGTGGTTTTCATCAAAGAAATATATACTGCACACAAAGTTATAGATTGCAGCACAGACAAATGCCGACCATGCACGCTTCTTATTCTCAAGCAGGAAACAAAAAGAATGGGAACAGCAGATAAAATACAAAATGACTGCCAGCGTCCAACTCACACCGATAACCGATATATTCATATTCGGCAAAAGTCCCTGGCAGAGTGTCAGGTTTGCAAAGACCTCATACAACGCACTTTTACTAGGTGATATTACGAAGTCCACCACACAGAGCAATGCGAAATATGGCCAGATCTTGCTGTACCTTTTGGTGTAGAACTCTCCCACACCGATTTTTCTGTTCCTTGAATTTCTGGTAGTAGCCGCAGCACATGCCAAAACCGCTGACCATCATAAAAAAAGGAACACAAGGTTCGTAAAGGATGGTATAAGCTGGTCAAATACAAATCCACTTGCTTCATATTTTCCATTTGCCAGAATGTGCATCAGTGCAATTCCCAATATGGCATAGGCCTTCAAGCCATCTATTCCCTCATATCTCTCTTTCATCCCGCAAGCATCCCCCACAATGTCTTTGCATATTTTTCCTCTGAGCATTCATTCTCAAGGAAACGCTTGAACTTCTCTGCGCTAGAATCAGCTTCTTCTCTATGCTTCAAGAAGTACTGGATTGTATTTTTCCAGTCTTCAATATCCCTTCCACACAAAGCACCTCTGCCATCGGCGAAATACTCCTGTGTAGTTACCGTATCCGACGTAATTGCCATCTTCCCATTGGCGGCTGCCTGGTAAAAAGCAATCAGTCCAGCCGGTGCCTCCGTATCCAACGGCGTAACTACCAACTGTGACTGACACATGAACTCAAGGAATTCCTGTTCAGGAATATCCGACTTCACCACCATATTTTTGCCGAAGTTATCTTTGTACTCTTCAAACCTATCCCTCGGCATAACACAGTTGAATGTAATTTCTGGCATAGCCTGTGCAATTCTAATCAGAAACTCCCAGTCGCGACCGTTCCGTCCGCCGCAGAATACACTATTCGGCACTACTTCGCCTTCATATTCAATGCTGTAACCACCATGATAGGTGTCATGTAGCAGCGTGTACCTCCTATGGATTCCGAGCATTTCGTTCAAATGCTCACCGTACTTCTTAGAAGTCACCGTCGCCTGAACCTTTTTGATTTCAGCATCGGCTTGTATAAAAACTTTGCCAGCTTGTTTTTCGCAGTTGCTTTATCTTTGAGCAGAATATTTAGCGCAATAATCTTTCTATTTTTGAACTGTACTTTACACAACCACCAGCACAAAACTGCCATGAAGTCGTACCAACAGATGATAGTGTCACCCTCCCCCGACTGCTTGATCATATCCTTGCAAGCTGCCAGCATTTCTTTGGTGGAATTACATTTCTGTGGAGGATAAATCTGCCGAATCTTGGCTGTTTCATAGCCGTTCAGAAATGTCATATTCTGTTTATCCGCTGGGTTATCAAACAGCATATAAACCATCGGCCTGCCCTCCTCTCTTACTGGTACACCTTCATAATTTTCTCGTAATACTCATCAATGGTATCGAAGCTAATGTCTTACACTTACAGTTCGCACTGTACTCCACACACAGCTTCTTATCACCCCAGAGCTTTTCTATCTTTTCTTTCAAATCTTTCCCGTTACCGCTCTCAAACAGCTCGCCGGTCTTGCCAACTTGAATCAGTTCCGGGATACCACCGATGTCTGCTCCCAGCACCGGCGTGCCGTACATCTGGGATTCCATCACAGAGAACGGGCAGTTCTCATACCACTCAGAAGGGTAAATGGAGAACCGTGCCTCACGGATCAGCTTCTCCAGTGCCTCGCCTTTCTGGAAGCCGACGTTTTGATGTTCTTAATACCATTTACTGTCTCTTCCAGCGGGCCAGTACCGGCGAAAATGAACTGCACATCCGGCAGTTCCTTACAGACCTTGATGAGTGTGCCGATGCCCTTCTCCTCAGAGAAGCGGGAGCCGTGGATGCACTTGCCTTTCATGCAATTCACGAAATGACCTACCAGCATCGTCATATTCTGCACCACTCACATGATGGCCTGCTCTGTTGTAACAGGTCACGGCTCTTTGACAACGATTTCTACTCCGCCTTCTCTCGATAATCGCTTCTGTCCGAACATCGCAATCGCAAGTTTTTTACTCATAAATCTTTCCCACAATCCCACTCAATTTCTTCATCAATATCTCGGCCAACACAAAGAGCGGATAGGCTCGCTTGCCTGTCCGCTGGCTGTCACCCCACCCTCATGGTCGAGATTTCTTCCTGCGCGGCATTTCTGCCGCTTAGAAAGATCAGTCGTTCATTCTTCGGGTAAGAAAATATGAACTTCGGGTCGCGGAGCCTTTCATTCTCTGCCGTACCCTTGTCCCTATTATGACAGCCGCGTATTATATCTCTAGCCCCTCTCCGCTGAATAGTCGGAACAGACTTCTGACGGATTCCCTCGTACTCCGTTTTACCAGCATCGTCATATTCCGCACTGCTCACATGATGTCCCGATCTGTTGTAGCATGTCACCTGACAGCCCTGCTGCGCCATCCGTGTGCACAGCTCTTTACCACGATCTCCACGCCGCCCTCTCTCGACCACCTTTTGTGGCCAAAAACAGCAAGCCTCAATTTCTCTTTCATTTTCCCTTTCCTGTCGCTTTCCCCATTTAGGGATCTCATCCCCATACCGTGCCAAACTCCGGCCCGGTTTCCTTTACATCAGAAAAGCCCCGGACGCATCTACGCCCAGGTTTTTGACAGATTTACGCCGCAATTCAGACATTTTATTTCCAGAATCATCAATATCAATTTCGTAAATGTATTTATTGACACTAAAAATATTTTACCATTT
>VOFI01002345.1_pt1 | contig 13096 bp, 19 predicted proteins | sample 5384131 | NCBI WGS metagenome assembly VOFI01 (sample SAMN12384728, study PRJNA508395) | human gut metagenome | isolation source: healthy gut H | host: Homo sapiens
TCGAACTGTAGATGCCCTCCCTGTAAATAGCGTACCAATGTATTCTTCTAAGTCCTGCTCAGCTTCTGTACCAGTAATATATTGCTCAAAAAAAAGCAATGCGATAATAATAACATGGTTTCTGCTTTGGCTGACGGTTCGCTTTTTATCAAACCCAAATTCCACTACGCAATCATTGAACATACGCCTAATAGCATCATTCGTCAGCTGAAAATTTATAAAGTCCTCGGGTGAAGAATTGGTTCGAGCTCGCTTACACAGTTCATCTAATTCGTTATATTGCAGAGGTGAAATAAAATAGTATAAGTTTTTAATGTCAGCAGAAATAATTTCTTTTGGCTCGCTCAAAAACTTTGTACTTTCTTAGATCTAAAATACTCCATGAAGAATGTGTGGTATTACTGGCTTTGCACTGATAATGCTTAATAGTTCCGTCTTTTTTGTTCGGAAATGAATTCTACAGAGTTACTATTGTCACCTAAAGGTTCAACGGTAATAGAAATAAGCTCTTCTCTGACAAGTCTGAGAAGGAGTTTAGCAAGATAGCGATTCTCGTATTTATTTCCGTATTTATCAGCTCTGCCACCAGGTTCAAGACTCATGGCATATTCCTCCACTGTCTATATTTTAAGCTGTTTTCTAATATTAACACCGCGACCATATATCCATCATGTTTAAAAAGGTCTATTCTTATTATAGCATAGATCCACAAAAATCGCCTATTCCTTGCAAGAATCTAAACCGCAAACATAGACTTTTCATCTTTCAAATTATAATCGTGTATGTTCAAAGTCTGCGCTATAAGAAAAAACTCATTACTTTCAAACCTGTTATAGAAAAAATGTACAGATATAAGTTGAACTTCATTATATACACAACAATTTCATTCGAACGGTTCACATCCCCCTTAAATCCCAAGTGGTTCGCATCCCTATGTTTTGTGACAAAAAACTTTCTCTCAGATGTTCATAAAAAATGCGAACCATTCGGTAGAGCGTTCGGTTCGCATCCGAGAGGTCAAGGGTTCAAGTCCCTCCAGGTCCACCATACCCCGTGTCCCAAACACGAAAAACAGCAGCCCTCCGTACCGGAGGGCTGCTGTTTCCTTTACTGTAAAGAATCCATTCCTGCACTGCAATGTCTGGTGATCAATTCAAAAAAGACTAATACCAACAAACGACCTTTTCCATCCTGTCTATCTGATGCAAATCTTCTACCTTGTGTTCTTTGCGCAAATGAATATAATAAAACATGTTGTCTGGGTGCAAGCATGGATGCTATCGCACGCAAACAGGCACGCTGGAAATAGGGCGTTTCGTCCCGTTAAGTCAATGATTGCTGTGTGGAGAACCATATTTCCGGTGCTGCAAAAATAGCTGGTGTTTGGCTGGCTACTGAGAGGATAGGCTGTAATGTGGCTTTATAACTTGTTAGACATCATGGCAACCATAACAGAGACAACTATTTTTTATATAATGACTTTGTGTTTCTGTAAGACTTGTCGATTTCAAACAGTCATCAGCAGAATTGCCCTGCCTGTTGTTTATGCAATGGCGATTATTGTTATGACCTCTTTTATTGATATAGGAGCATATCGCCTTTTTTGTATTGATGGCTTTGCTTATAGGAATGACACTTCTGTGCTATGAAGTATCATTCCACCAAGCGTTGATTGTCATGGAGTTGTCCTATCTATTGTCGGTACCGCTTACAGAGTCAGTTGGACTTTCCATTATGGGTGTTATTTATCACGGCAATGTAATGACACAAGTGGATGGAACAGCTATTATTAAATGGCAGATATATGTTTTTATCATGCTTCTCAAAGGTTCGCTCCATCTACCACGACCTGAAAAACCACTTGCTTGTCATGGAAAGCAGGCAGAACACAGAAGACACACGCCAGATGGCGGAAAACGCTGCGCTCCCCAAATTGCAGACTATGAGGACTATGTGCATACGGGAAATGAATTTTCTGGACATCATTCTGAAAGATAAGGCGGCAAAGGCCCGCGAAAAACAGATTGATTTTTCCGCTATGGTTGACTTTCACGGGATAGACTTCATGGAGGCGCTGGACATCAGTACCATTTTCGGTAACGCCATTGACAATGCGATAGAGGCCAGCGAAAATCTGCCGGAGTACAAGCGTCTGATTACTGTTAAGGCCGAGCGTGTCCGGGATATGCTGCTTATCACCATAGAAACAATACGCCGCCGGGGAACCACCTCACAGAGGGAACCACCAAGAAAGACCGCTTTGTGCATGGCTTTGCACACCCGTCTGCGTGTGTTCCACAAATTGTTCCGCCGAGAGGACCTCTGTCCGGGACAAGTCACTTCGCCAGCTGTAATCCTCTACCCCTGTCACCACGGTCCAAACCTGTTGGACATCCCCTGGCAATACGGCGGTCATGTGAACGGTAACCATCTTCTTCCCCTTTTGGGAACGCTGTTATCTAGAGCATACCACAGGCAACCAGAAAAAGAAAGGGCTCGCAGCAAAAAGCGCCCTCCGAGACCTGTCTGAGGCCACGGAAGGCGCTGGCAAAATGGCGTTACATCCCGTGTTTCACGCGATCCTGTTCTTCTGCCCGTTTGGCATTGTTGAAGCGGTCTAACGTTCCCACCAGATAGCCGGTGATCCGGCGGATGCGCTGGAAGGGCACAGGGACAAACACAGGCAGGATGCCATACTCATCCGGCTTTCCTGTGCGGCGGATGGAGATTTCTTGGACCGTGCGTCCCTTCCTCCTGTTCCATCATGGCGATGGCGGCCCGCACAATCTGTTCGGGAATCTGCTCCGGATTATTGATTTTTACGTCCATTCTGGGTTGCCTCCTGTCTTATGGGTTGCTTTGATTCTATCAGGGATCCTCCCTCGACGCTGTGACAAAGTCACCTGGATGCCTCCCTTCCTTTTGATCTTCTTTGGGCGACGGACTGGGAAGGGCTCGGTTTCCCGCACTCCTGTGTTTTGCCCGCTCACTTTGAGAACCAAAATAAAACGCAATGACCACGGAAAAGATGGTCAAAAATTCCTGGCTGGAGACACGCCCTGCCAAGGTAAGGGCCACAAACACCACCGTCAAAAGGATGGTAACAATGCTTTTGACACAGAGCAGATCACGCAACCGCTGACGCCAAGTTACCATAAAGGTTTCCCTCCCTTTCCCCCGCGGTATGCTCGTTCCTCTGAAATCCTCTCCGTTCTTATCTTGGATAGCAATTGACTTTTCGTCCATACAGACGTACAATAGTGTCAACGCAATCCCCGACTCTACGCGCAAATAGGAAAAACCGGAGGTATGGACATGAAGTTTTCTAGCAAAGTAAAGAAGTGCGGTCTGTCCCCTATGCGGAAGTTCCACCCCCTACGCAGTCGCAGCGGAAGCCAAGGGCCGCAAGATCTATCATCTGAACATCGGCCAGCCCGACGTGGAGACCCCGCCTCAGTTCTTTTGAGGCAGTGCGTGTAACTTCCAGGCCCCTGTCCTGGAGTACGCCCCCTTCCCCTGGGGGTACCGGAACTGATCGACGCCATCCAGTCCTATTATGATAAACTGAACATGCACTTTGAAAAGGATGAGATCCTCATCACCACCGGTGGTTCGGAGGCACTGTCCATCGTCTTCCAGTGCATCTTGGACGACGGGGACGAGGTCCTAATCCCCGAGCCCTTCTACCCCCAACTACAGCACCATGGTGTACACCACCGGCGCCAGCATCCACCCCATCCCCACCTCTCCGGAAGAGGGGTACCGGTATGCCGACCGGGCGAAGATCGAGGCCCAGATCAACGAACACACCCGGGCCATTGTGTGCACCAATCCCGGCAACCCCACCGGCGTGGTCCTCACCCCTGAGGAGCAGCGCCTGATGTGCGACATCGCCAAGGAGCACAACCTCTTCCTCATCGGGGACGAGGCTTACCGGGAGTTCGTCTACGCCGGCGAGCCCCTGCAGTCCTTTCGGGGGGAAGTATGCCGATGCTGCGGAAAACATCATCGTCATCGACACCGTCTCCAAGCGGTTCTCCGCCTGCGGCGCCCGGAGTGGGCTGCATCCTCAGCCGCAACCATGAGCTGCTGGGCGGGGCCATGAAATACTGCAGGCCCGCCTCTCCGTGGCGACCCTGGACCAAGTGGCTTCCGCTGCCCTGTATCAAGTGGGTCCGGAGTACTTTGCCGCCGTGCGCGAGGAGTACAAGCGCCGCCGGGATACCGTGGTGGCCAAGCTGGCTCAGATCCCCGGCGTCATCTGTGAGTGCCCCAAAGGGCGCCTTCTACCTCATGGCTGCCCTGCCGGTGGACGATGCCGACAAGTTCCAGCAATGGCTGTTGGAGGAATTCGAGGACAACGGCGACACTGTGATGTTCGCCCCCGGCGAGCCCTTCTATGCCACCCCTGGCAAGGGAAAGAACGAGGTCCGCATCGCCTACGTCCTGAAGCAGGCCGACCTGGAACGGGCCATGGACCTGCTGGCCAAGGGTATCGAGGCCTATAACAAAGATCCTGAGCGCTCCACGCTGTAATATGAGCTGCCCTGTGTGCATCTGCGCACAGGGCGGCATGTTTTCATGCGGCAGAGGGATATTTCAGCAGGAAACAGTCCGCCATCACCGCCATTTGGGCCCGGTCCGCCATCGCGTTGGGGGCCAAGGTGTCCGAGGCCGTGCCCTGCAGGATACCCCTCTGCCACGGCCCATTGGACCGCTTCCTGGGCCCAGGGCGCCACGGCCCCCGGTCTGCATACCGGCTCAGAGATGCCTGCCCGCTGACATCATACCCTGCCTCCTGCCCATAGCGATAGAGGAACACCGCCATCTCCTGGCGGGTCACCGCCTGGGTGGGCGCAAAATACGACGCCCCGACCCCCTGGGCAATGCCTTTCTCCTCCGCCCAACGGACGGCGGAAGCATACCAGGCATCCGCCGGGACATCCACAAATCCGGAGGCCCCCGTCACCGCCGGCTCTCCCGCCATGCGGTAGAGGAGGGTTACCACCTCAGCCCGCTGAGCAGGGCGGTCTGGGGCAAACCGGTCCGAGGTCACCCCTTGTATCAGATTCTTTTGATAGAGGTCCCCACTGCCGGCCATACCAGGCCTGGGGGAGACATCCACAAAGGGTCGGTTGGTCTCCTCTACAAACACCCCGTCGGTAAACCGATCCAGGTCTACATTCCCAGAGATGCCGGGGGGACCCGCCCGTTGTCCGCATACTGGAACCCCACCCAGCTGCGCCAGTGACCAATGGACGCCGGCTCACTGGGCCCGTAGTCTGCAATCCACAAGGGGGTAGCGGGTGAGTTCTGCCTCCCAGATGGAGGCTGCACTGTAAGCGTTGGTATAGAACACCGGGGTGATGCCAGTGCGGGACTCCAGCGTCTCCGCAAAGGCCAGTGCAATGGCGTTCAGTTCCGCCTTGGAGAGGCTGCCATACTGCTCAAAGTCTACCGCTGGGCGGCAGTCATACGGGACTTCCCGGATCAGTTCGGCAAAATAGGCTGCCTGCTGACGTGCCTGGGCGGTATTCGTCGCTGTCACATAGAAATAGAACCCTGTTTTCATGCCCGCTTGGCGGGCGTTGGCAGCGTTTTCGCGGAAACGTGTGTCTTCCGCGTGTCCATACCCTGCCCGAATATACACGACCTCTTTCCTGAGGCTCTTACTTGGGCAAAGTCGATGGCCCTTGCCAGACGCTGACATCCAACCCCCGGTATGTGGCCGCCTGGGCCCCCACTGGCAAAGCAGTCAGGGCCAGGAGAAGAAGGACCGCGCCAATCCGTAGTATCCATTTCGTTTCATTGCATTCACCATAGCTTTTTCTTTGGGATCGGTCCATTCTATGCCGCCCCTGTCGCTTTGGTGAAAACCATGGCAGAAGATAGCGAACCCCGCCGGCAGTCCTCAAAAAGACCGCCAGCGGGGTTTTCTTTACCGCAAGGTGAAGTAAAGGAGCACCACAGCACCCAACGCGATGCGGTACCATCCGAACACCTTAAAGTCATGCTTCTTAATATATCCCATCAGGAATTTGATGACCACCAGGGAGACCAAAAAGGCCACCAAGCTCCCCACAATCAGGGTGACCAGTTCCGCACTGGTAAAGGTGAACCCAAACTGCAGCAGCTTAAACAGACTCAGGCCGAACATCACCGGCACGGCCAGGAAGAAGGTAAACTCCTGCCGCCGCCACCCGGGACACGCCGATGAGCAGCGCCCCAATGATGGTAGACCCCCGACCGGGAGGTGCCGGGGATAATGGACAGCACCTGGAACAGCCGATGAGGAAGGCGGTGCGGTAGGTGATCTCCCCCCAAGGTGTTGACCTTTGGGGTGCGCTTCTTATTCCAGTTTTCAATGAGGATAAAGGCAATACCGTACACAATGAGGGCCGCCGCAATGACCACTGGCGTGTGGAGGTGAGCCTCGATGTAGTCATCAAACAGGATGGTGACCACGGCCCCGGGGATGCAGGCCACCACCACTTTCAGCCACATTTGAATGGTATCCCAGCGCACGGCAGGCTGGGTGGCTGTTTTCCGGTGGAAGGGCCACATCTTCTCCCAAAAAGAGGATCACCACAGCCAGGATGGCGCCCAACTGGATGACCACCAGAAACATATCCTTAAACTCCTGGGTGATGTTCATTTGGATGAACTCATCCACCAGCAGCATGTGCCCCGTACTGCTGATGGGCAGCCATTCCGTGATTCCTTCTACAATTCCCAGAAAGATCACTTTGATCAGTTCTATGACATGATCCATCATGCAACCGCTGTCCAGCAGGTGGTCGTGGGGGTGCCGGTCGATGGTGCGGTTGACCATGGTCATGGCCTCGGCCCGGGTAATGAGCTGCTGGGGGCCGGAAGGTGCCGTCCTCATACCCATTCACAATGCCGGCATTGGCGGCCTCGTTGATGTACTCCGCCGCCCAATGGCCGTCAATGTCGGGAAGCGGTTTCCGCCGTCATAGCTGGCCTCGAAGAAGCGGGCCGTAATGGTTGCAAACTCGGCACGGGTGATGTTCCCGTTGGGCTTGAAGGTGCCGTCCTCGTAGCCGTCAATGATGCCGGCGTTGGTGAGGGTGGAGACGGCGTTGTTGTACCAGTCATCGGCGCTCACGTCGCTGTAGGGGTTGGTCTGGCTCCAGAACTCGTCCCGGCTCTCGTCGGTGAGGTTGTTGACCGCAATGCCTGCTTCCTCAGGGGCGTTGCTGGTTGCCTCTTCCAGTGCTGCAAGCACTTCGCTGGCAGTGTCATCCCCTTCCGTGACCAAATCATCTACCAGCAACGCAATGGCATCTTCTTGATCCACCTGCACCTGGCTGTCATTGATGGTATAGTAGGTCCCCGAAGGCACCGCAGCGGCAAAGCCGCTGTCACTGGTATCGCTGCCGACCAACTCCGTAACAGCATTGGCGGTGGTGCCCCGAATGGTCAGCGTCCCTGGCGCGATGCTAATGTCAAAAAGGTATACGTCTCCGCGTTCTCGCTGTCCCCCAGCTGAAGGGTAGCCTGCACCGCGTCTTGCTGCAATGCCCCTGGATAGAGATGGTCATCGCATACGTTTTATACAGGGTGTCGAGGTCTACCACAAATGCATCGCTGGAAATATAGCTGTGTTCCTGGATGCTGCCATCCTCAGCATATTCGGAGAACTGAAGACGGACGGGGACTCTTCAACCGTCACCAAACGGTAAATATACCGGTTCTCTGCAAAGACCCCACTGTTGCCGTCGCTGTTACCATCTTGGCTGTACAACTGCAATGCCCAGGCTCTCGTCTCCCCTCCAAGGTTGTAGGAAAAACGCAAGATGTCAGAAAGGTCCACATAACCGCTCTCGTCCTGCTGGATACTCTCCCCCTGCTCCTCGAGATAGCTCTGAATTTTTGCATTCACGGTATCGGGCAGGGTGATATAATACCCAGGTTCAGGCAGGCCTTGTTCTGTACTCTCCCCGACAACACTTCCACTTTCATCGGTTACAACGCCGGTGTATCCGTTACCGCCGGTGTAAACGGTAATATCTGCGGGGGTAATGGTAATGGTACCAGTAAGGACGGTAACACTGTCCGTATCCTCCGGCCCGTTCTCACCAGCCTGCGTGGTAACACTGTTGAGCAACTCTCCCCGCTCCATATCCTCTTCCGTCACCGTGTATTGGTAAGTGATTGTAGTAGAAGTATCCTTTTCCAGGGTTGGAATGGTATAGGAGCCATTGACATTTTCTATCGTGGTCTCGCTGCCATCCCCATTCGGATAGACACCGTCCCCGTCATCAGCGGATCCGTTACCACGACATCCCTCAGTTCCGTATTGCCGGTGTTCTCCACCGTAATGGTATAGGTAATAATGGTGTCCCCAGCCCGGCAGACGTTTCGTATGCGGACTTGGTAACGTCAAGCCGGGGTGAGACACAGTGACCGATTCTTCCGGCGTATCCTCATCCCCGGTCCCTTCAGAGCCGGTGACCACAGCCGTGTTATTCAGGGTTTTCCTGCGTCGTCTTCCTGCACGGTGTATGTAGCGGTGATCTCGACGGAAATCCCCGCCTCCGAGAGGCAATCGTGGCAGTGGCGCCATCGATCTCCACCCCCGCTCTCGGTGGTAGAGAGTGTCACCGTTCCGGTGGGTTCTCCGCCTATGGTGTCTGTCAGGACAAGGTTCGTCAACGTCTGATTGCCGGTGTTGGTAACCGTGATGGTCCAGACGATATCCTCCCCCTATTTCAGCCAGGGGGGACATCCCCGGTTTCCGTCGGAATCTCTGTCTCCCCCACAGAGGTCAGCGTTTTCTCCACGCTGAACGCATAGGACTTTTCCGTAAAGTAAGCAGTGAAGGTTACTGTCGTGCCACCAGTGACAGAAAGATCCATCGGCGCAAGGGGTTTCATCCTCTCCCTCTACGGGGACGGCATCTGCGGAACCGTTTTTGACCATCCATTCTTGAAAGAAATACCCCTCTTGGGCCGTTGCCGTGGAACCCGTGGTGGTGATTGTGCCGGCAGCCGCCCATTCGCCGTTCTGTAGAATCGTCTTTACTTCCCGGGTCAGCGCACCGATGGTTCCTTTGTCGTTGTCCTCACTGACATATTCGATGGTCACCTGGTACTGGTCAGGAACGCCGTCAGGCTGGTTGGGGTCGTCTTCGTTGCCTATCTCATCGACCGAGTAGACCAGATGGACGGTTACATCTTCCTGAATGCCACTTCCTTCCAGACTATCCGTCGTGGCCACGGGATCGAAAGCGTAGTGGACCGTTTCCTCCTCCATCTGCCGTTCTATCTCCTGCGGCGCATGATGGGTGCAGTCTTCCTGGGTTTCCCCCTACCACGACACTCAGGGATCCCCTTCGTTGAGGGTATACTCGGTGGAAGCAAATAGGTTTCCCTCCTCCTGTGCGTCATAGTAGTAGTTCACCGTCGAGGGTGTACTGATGCTTCACAGTGGTTTCTGTGCTGCCAGTGCCTGTGGTCCCTCCGCTTCGGGCAACCGCGGAATTGGTAAGGGTTTTGCCTGCATCCGCCGTCTCTACTGTGTAGCACGCATACAGGGTTTCCCCCTCTCCCCGGGGAGAGTGCAGAAATGCTGGTCACCGGTGTTCCACTGCAACCTGCATTGTCATACAAGGAAAGGGAGCGTTCTCCCCAATGTGTCCGACACCGCAATGTCAGACAAAGTTACGTTGCCGGAGTTGGTTACTGTCACCTGATACGTGAGAATATCGCCTACTTGGACCTGAAACCCCTCGTCCTGGATCCCTTCCACCGCCTCGCCATCGCGTGTGACGGTATAAAGGCTTTTTTCCACCGTCAAGGCTGGCGCATTCTTGGTGGCATGGAACGTTATGACATGGTCATCATCTGGATCCAATAGGGAAAGATCCTCTGCGGATAGATCAATGGCAGTGCCGCTGGCGTGCTGCACGTTGCTCTCATCATACCACCCGGTATAACCATCCGGTATGCTCTGAAGGTTGAGGACGGTTTGCAAACCCGAGGCAGTCCACCCTCCTGTTTTTCCCTCCGTACGATCTGCTTGCTGGGAATTTTCACTTACACCGCTGAAATCTGGTTCGGCGGTATTTTCATTCAACGCCTTGTCTGTGATATATGTGTTGCTGTCTGTTGGCGGATTCCCCCTTCCTCGATTTCATAGGTGACAGAATACGCTGTATTTTCGAATGGTAGGCTATGCTATACCGTTCCTCCGGCATATCCAACCAAACCTGGAACCCACGGAAATGGTTCCGCCCACCGTGCTCAGACCAGTCAAACTGGCTGTAGAAAAAGGCATACCTGCATTCATACCTATCGTAAGCCGAATTGGTAGCTGTGGTGAAATTGGTTCCACCAATGGTGTTGTTTGTAGTCCCAGAGATGGTTGCCTGCGTCCCATTTTTTTTGAAATGGTATTTAACGTTCCTTCTTGGTTGACTGTGGTAAACGTAACGCCCGCATCTTCGGCATCCTCCGTGATGGAGACGTAAAATACAATGGCATTGACTCGGTCCCATTGGATGTCAGAGGAGGAGACAAACGCCGTATCACCATGCGCAAGCGGCGTCAATGTTTCCCCGTCTGTGCTATAGTAAACTTGTACCTCCTCAGAAAGACTCCCATCGGTGGTATTGTAAAAAAATAGTAACCCCAGCTACCGTTATCAAATGCCGCCAGCACCTGCACAGGAACCAGTGAGATTGCCATTGCTAAAACCATCAACGCTGACAACAATCGTTTCTTTTCGCATGAAAGTTTCCCTCCTTCTTTATGTGTCCGTGGTTTCTTGTTGTTTGGCAGATCCTCCAAAATGCACCGCCGACCATAGGATGCCAGCTCGTGACGAAAGATAGCGTTTATGGCGTTCCCTTGCGATGACTGTCTATCCTGGGAACGTGGGGCCCCAGCAAGGGGCAACCTGGCAGGTTATCCTTCTCATCCTGGCTCTGCGCAATGCGGAACAGCCGTCTGGAAAATGACAGTTGTGTCCCGTGCCGTCTTGCTCTAAAGCCTGGCTGCAACCATTTCATCCCTCCTTTTTTCAAAATTTGACAGGTCTTCGCTTGAGAATGGCCGCCAAACCGTACCCATTAGAGCCGTATCCCCCACGTCTACGGCCCTGCTTTTTTACAGTAGAAGAAAACCTTAAAACAAATTTAAAAAACCTGTGAATGAATTGTGAAGGATTGGTTTTGGTCGTGCTCCATGGTTTTGCGGCAGCGGGAGGAAGCTTCTGAGGATGGAACTTGCATGAAAAACACCGGCCCGGAAATTCCGGGCCGGTGTTCAAGGGAAAACGAATAAAAACCTCCAAAGACCTTTCTACATAAGGACTTTGGAGGTTTTGCAACGTGGTGCGGATGACGGGACTTGAACCCGTACGTCATGGACACACGCCCCTCAAACGTGCCTGTCTACCAGTTCCAGCACATCCGCATTTTTGGCTGCTAGGATAGTATACTCATTGTGGGACGATTTGTCAATCCTTTTTGCGCTTTTCAAAAAAGATTTCTATCCCCGGGACGGGCAGGATGGCTGCCTGTCCCGGGGACCCCATTACTCTTTCAGGGAAGGGGGATATACCCTTGGTCATGCAGGGATTTTAACGCCTGCTCCACCACAGGCCGGTCCTCCTGATAGGTCACCCCGAACCATACGGCGTCGGTGTGAAGGACAGACACTGTCATCTGGCCCGCAGTGATGAGGCGGTCCACCAGCACAGGCAGCAGGCACTCCGCCTTCTCCTCTTCTGGGGACAGGCCCTGGAGGAATTCCCGGAAATAGCGGTCCATCTCCTCAAAGATCCAGGGCGTAAATCCCCAGAAATTCATGGAGACAACACTCTCGGGATCCAGCGGACCTCTTGCGCCGGGTCCGCCGCGTCTACAATGGCGCCCAGCTTCCCGTCCTTCAGCTGGCAGACCCCCGGGAGACGGTGCCGTTGTCACTGACGGTGTTCTTGAGCCGATAGCCCACCATGGTCCCCTGCCCCACCGGCGGAAGGGCCAGCAGTTCCTGGAGAATGGTGGCAAAGGCAGACACCCCCAGTAGTAGTAGTCATCGGCAAAGGGTTGATGATCCCGGGCGCATAAGGGTGGGACCGTGCCAAAGGGCTTGGTACGGCCCTCAGGAATGGTATAAAATCCGGGGACACTGGAAAAGTCCTGTACCGCATAGGCTACTTCCACTGGCCCCCTGGGGGTGCGCATGGTTGGTCGCCGCATGCAGGGCGCGGATGGTAGATTCCATCCCCGGTTTGATGATAAAGACAATTTTGTGGAACCCGGCCCGCACTGCGTCATACACCGAGTATTCCATAATGGCCTCCCCGTAGGGGGCCAATGCCGTCGGTTTGTTTTTCTCCGCCATAGCGGGAACCCATACCGGCGGCCATGATCACCAAAGCTGCTTTCATATCCGTATCGCTCCATTTCACCGCAGCAAGCGGGTTTTCTTGCCCCATTATACTATGCCCAACGGATTTTTTTTCCATCATACGGCCTGGGTTTTTGTCAATTCTTGCAACTTTTTGCCCGAACCCCTATTCTCTGCCGGAAAATGTGGTACAATACCCTTTAGAATCCACGGCCCCAACACCAATGAAGGAGGTTTTCCCATGGAACAACTGACCCTGCGCTGGCACGGCCACGCCTGCTTTGCCCCCTGACCTGCCAGGACTTTACCGTGGTCTTCGACCCCTATGAGGACAATTATGTCCCAGGCTTCCCTCCCCCTGCATCTCTCTGCAGACCTGGTGCTCTGCTCCCATCAGCACAACGACCACAACGCCGCGGGCATCGTCTCCCTGCGCACCGGACATGACAATCCCCTTCCACATCACAGAAATCCCCACTTTCCACGGACCCCGAAGGGGGCAAGTGGTCATCCCCATGCACTACCGCATGGGCAGGTGCGTCTGCCTGCCGTGGGGAAGTGGAGGACTTCTTGTCCCTGGTGAACGGTCAACGTCTACTACCCTGGCGATGCCATCTCCATCAACCGTGGTACCCGTCCGCAAATTGCCGTACTGTCCTCTCCAGGGGCTAGAACACAGACGTTTCTGACCTTTAACGCCAGCAATGCGTAACTGG
>VOFI01002754.1_pt1 | contig 13082 bp, 10 predicted proteins | sample 5384131 | NCBI WGS metagenome assembly VOFI01 (sample SAMN12384728, study PRJNA508395) | human gut metagenome | isolation source: healthy gut H | host: Homo sapiens
TAATAAATTCATCCTCTTTCAGCAATCCGTAACTGCCCTCCACTGCTGCAACTTCATCGAAGGTCTGCACGCTGTCCGGCTCGATACCCGGATACCAGATAAAAAACGGGACCGGCTCGTTGGTATGCGTACGCAGTTCACAGGGAGTAGGATGATCGGGTAATACGGCAATCGCTACCGGCTCTTCCCACTCCTTCACAGCCTCGTAGATAGGACCTACGGCACGGCTATCCAGGTTTTCAATCGTTTTCAGTTTCAGCGCCACATCACCCTCATGACCGGCTTCGTCACTGGCTTCAATGTGCAGATAGACAAAGTCGTCCGTTTTCAGGGCCTCCAGTGCGGCGGCCACTTTATTCTCGTAATTGGTATCGTACAGCCCCGTTGCCCCTTCTACCGCAGACGGCGCAGTCCGGCATAATAGCCGATACCGTTGATCAGATCGACGGCCGAGATGACAGCTCCCCTCTTCACTTGCGGGAAGGTGTCGGACAGACGTTCCATTTGCGGACGGTAACCCGGGCTCCACGGCCAGATGCTGTTGGCAGGGTCTTTCCCCTCAGCCATCCGCTTCCAGGTTCAGCGGATGATCTTTCAGCAGTTCCTGAGACTTCAGGATCAAGTTCGGTATTGAGCAGGCTAGCAGTCTCTTCGGCCTCCGGTACCAAAGGTTTCACCATCAGCGGACGGAAAGGCTTCAAAGGCACATCGTGCGGAGGGGTGCAGTCGAGTTGCTTGTTTCCGCCTTTCACCACCAGCAGATGGCGGTATTGCACCCCGGTATGAAACCTCACCCGGTCGTCCCCCAGTTTCTCCTGAAGGTATTGAATCAACACATCCGCCTCTTCTGTTGTGATATGCCCTGCCGAATGATTCTTCAGGATATCTCCTTCCAGTACAAATCAGATTGCAACGCATTGCCATCTCACCCGGCTGCAAATCGACACCGATGCTGGCAGCCTCGAGTGGTCCGCGCCCTTCGTATACTTTCGGAAGATTGTATCCCAGAACCGACATATTGGCTACTTCACTTCCCGGATGGAACCCGTCGGCTACGGTTATCAACCGTCCGTTCCGTCCCATACGGGCCAGTTTATCCATATAAGGCGTTTTTGCATATTGCAGGAGCGTCTTGTCTCCCAACGACTTTACAGCCCAGTCGGCCATTCCGTCACCCAGTATGATGATGTGTTTCATTTCTTGAAATAAGTACGAAGTTCTTTTTTATACGTTTGCAATGCTCATAATGTCAGCAAATACACCGGCCGCCGTCACTCCGGCACCCGCACCGTATCCCTGAATCATCATCGGATATTCTTTATAGCGTTCGGTGGTGAGCAAGATGATGTTATTGCTGCCTTCCAATCCGTAGAAAGGATGGTTGCGGTCCACTTCCTGCAAACCGACGGATGCTTTGCCGTTCTCCAGCTTGGCAACGAAACGCCAATGTTTATTCTCACTCTCGAGCACCTTGCGGCGAGCTTCGAAATCAGCATCCAGACTAGGCACTTTCTTCCAGAAGTCTTCCAGTGAACCTTCAAAGAAGTCATTCGGTACGAAAAGATTTTTCTCCACGTCTTCCTGTTCCAGCTTGTATCCGGCTTCACGTGCCAGGATCACGAGCTTACGGATTACGTCCTTACCGCTGAGGTCGATGCGCGGATCGGGTTCGGAATAACGTTCCTCCTGCGCCATCTTAATGGTCGGCTGAAGGGAACATCCGCGCTTATTTTGTTGAATATATAATTCAGCGTACCCTCAGCACTGCTTCAATCTTCAGTATCTTGTCACCGCTATGAATAAGGTCGTTAATGGTATTGATGATCGGCAACCCCGCACCTACGTTGGTCTCAAACAGATATTTCACACCACGCTGGCGGGCTATCAGCTTCAGTTCCCGGTAGTTCTCATACTCCGATGAAGCAGCAATCTTATTGGCAGCTACAACCGAAACGTTGTGCATCAAAAGGTCTTTATACAAGGAAGCCACTCCTGCGCTTGCCGTACAATCCACGAATACCGAATTGAATATATTCATGCCGATAATCTCGTTACGAAGCGTATCCAGAGAGCTTTCCTTACCTTTCTCCGCCAATTCTTCGCGAAAGCGTCCCAAGTCAAATCCCTCGCGGCTGAAGATTGCTTTGGAAGCATCGGCAATACCTACCACATTCAGCTGTAAACCGTTCTCCTGCATCAATTTCTGACGCTGGCTGTGAATCTGTTCTATCAAACTGCCGCCTACCGTACCAACTCCGCAGATAAAGAGATTCAATACCTGATACTCCGACAGGAAGAAAGAGTCATGGATCACGTTCAAAGACTTGCGCAGCGACTTGCTGTCTACCACAAACGAAATATTCGTTTCCGAAGCGCCCTGTGCACAAGCTATCACATTGATACCGTTACGTCCCAGCGTACCGAACAGCTTACCGGCAATACCCGGCGTATGCTTCATATTCTCACCTACAATAGCTACCGTAGCCAAATCCTTCTCAGCCTGTATGGGTGAAATCTCACCCATTTCAATCTCTTTGACAAACTCTTCGTTCAGAACTTCACAAGCCAAGTCGGCATCCGCATTACGCACACCGATGGAAGTAGAATTCTCCGAAGATGCCTGCGATACGAGGAACACACTGATGCCATTCTTTGCAAGCGTCTTAAAGATCCGGTAGTTCACGCCGATCACGCCCACCATACCTAAACCTTGTACGGTAATCAGGCTCGTGTCGTTGATGGACGAAATCCCTTTGATGGCTTTGCTCTTCGTGTGGTCTACGTGTTGTTTGATCACCGTTCCCTGAGCATCCGGGTTGAAAGTATTCTTAATCAGGATCGGTATGTTTTTGTGACATACCGGATAGATGGTAGGCGGATACACCACTTTTGCACCGAAATTACAAAGTTCGGTAGCCTCTACATAAGTCAGCTCGCTGATAGTATAGGCCGTACTGATCACACGCGGGTCGGCTGTCATGAAGCCGTCTACATCCGTCCAAATCTCCAGACTATCGGCATCGAGAGCTGCGGCAATAACAGCTGCGGTATAGTCGGAACCGCCCCTGCCCAGATTCGTTACGTCTCCCGAAACCTTATCCGAAGAGATGAATCCGGGTACCAGCGAAACCCGGGGGATTTCTTTGAAAGCTTCCCGCACCAACCGATTGGTCAGTTCCGTGTCCAGTGTATGTTTATTATGTTTCTTTTCTGTCTTGATAAAAGTACGTGAGTCGAACCATACAGCCCCTTGGATCAGTCTTGACGCAATCAGTGAAGACAGACGTTCACCATAACTGACAATGGTATCGGACGTTTTCGGAGAAAGATCTTTAATCAGATAAATACCCTGAAAGATATCTTTCAGTTCGTCGAGCAATTCATTCACCTGATAGTGCAACAGGGTCTGAGTCTCTCCGGCAGGAATCACTCCCTGCACCATCTCTTCGTGGCGACGAACTATTTCCCGGTATGCCCCTTCGTAAGCTGCATCACCCATGGCGGCCATTCGGGAGGTACTGATCAACTGGTCAGTGATCCCGCCCAATGCAGACACTACTACGATTACCGGTTCACCGGCAGACTCTACGATTTTCTTTACGCTTAAAATGCTGTTCACGGAACCTACGGACGTTCCGCCGAATTTCATTACTTTCATGCAGATACTTATTTAATGGAATGCCTTGTACGCTCTTTCAGACATACAAAACCATCTTTGTTGATACGAATAATAAAATATAAAATTGAGTTTTGCTTACTTCCTGTAAGCGTGAATCACGTAGATACACATCATACTATATATTAACCCCTAGGGGTCATCCCCATTGTCCCCTGTGTCCCAATCATGGTACACATCGATGTGACTGTATGTGGATAGCATTGCATCATTGTTTCTGTTTCTACGTTCGATTTTGATAAGATGTTGCAAAAATAAGAATAATTTCATTCAATCTATCACTTTTTGCGATTATTTTGCGATAAAAGCACAGAAAGCCCCAGAAAGAGGGGTAAAAATGTAACATAGAACAATTACATTTTTATAGTGCCCATTGCTTTTTCTCCGGATAAAGCGGATCACTTTCTTGACACTTTGCTGCCATTTACAAGATATATCATTATCTTTGCAACGATACATTCTTCATTTAAGGACTATGAACCCATCAGACACTTCCATATTGTTAATATATACGGGCGGAACCATCGGTATGATAGAAAACCCTGAAACCGGAGCACTCGAAAACTTCAATTTCGAGCAATTGCAGAAGCATGTACCCGAACTTCAGAAGTTTACCTTCCCGATAGACTCTTACCAATTCGATCCGCCTATGGACTCTTCGGACATGGAACCGGAAGCCTGGAGGAAACTGGTACACGTCATCAGTGAACACTACCACCAGTACACCGGCTTTGTCATCCTGCATGGTACGGATACGATGGCCTTCACCGCTTCAGCCCTCAGCTTCATGCTCGAAGGACTCGACAAACCGGTTATCCTGACAGGTTCACAACTGCCCATAGGAGTGCTTCGTACCGATGGCAAGGAGAATCTGATGACCAGCATCGAAATAGCATCGGCACGCGACAGAAGCGGTAATCCCATGGTTCCTGAAGTATGTATATTTTTCGAGAACCGGTTAATGCGTGGCAATCGTACGACCAAAATGAGTGCGGAGAATTTCAACGCCTTCCGTTCGTTCAATTATCCGGTACTGGCAGAGGCAGGGATACATATTAAATACAACAATGTGCAGATTCACATTGAAGGGGAGAAACGCGAACTGCATCCTCACTATCTGCTGGACACCAATATAGCTATCCTCAAACTCTTTCCGGGCATACAAGAGAACGTCGTAACCGCTACACTCGCCATCGAAGGATTGAAGGCAGTGGTACTCGAAACGTATGGTTCGGGCAACGCTTCCCGCAAGGAGTGGTTTCTGCGGAGGCTTCGTGATGCCAGCGAACGGGGTGTTGTCATTGTCAACGTAACCCAATGTAGCGCCGGTAGCGTAGAGATGGAACGTTACGAAACGGGATATCATCTGCTGAAGGCGGGCATCGTCAGTGGACACGACAGTACTACCGAATCGGCCGTAACCAAACTGATGTTTCTGTTAGGACACGGATATTCGCCGGACGAAGTACGCCGGAGGATGAACGAGTCGATGGCAGGAGAGATTAGTATCGATTTGTCAAAATGATATTCAGGAGGCCTCAGAATCCGTTTTTCCGAACAGATGCCGACGGAGTACGAAAAAACGCATCCACGCCATTCGGGCAATTATCAGTTTGACAGGTATATTCAGAATTTCTCGCCAAAAGTCAAAGCAATACCTCTTCGTACTATCTCCGACAACGTCCGGAAGCAAAAACAGATTCTTTATGCCATCTCGCGGCAGTATCCGCCAAGGGACAAAGCAGACGGAAAGATACCGGAAAATTCTTTAAGGCAAGGCTCTCCTTTCAAGAAACAAAGCCTCTGTCTACAGGAAGTTAACACTCTATTTGCAGGAAGTTAACATCGTATTCCGATGAAGTTAACAGTTTATCGGCACGAAGTTAATAATCCGGAGATCTAAATCCCAATAAACCGATAACAGAAGTGACGGATATGCAGTTATCCGGGAGTATTTATCCGGATTCCATTTCCGGATCACTGTCTTTCTACACAGAGCTTGTCAGCGAAACCGCATGATACGCTCCATAGAGTCAGTAATCCATCCATTTCACTGACAATCGGTCAGGGGCTTTATCAAAAAGAAAAACGACTTCACGGGGTTCAAGAGTCAAAAGCTATATTCTGTTTGGCAGAAAAAGACGAAATGCGTAACTTTGAGACCTATTTATCAAGAGATCAATGGCAAAAGAGAAAACCGTTTATGTATGCAGTAACTGCGGACAGGAATCACCCAAATGGGTGGGCAAATGTCCTTCGTGTGGCGAATGGAATACCTATGTAGAAGAGATTGTTCGCAAGGAAGTTCCGAATAAACGTCCGGTATCAGGCATCGAATCGCCCAAAGCCAAACCCGTCACCCTGAGCGAGATCGAAGCAGATGAAGAACCCCGCATCGACATGCACGACGAGGAGCTGAACCGGGTGCTGGGAGGAGGGCTGGTACCCGGATCGCTGGTACTGATCGGTGGCGAACCCGGCATCGGGAAGTCCACACTGGTGCTCCAAACCGTGCTCCACATGCCTGAGCGGAGGATACTCTACATCTCGGGAGAAGAGAGCGCAAGGCAACTGAAACTTCGTGCCGACCGGTTAACCCGAACTTCGAGCGACTGCCTGATTGTCTGCGAAACATCGTTGGAACAGATCTATGTACATATCAAAAATACACGTCCGGACCTAGTAATCATCGACTCCATACAGACGATATCGACCGAAAGCATCGAATCGTCACCGGGAAGCATCGCGCAAGTCCGGGAGTGCTCGGCATCCATCCTCCGTTTTGCCAAAGAGACGCATACCCCGGTGTTGCTGATCGGGCATATCAACAAAGAAGGCAGCATTGCCGGACCGAAGGTTCTAGAGCACATCGTAGACACCGTACTCCAATTCGAGGGAGACCAGCATTATATGTACCGTATCCTGCGCAGCATCAAGAACCGCTTTGGAAGTACCGCTGAATTGGGCATCTATGAGATGCGTCAAGACGGGCTTCGCCAAGTCAGCAACCCTTCGGAATTGTTACTGTCGCAGGACCACGAAGGCATGAGCGGGGTAGCCATCGCATCTGCCATCGAAGGGGTAAGACCCTTCCTGATAGAGACGCAAGCACTTGTCAGCTCTGCGGTTTACGGCAATCCGCAACGTTCGGCAACGGGATTCGATATTCGCCGCATGAACATGCTGCTGGCCGTATTAGAGAAGCGTGTCGGATTTAAGCTGGCACAAAAAGATGTCTTTCTAAATATTGCCGGAGGACTGAAGGTGAATGACCCGGCTATCGACCTGGCGGTTATCAGTGCCATCCTTTCTTCCAATATGGACGCTGCCATCGAACCTGAAGTTTGCATGGCCGGAGAAATCGGATTATCCGGTGAAATCCGTCCGGTAAACCGGATCGAACAACGTATCGGTGAAGCTGAGAAGCTCGGGTTCAAACGGTTCATCCTACCTAAATACAACATGCAGGGCATCGATACAAAGAAGCTGAGGATAGAACTGGTGCCGGTAAGAAAGGTGGAAGAAGCATTCCGGACGCTCTTCGGGTGAGTTCACCACAGAGAACACGGAGTCACACAGAGTTCTTACCATTAAACATTAAAAACATGGAGATAAATGAATTAACAGGACTGATACTAAAGAAAGCTTATGAAGTACATACTGTTTTAGGACCCAGATTACTAGAAAGTGCTTATGAAGAATGCTTATGCTACGAATTAATCCAATGTGGATTAAACGTAGAAAAACAGAAAGCACTACCCGTAGTATATAAAAACATTAAAGTAGATGCAGGTTACAGATTGGATATTGTAGTCAACAATGCTGTTATAATAGAGATAAAAGCTGTAGAAGAATTACATCCCGTTCACACCGCACAGCTAATAACCTATTTAAAACTATCAGGAATCAAATATGGCCTGCTTATCAATTTTAATGTAAGAAGCCTCAAAGAAGGCATCAGAAGATATATTGTTTAATTAAAAAAGACTCAGTGAAACTCTGTGTCACTCTGTGGTAAACCATGATACAAGAATACCAACTCCGCATCCTCCCCGAAATTGCCGCCAGCGAGCAGCAACTCAAAGCATACCTTTCACAGGAGAAAGGACTGAATCAGCGCGATATTACCGCCCTGCGTACACTGAAACGGAGTATTGATGCCCGCCAACGCACGATCTACGTCAATCTCAAAGTTCGGGTATACCTGAACGAAATGCCTAAGGACGATGAGTACGAACATACTATATATAATAATGTGGAAGGAAAACCGCAGGTTATTGTGGTAGGTGCAGGCCCCGGAGGACTGTTTGCCGCATTACGGCTGATAGAACTGGGGCTGCGTCCTGTCGTCGTGGAGCGTGGCAAGGATGTGCGCGAACGTAAGAAAGACCTGGCACAGATCAGCCGGGAGCATCGGGTAGACCCGGAATCAAACTACAGTTTCGGTGAAGGAGGAGCCGGTGCATACTCGGACGGAAAGCTGTATACCCGAAGCAAGAAGCGCGGGAATGTGGACAAGATACTCAATGTATTCTGCCAACATGGTGCTTCTACGGCCATTCTGGTAGATGCCCATCCGCATATCGGCACGGACAAGCTGCCACGGGTGATAGAGAATATGCGCAATACGATTATTGAATGTGGAGGCGAAGTACACTTCAAGACACGGATGGATGCATTGATCATCGAACAGGGAGAAGTGAAAGGAATAGAGACGAATACGGGCGAAACATTCCTCGGTCCGGTCATCCTGGCAACAGGTCATTCGGCAAGAGATGTATATCGCTGGCTGGCCGCCAACAACGTGACTATCGAAGCCAAAGGAATAGCCGTCGGAGTGCGTCTGGAACATCCTGCAGGATTGATAGACCAAATACAATACCACAACCGGAGCGGAAGAGGTAAATACCTGCCGGCTGCCGAATACAGTTTCGTCACACAAGTGGACGGCCGCGGAGTATACAGTTTCTGCATGTGTCCCGGGGGATTCATCGTACCGGCGGCCAGCGGTCCCGAACAGGTGGTAGTCAACGGAATGTCGCCATCCAATCGCGGATCCCGGTGGAGTAACTCGGGAATGGTGGTGGAGATACAACCGGAAGACATCATCAACGATAAACGGTTAACGGTAAACAATGAAGCAGAAGAAACCTTCCCCGAACTGGCTGTGCTGCACTTCCAGGAAGAGTTGGAACGCCAGTGTTGGTTGCAAGGAGGCAGACGCCAAACGGCACCCGCACAACGCATGGTGGACTTTACACGCAAGAAACTGAGTTACGACTTGCCGGAGTCTTCGTACAGCCCCGGATTGATATCCTCCCCCTTGCATTTCTGGATGCCGGAATTCATTGCCGGACGACTGTCACAAGGCTTCCAACAGTTCGGGCGCAGCAGCCACGGTTTCCTGACCAACGAAGCCGTGATGATAGGGGTAGAAACCCGTACCTCTTCTCCGGTCCGCATCGTACGAGACAAGGATACCCTGCAACACATCACCTTACGCGGTCTCTTCCCCTGTGGCGAAGGAGCCGGTTATGCGGGCGGCATCGTCTCGGCAGGAATCGATGGAGAACGATGCGCAGAAGCAGTAGCACAATTTATGAATCCATAGACTTATGATGAATCACCAACCAGAAATAGCTATCGTAGAGGCGAACACCCTCACCAGCCTGGGACTGAAAACAATCCTGGAGAGAATGATCCCCATGGCAGTCATCCGCACGTTCCATAGCTTCGGCGAACTGACAGATGACACCCCGGATATGTATGCCCACTACTTCATCTCGGCACAGATTTATGTGGAGCACAACGCTTTCTTCCTCCCCCGAAAGCGGAAAACCATCGTGTTGGCGGGAGACAGCCACCAGTTCCAACTCTCCGGCGTCCCCATACTCAACATCTACCAGGCAGAGGAACAGTTGGTGAAAGACATCCTAAAGCTCCACCAGCATGCACATCATGACGGCTATCCGGTAAAGGACATGCCTCCTACCCCGCCGACCACCGGACACGAACTCTCGGCACGCGAAATCGAGGTTCTGGTCCTGATCACCAAAGGACTGATCAACAAAGAGATCGCGGACAAACTGAATATCGGCCTGACCACCGTAATCACGCATCGGAAGAACATTACCGAAAAGCTGGGCATCAAATCGGTTTCGGGCCTAACCATCTATGCGGTGATGAACGGGTATGTGGAGGCAGACCGCATATAGCGAACTATGTGGTGAATCCATGGTGAAAGCATATATCCTAATAAATGAGGATTGCCGTTTAACATTTTTTGCTGCATCTTTGCAAACGAATCAATGAAAAGATACAGCACATGAAGAAAAACAGTATTCTTATTGCCCTTGCCCTCTTTTCTGCCAGTGGCACATGGGCTGAAGAGCTTCCGAAAGACACACTGAAAGTGATAGATGTGGAAGAGATTGTAGTCATCGCAGCCCCGAAAGAAAACCGCAAGCTGCGCGAACAGCCAACCGCGGTAACCATGCTCTCACAACAGGATATGCAGGCGGCACAGGTGAACTCCATCAAGAACCTGACCGGACTCGTTCCCAACATGTTCATCCCCGACTATGGCTCGAAACTGACTTCCGCCATCTACATCCGTGGGATCGGTTCACGCATCAATACACCGTCAGTAGGTTTGTACGTAGACAATGTCCCTTACATCGACAAATCAGCTTTCGACTTCAACTATGCCGACATTGAGCGCATCGACGTGCTGCGCGGTCCGCAGGGAACCCTCTATGGACGCAACACCATGGGAGGACTGATCAAGGTACACACCAAATCGCCTTTCAGTTATCAAGGCACCGACCTTCGACTGAGTGCCGGAACTTACGATAATTACAATGCTTCCGTGACTCACTATCACCGCATGTCGAATCAGTTTGCCTTCTCCACCGGAGCATTTTATGAATACGGAGGAGGTTTTTTCAAGAATACCTACCTTAACAAAAAGATAGACAAAAGCCAAGCTGCCGGAGGACGGTTCCGAGGCATCTACCTGCCCAGCGAGAACATGAAGCTGGACTTGAACGTCAGCTATGAGTACAGCGATCAGGGAGGATATGCTTACGGAGCTTATGACAAGCACACGGGAACCTACCTGAAACCGGCCTACAATGATCCCAGCAGTTACTATCGCAATCTGCTGAATGCAGGGTTGAATCTGGAATATCAGGGAGACCACTTCACACTGAGTTCGGTAACGGGACTGCAACACTTGCGTGACCGTATGTTTATCGATCAAGACTTCTCTCCTGCCAATATCTATGTGCTGGAACAGAAGCAGAAGCTGACCACGATCTCCGAAGAAATCGTCCTCAAATCGAAATCCGGACGACGCTGGGAATGGACCACAGGTGCCTTCGGGTTCTATCAGTGGCTCACCACCAACGGACCGGTTACATTCAAGGAAGACGGGGTGACAGAAATGCTGGAGAAAGGCATCAACAGTCACTTCCCCGATCTCTCGGCGATGGGAATGAAAATGAACCTGAACATCACGAACCCTACGTTGTTGGTGGACGGACGCTTCCACACACCGATCCTCAGTGGAGCAGTCTATCATCAGTCCACCTTCCGTGACTTGCTGATAGAAGGACTTTCGGCTACCGTAGGACTACGTCTGGACTACGAAAAGAACTGGATGAAATACAACTCAGGCAGCACCATTGACTATCAGTTCAACATGACAAGCCCTTTCATGCCTATACGCCTGGAACAGACCAGTTCACCACGCCTGAACGGCAAGTTCAGCAACGACTATCTGCAGCTATTACCCAAGTTCGCCCTGCAATACGAATGGAAGAAGGGTAACAACGTATATGCCACCGTATCACGCGGATACCGTTCGGGAGGATACAATATACAGATGTTCTCGGATCTGATACAGGGTAATATGCAAAACGACATGCAAGGACAGATCAAGGCAGGCACGAAACAGATCTTCGACCGCCTTGTGACTCAAGGCATGCCACAGGCCATCGCGGACCGCATCTTGTCGAATATTCCGGATGCGGGTGAGAATGCGGATCCGAAAGCATCGACCATCTACAAGCCCGAATATTCCTGGAATTACGAAGTGGGTAGTCACCTCACTCTGTGGGAAGGTAAGCTGTGGATGGATCTTGCCGCCTTCCTGATGGATACGCGTGATCAGCAAATCGCCCAGTTTGCCAAAAGCGGATTGGGGCGTATTACGGTCAATGCCGGCAAAAGCCGGAGCTATGGGGCTGAAGCGGCACTGCGTGCTAACCTGACCGATGCTCTCAGCATGAACGCAAGCTACGGATATACGTATGCCACGTTCACCGATTATAAAACCATCGACCGGGGACAAAATGAAATCAGCTATGACGGCAATTATGTACCTTTCGTTCCGAAACATACCCTCAACGTGGGTGGGCAATACATCTTCCGCATTGCTCCCCGCCACTGGCTGGACCGTATACAGGTGAACGTGAATTATAATGGTGCCGGACGCATCTACTGGACAGAGCAAAACGATGTAAGCCAGTCATTCTACGGAACGCTGAATAGCCGTGTCAGCCTGGCGAAGGGGAACGGACAAATCGACTTCTGGGTTCGCAATGCGCTGGATAAGAAGTATGCTACTTTCTACTTCGAATCGATGGGCAACGGATTTATGCAGAAAGGACGTCCGGTACACTTCGGGGTAGACATAAGATGCCGATTCTAATATAATAAAACCAGACATAAGATCGACTAATTTTTAATTTAAAAGGTAAGGGGTGTTGGTTTAAAACCAATGCCCCTTACCTCTCTGGGTAAACTCCTCTTGGTTTTAAACCAACGGAGAGTACCTCCCCAACATTCATACCACATTCCCGATTTATTCGTTAACAGCCCCACAGTGAGGACATTGCCCTTTCTCCCGAAGCTTTTGTCCACAGTTCCCACAACGGTATTTATAGCCGGAACCCCTACGTACTTTCTTTACAAAAAGCCAGATGAAACAGGCCAGAAAGAAATAGCCGATATAGATGTGAGTGGTGAGAATAAAGAAAAAGTAACAAAAAATGCAGCACGACATCAGTCCCAGCAAGTAGAAAACAGCAGCGGCAGGAGTAAGCTGACGGAACAGATCATCAAGTACGGCCAAAGTGACGATGATAAACAGCCAAATGCCGGTCAGGAATACCGAAAGAATGAAAGGCACCTTGAACGGAGACAAGGTGGGATTGAAGTAAAAATGCTCCCAGGTGTCGGGTACAAACACCTGCATCGTCTCGTAGACTGTAGCGCTGAATGCCATCAACAGGCAAAGAAACAACGGATAGACGCTGTCGATATCATTAAAGTAAACCATCTGTAACCGCTTCTTCATAAAAGCACGGAGCAGATAGACCCCGACAAACAAGGCGAATATGAA
>VOFI01003208.1_pt1 | contig 13067 bp, 20 predicted proteins | sample 5384131 | NCBI WGS metagenome assembly VOFI01 (sample SAMN12384728, study PRJNA508395) | human gut metagenome | isolation source: healthy gut H | host: Homo sapiens
AAAGAAATGCATAAATGGATTGATTATTTAGAAAATGAATGTCAAAGATTGCATATTCCAGTTCATTTAAATCATGAAGTGAAAGTGAATGATGTACATAATTTTGATGTGATTCTAGTATGTAATGGTTCTATTCCAAATAAACCAAATGGAGATGCCTATACAGCACATGATATTTTAGGTGATAAAGTCGATGTGCATGGAAATATCCTTGTCGTAGGTGGAGGCATGGTTGGCGTTGAGGCAAGTGAATATATTTGTGAAAAAGCACCCGGATGCACATGTTACAATTTTGGAAATGAAAAAGAATATTGGTGATGGAGAATCTCCGGCAAACTTAGTTTCTACAATGACTCGTATTCAAAGTCTACCAATCAAGGCACTAACAGAAACAAAACTTGTATCAGTAGAAGATGGTGTTAAGGTTGAAAAAGGTGGAGAAACACAAAATTTAGGAAAATTTGACTTTATCGTATATGCGACAGGCTCAAAACCAGACCCAAGTCTATATGAAGCTATTAGAGAAACGGAGAAAAGAAACATACTTATTTGGTGATGCATCATGTGTAGCACAAGCTTTGGAAGCAGTTCGTGATGGCGTAAATATTGCATTAAAACTATAAGAAAAGAAGTGAAGTCTTAATTGGCTTCACTTTTAAATTGATCAATATATTTTTGTACAGAATTTGTCATTTCTTTTGAAAAATCCGAATTGTATTTTCGTTTACAGAAAGCTGTTGCCCATTCGTTTAATGTTTTATTTCCAGCTTTATATTCATACATATTTTTTAATTCCTGTTGGTCTTTTCTATGATATTGATCAACACAAACAATATCTTCTAATTGACAACGTTTTGATTTTTGTCTTTTAAAATGATCCTCTGCAGGATATCCAAGTACTAACATGCATACAGGGACTACATACTCACTTAGATTTAATAATATGTAACAAGATCCGATTTCTAAACTTTCGGCAGCTACAACCGCATTTTGTGCGGCAATGGTCGCATCTGTTGTGGCTAGTAATAAATCGCCTACGCCTGGTTTTCTAGGACTACAATTTTCATAATTAAATAAATCATACCATTTCTGAAAATCAACACAGAAAATTAAAACCATTTTAGCCTGATTAATAAAAGATTGATTATCACACGTTTTAGATAGCGTTTCTTGTAGTTTCTTATCTTGTACATCAATGATTGTATCCATTTGTTGGTTTCCCTGCACTCGGTGCCTGCATGCAAACTTCTAATATCAATTTTCTTTTTTCTTGGGATATTTCTTTATCTTTAAAAATGCGACAAGATTTGCGGTCAAATAAACTTTGAATAATTGGATTCATCATAAATCCCCTTTCTTTTTTGAAAATATTTTACTACAGATATGCTATTATTTAAGTATGAAACTCAAAGAAATTAAGAAAAATGCACATAAAAATGTTGTATATTGTGAATGTATTGCCAGTCATCAATCGCAGACTATTTTTGGAAGGAAGAGTTTATGCAAAACTTCCACTTGATCGATTGGTTTATTTAATGCGAATTCGTAAACAGATGAATGTTGCGTTTGTGAGGTTAGTGAAATCTATGATTTTAATAATTATGAACTTTACTGCGATAGGAGGCGTCTACTTTTACTATGTGTATTTCTTAGTGGATTATATCTTAGCTGAAAATCCGACGATATCTTTAAAAAGATGCACTTTCTTTATCTCGAAATATGATGAAGGGACATTTCAATGGCTGGATCATTGGTGGTATGGCTTTTGTCTATTTGATTGCGCCATTAATTGATAACTGGGTTAAAGAACACTTAAATAAAAAATTATCTGCGGCATGTTTGGTTTTACTTCTTTTATTTGGTGCAGATGTTGTTTATTCGCACTTTGAACCTAATGTAGGAGAAGGTGTGACTCAATGATAAAAAAGTAAAATGGAAATCAAATCAAGATGATTGCGATCATTGCGATGTTTATGGATCATTTCGCAACTACATTTTATCCGAATTATGAAAAGTATTGGTGGCTTTTATTGATTCATTTAATTGGACGAGTGGCAGCACCTATCATGTGGTTTATGGTGGTGGAAGGTTATACGCATACGCATAGTTTAAAGAAGTACTTAGAAAGATTATTGATTTTTTCAATTATCGCTCACTTTGCGTATAACTTCTGTTTTGGCATTTCTTTGATTCCTTTAAAAGATTCTTTATTAAATCAGACAAGTATTATATGGCCATTATTCTTGTCGGTGATTGGTTTATGGGTGGAAGATCAAGAATGGAAAGAAGCAAAAGAAGATAGGTTGTATTCTAATTCTTTGTTTGTTGGCATTTCCAAGTGATTGGTCATGCTTTCCCATTCTTTGTACAAACCACATTTATAAAAAATCAAGGCAATCTAAAAAAAACAAGTACTCGGTATGGCCTTATATATTTCTATGTATGCAATGGTCTATTGTTTATGTATTGATGTAGTTTATGGTTTGTTGCAGTTCGGAATTGTTTTAGTATATCCGATTATGTCTTTATATGATGGAACAAGAGGAAAGAGTACATTTATGAAATGGTTTTTTTATTGGTTCTATGTGGGACATTTAGTTTTATGTGGATTGATTCGTGTAATGATGTAGAGGGAAAAATGAAAAGATTAATTTTTGGGATGTGTAACATTGGAAAGAGCACTGTTGGTGAGTTCTTGGCAAGGAAATTAGGTTACGACTTTATCGATATGGATGCGAAAATCAAAGAAAAGTATGGAACAATGCTTGGTTTTCAAGATGAATATAGTGATCAATATGAACGTGATGAATTGCGTGCAGAAATGATTTCATCTTGGATCAAAGAAAATGAAAATGTAGTCATTGCCCTAAGTCCTATTGCGTATTTAGATGCATATGAAGATTTCTTTGAAGATTCAGATATTATTTGTTTCGACTTAACAGATCGAACTGAAAATGTTTTTAAACGCTTGGAATTTACGGATGATAATGACAATCTTTTGCACATCCCTCAATCGTATCTAAATAAGCATAAGGCATATTATATGAGTGAAATATGGCGGATTTTGATTATTTCCATACTTTATATGCATCCAAAATGGATTCGATTTCAATGGATGGTAAAAGTTTAGATGGAATTGTTGAGGATATATGCAAGAAATATAAATTAGTCTAAGATTGTGATAATCAATGGGCAAGTAAAAACATACATGACAGGGGTGCAAATGCTGAGAAAAACCCTTATTACCTGATCTGGTTAATTCTAGCGTAGGGAGTCATATCGATTGATGGTGGCACTCTAGGGTGCCTTTTTTATTTGGAAAGGAGCTAGTGAATGAAGAAAAATCGTAGAATTGTCATGCCGTTGCTTGTGTTTATTCTAGTGATTGGTGGCTGGGAATTATATGTGCGTGTATTTGATATTTCACTTTATATTTTGCCAAGTCCATCAAAAATTATCAGTGCACTTATTGAGAATTTTGATATTCTAATGCAACATTCGCTTGTTACGTTGCAAGAATCAATCTTAGGATTGTTGATTAGTACTTTCTTTGCGATACTTATTTCAATTTGTATGGATCTATCCAAAACATTTAAGACAAGTGTTTATCCATATTTGATTGTGACACAAACCGTTCCTATTATGGTTTTAGGGCCTTTGTTTTTCAATTTGGTTTGGATTTGATTTGTTGCCCAAAGTGTTAATTGTCATATTTATGTGTTTTTTTCCGATTGCGATATCCTTTACGGATGCCTTGTCACAAGTGAATGAAAAAGAAATCAATTTATTAAAAAGTTTTGGTGCCAATCTATTTCAAATCTATAAAATTGTTAAGATTCCATCGGGTGCCATTGGCTTATTTTCAGGATTAAAGGTAGCGGCTACCTATTGTGTGGGCGGAGCTATTGTAGGTGAATGGCTTTCAAGTAGAGCAGGACTTGGTTATTACATGCTTCGTGTAAAAAACGGATATATGTTAGATAAAGTCTTTGCGTGTGTATTGATGATTATATTTTGGAGCATTCTATTGAATTTAGGAGTGACTCTATTGGAAAAAATATTATTTCCACATTTACGAAAAGGAGAAAGAAAATGAAAATTTTAAAGGCTATGTGTGCAGCTGCTGTTGCGTTAAGTTTAGTTGGCTGTGCTCAAAGCCAGGTGATAATGCGACAACTTCAATGATTGCGGCTGGAAAAGCTGATTTTGGAATCTCTTACCAAGAAGATGTTACGTATGCCCCTAACAAGTGAAGATCCACTTCCAATTAAAACAATTGCGACAATTATCCAACACAACACTTCAGGATTTGTTTCTTTAAAGAGTGCAAACATCAATTCTGTAAAGGATTTTGAAGGAAAAAACATATGCAGGATGGGGAGCACCAAGTGAAGAAGCTGTCATTAAAGCGGTTATGAATGAAGCGGGTGCTGATTTTAGTAAGTTAAACATCGTAGGATCTGATGGGTCTGGTATTGCAGGACTTAGTGATGAAGTTGGTAAAAATAAAGTGAACCTTGGATGGGAATTCTATGGTTGGGCTATTATTAAAGCACTACAAGATGGATATGATTGAAACTATATGCCATTAGCTGATTTAGATAATCGTTTGGATTACTATACTCCGGTTATTATCACCAACAAAAAAGATGATAATAAAAAGAATTCAGATACAGTTAAAAAAATTTATGGAAGCTACTAAAAAGGATATGAATATGCGATTGATCATCCAAGTAAAGCAGCTGAAATCTTGCATGAGGATGCATTGTCAGATACAGATTTGAAATTCCTTAAAGAAAGTCAAAAATATTTAAGTAGTCAATATGCCAAAGATGCAGATTCATGGGGTGTTATGAAAGATTCTGTATGGGATAATTATACAGATTTTATGTATGAAACAGGATTGATCAGTCAAAAGATTGATGCGAAAGATCAATATACTAACGAGTTTGTAAAATAATGAAGCTATATGTTGAAAAGCTAAATCTTGAATTTTCAGGAAAAGAAATATTAAACGATATTTCTTTTTCTATTCAAGAAGGTGAATTTGTTTCCATTCTAGGGCCAAGTGGATGTGGAAAATCCACCATTCTAAATGTATTGGCAGGATTAATTGAAGATTATTCTGGCTCCGTATTTGTGGATGATGAACCAATTACAGGTATTAGTAGTCATTTTGCATATATGCCACAAAGTGACTTATTACTTGAATGGAGAACGATTTTAGATAATGTTTGTTTGTATGGCGAAATTAATCATGATAAATCAATAAGACAAAGAGCTTTAAAAGAATTTGAAACATTTGGTATTTCTGGTTATGAAAACGCATATCCATCGAATCTTTCAGGAGGAATGCGCCAAAGAGCTGCCTTTTTTGAGAACTTCTTTGTGTAAAGCGGATATTCTTTTATTAGATGAACCATTTGGAGCGTTGGACGTTATTACTCGAAATGATATGCAAGATTGGTTGTTACAATTAAGAAAGAATTATAATCGTACTACTTTATTAGTTACACATGATATTGATGAAGCTTTATATTTATCGGATCGTATTTTGATTTTATCGAATAAGCCAAGTCATATCTTGCAGGAAATAGACTTATCTAAAGAAAAGAAATCGAGGGATTGGTTATTTTCACAAAGTGATTTGAAGAAACAAGTTTATGAATTGTTGAAGGGTGAAAATCATGCATGATGCACATTATCATTATTCAAAAAGAAATAAATGCGCTACAGAATGAATATGGAATTTCTGGTATTTGTAACGTCGCAAATGAAAAAGAATTTGAACTTGTCCATCAAAAGCAGTTGTTCTATTCTTGTGGAATACATCCTTGGAATGCAAGTTTAGATACATTTGAATCCATGCTTCCTTTGTTAAAAAAGGCACCTATCATTGGCGAAATCGGCATGGATAGTGTATGGTGTGATTTGGATTTAAATATTCAAAAAGAAGTGTTTGAAAAACAGCTTCAGCTTGCACATGCTTTAAATAAACCGGTTATTCTTCATACGAAGGGTCAGGAAAAAACAATACTTGAATTGATTCGTAAATATCCAAATACATATGTTGTACATTGGTATGGATGTATGGATTATGTCAAAGAATATGATGAAGTGGTATCTTATTTCACGATTGGTCCTTCAATTGGAAAAGAAGAGGAAGTAACGCATTTAGTAGAACAAGTATCTATGGATAAATTACTTATGGAATCCGATGGTATTGAAGCTGTGAAATGGGCTATTGATAGTGACGATTATATTGCTGCTTTAAAAAAATGAAATTACTATGGTGGCTTCGTTAAAGAATCAATCGTATTCTGAAGTTGAAAGAATTTTGGATCAAAACTTTTCAAAGTTAAAAAAAAAATAGGAGAATTTCTTCTCCTATGCAAGACAGTCATTGAACTGTCTTTTTATTTGTTCTTCATTCATATTCTTTCCAATAAAGACTAATTGATTGATTCGATCTCCATACTCTTCATCCCAGTTTTGAGCTAGTTGAGGATTGGCTTTTAATAAATCCATTTGATCTTGTTTTGGAGCTGACGCAATCCATAATGAGTCTTCTGTAAGTGAATTTAATTTACCAGCTTGTTCAAATAAGTAGGCAGAATCAGGTTGGTTATCAAACCATACGTAGCCTTTGGTGCGAATCACATTCGGATAGTTATTTAATAGATTTGTGAATTTCTTTTAAATCCAATGGTTTTCTTGTTTGCCACACAAAAGTAGAAATTCCATATTCCAAAGCTTCACCTTCGTGATTGTGATGATGGTGTTCGTGTTCTTCGATTTCGTGAATCCAACCAATGTTGTTTTGTGCTTTTTCATAATCAAAGTTATGTGTGTTTAAAAGCTCTTCTAAATTAACTTGGCCAAAGCTAGCCTCAATGATTCCGGCATCTTTACATAGTTTATGAATGACTGCCTTGATTTCATTTTTCTCATTTTCGTTGACGGTTTCTGCTTTGTTTAAGATAACGGTATTACAGAATTCGAGTTGCTGCATCAATAAAGAGTCTAAAGAATCTTCATCTTCACAAGGTTCTAATAAGTGTTTACCACAATTGAATTCATTTGACAATCTTGCAGCATCGGCAACGCAGATGATGTTGTCTAAGTGGAATAGTTCTGGTAATCCTCTAGAATATAGTGTTTCATTGGCGTAAGTAATGGTTTGCGCAATGGGGATTGGCTCGCAAATACCACTCGCTTCAATGATGATGTAATCAAACTTATTGGATGAGGCTAAGGCTGAGAGTTGTTGTAAAAGATCTAGTTTTAGTGTGCAACAAATACATCCATTGGTAAGACCTACAACGTCTGTGTCTTCTTTTGAATTTTGCAATCAATTAGTTTTTGATCAACATTGATTTCACCAATATCATTGACAATAATCGCAACTTTATATCCTTCTTGATTTTTTAGAATGTGATTTAATAAAGTGGTTTTGCCAGCTCCTAAATAGCCAGTTAATAATAAAATAGGTATCGATTTTCTTTTCATTTTTAAAACCTCCTTTTACTTATTGTATAATATTTGCGATAAAAAGGATAAATTTTTTTATGACAATTTTATATACATCTTTCCATATATTGGATTTAGACAATGATACACTACAAAGAAAAGAGATGCCTGAAGAATTCCAAGGTTTTGTGAAGGAATATATTGAGTATGCGAACTCAAATGAGAAAAATAAAATGTATACCATTCATGATGAACAAACACAAGTTGTTTCGTGTATTCGTCAAATGGCATTGAATCAAGAAAAATGTGAAGTTCTTACAGATAGTATTGCAGATAAGCTTTTGATGAGTGAAAAACTTGCACAAGCAAAAATCTATCGCATGGGTTCTAATGTGAAAAAGGGAAGTTTAATTCAGGCTTTGGTACAAAATAGTAGTGATGAACTTTTATTTGTGGTTGCTAAAGTGGAACATTCAAAATGGTATGATGGAAGTGATTTATCAAAGAAGTATGGATTTTCAGGAGATAAGAAATCATTGTGGAAATCAGCTGTATTTTCAATGTATGAAATTAATTCGCATATAGTATTTAAAGATGTTAAGGCATATTCAGATACTATGGCAAAATATTGGACGGTTTCATTCTTGGAGTTAGATGAAGCTAGGGATGATGCCAAAAATACATATTCCGCATTTAAGGCCGTGGATAATGAATTGAAGAGCGCTGTAGAACCTGTTTCTAAAAAAAGGATTATGTAAAGTTATCTAGTGAATTGCAGAATGTGATGAATACACCACAGCAGTTAAACTACAATCAATGTATTGATAATTTAATTGATTCGTATTCTTTTAGTGAAGAAGAAATTGAGAAAGATGTTATTAAAGATTGTTTACTAGCGCTTCCCAATGTTTGTATCAATGCAGTTGCGAATCAGATTTTCTAGATTTACTTTCGCATTGTCGATTGTAGATTTTGAATAGAAGTCTACAAGTTCTAGTTTTAATGAGTAACAAATAGTTAAATCATTATTGATTTCAAGCAGTTTCTTTCTTAAATCATAGTAGTTCATATAGCTTTTAAAATGAGAGTTGTATTTACGCTCACGTTCTACATCAAACAGTCTTCCATATTTATCTTCATCTTCTGGATTTTTAAATAACAGCCAGTTGAATTTTTTGAGAAGATAATATTCATCTGAAGCCTTATTATCTTTATATCCCTTCATGACTTTGATACGTACCTCATTCATTTTCCTATGGAAATCTTGGGAAAGATGGAAATAATCCAAAAGCATACAACAGGATGGAAACACCTTATGTACGACATCTCTATATACTTCATACATGTCTGAACAGGCGTATTTTACCTTTTTGCGTTCTTCTAAAGGGATCTTTTGAAAGTAGTTTAAAAGATATTCCTTTTTACGATTTGGAAGAACATCAACAGGAATCTGTTTTTTAAAATCAAGAAGAACACAGACATATTTACTCTTTTCGGATTTAAAGGCATATACCTCATCAAAATTAATGATTTCCGGAAGCGGGTTTCTGCCAATATCCACATGATTATCAAAAATAGTGGATACAGAAGTTGGAGAAACATGGTACCTCCTGGCAACGGAAGTAAATGTCTCATTGAAATCTTTCAGATCCTTCAGAATATTATGTACAGTAAGGATCGATATTTTCTGAGATTTGAAGACAAAAGGATTGAATTCATAATAGGTCTTTCCACAACATGAGCATTTGTAGCGTCTTGCCCTGTATTTTATTATGCATTTCTGTGTGGTAAGAGCCGAATGAGTGATCTCCTTGGTTACATATTCCTTGATTTTAGGCGCAGTAAACCCACAGTAAGGACAAGCCTGATGTTTATCTGTAAGAGTTACGACAAGAACCATCATCTTATTGAACGTAGTACAGAGAATATTGGCAATATCATCAGGATTCAGGTGAAAAAGATTAATTAACAGCAGCTTGAAAGCATCGTTTTCGATCATAAGATCATCTCCTCTCTAATTTCAATGACATAGTATCAAAAGAAATCAGAATCAGAGTTACAGCTCTGTTGGTAGTACACAAAGTTTACAATAGCTTCTAGTGGATCCAAATAGAATATTGTGACGCTTTAAGGATTCTATCTTCAAGTCATCCTGCTTGAAATCTCTCCAGTCTGGAAACAGCGAATCCCAGAATTCGATTACACGAGCTTTAACTTTACGAATCGTTTGTAGAGCAACTTCAAAAGAAGTAATCAAATCATCATTCTCATCAAGTGTAACAATATAGTAAATGAAAAGATAAGTGAACTGAGTATAAGGGACAAAATTAGTTGGAAGCAAGGCATGAGTGGATTTACATTGAGTACACTGGATACGCTGAACATGAATTTGAATCTTACACTCACCACTGGAAAGATCATCAATGATCACAAATCTTGTGTAGTGTCCATATAATATAAAAAGGCCAACGACACCACAAACAGGACAATGTAAAGACAGCAAATCGATCGCATTAACAAAAGCTTGATAATCAAAACCATAATTACAGCTTGTATCGGTAAATAAATAAAATTCTTTCAGTTTTTCCTGCTTCATGTAATCGAGAGTTGACTGAAAGAGTATTTTACCAATTCCTTTTCCTCTACATGAAGAACTTACAGCAAATAAGGCAAGCTCTGCCGGATAAATCTTGTTGTTTTCATTCAATAATTGTTTATCTATTCCATTGACGTTACCAAAAAATTTTTGAAACATTCCGACCCTCTTTTGAACTATATAAGGATAGTATTGATTTTATTTGTAACAGTCGATTTGAAAGAGGACATTTATGTTTAGAAATATTGTTAGCTAATATAATACCAACCACATTTCCATCAACTACCGCTACTCTTGAAAATGTATAGTTGGTTAAACAACTGCTTAAAAATACTCTTGCTAGTTTAACCGCTATTTTGGGACTGCTAAAATCATCATAATGCCATGTTTCCCTAATGATAGTTTCTAAAGCTTTAAAATCTTGTTTTTGATATTCACGTAATTTTATTTTCATTGTTCTTCTCCTTGTTTACATCATTCATATCATATATGATAAAGTATACAGTAACTGTAATGTAAATAAGGAGTTTTAAGAAAATGAGAGAAGAGATTAAAAAGCTGACAACTGCACAATTTGCAAAATTACACGAAGTAAATAAACGCACATTACATTATTATGATGAAATCGGTCTTTTTCGTCCACTTACAAAATCTGATAATGGCTATCGCTATTATGATATTTCACAAAGTATAGATTTTGAATATATCCGTATGTTGAAAGAATTAAATATGAGTATTGAGGAAATCGAAACATATCGAAAAAATCCTACACCTGCTGATTTCTTAAAAATTGTGAACGAAAAAGAACAAGAAGTTGATAAGCAAATTCAAAAGCTGAAAGATATTAAAGCTGTAATGCAGAGCAAGAAAGAGCAAATAATTTTTTGTGAAACTTTACATGAACGGGAAATCAGAATTGAAGAATGTAAATCAGAAAGGCTTTTAGTCTATCCTTATGATTTCTCAGAAGATGATATAACACAAATTTTCTCTCGTTTGAAAGATATATGGGGAATAGAACAAATACGAATGGGAATGGGAAGCTTTATTTCGCTTGACAATGTATATAAGATGAACTTTCGTAAGCATGTATGGGATACTCCATAACTTCAATAAAATGAAGATATTTGACGCATGCGAAAAAGCAGTGGATTCATTTACATTTATTTTTGCGGCTGTTTTAAGAATAGAATTTCCGTTCTGTGTTTGAATGATTAGATCGTTCCATTTTGCTTGGATCTGGTGTGAATAAAATGTCAACTGACCATGATCACAGACAAATCTTTTATTGCATGCATTGCACTTAAGCATCTGTTTCCCTGCTTTTTGTCTTACCTGCCTTTACAAGAACTGGATGATAAGCACCACATTTAGGAAGTATTCAAAATGATAACTATCCATCTGCTTGTTTATTTCAATAAAATCATTGATCATCAAAGATACACGTTCTTTTTGATAAGAGCATAGTTTGTCCGCAACATTAGGAAGTAAGAAATTAGAGGAATTGATTGTGTTCATATAAGTGCCTACCTTTTAGATACTTAAAGTATACAAGCAATTTTGACATTATTTATGTCATAACAACAAATTGAAGGTTAAGCCAAAAAGTTATCTGTAATCGGAGTTGTTTTGGTAAGTGTGATATCTTGTGTAATATTATATATGTTTATACTTTCACGAAAATGTAAAATATTTACAACTATATTGTAAACAGTTGCAAATGATGATATAATTTCATTGGCTTCGAAAGGAAGTTTTAAGAAGGTTTGCGTCAATAGAAATCGTATTTTGCTCCTTCCTCAAGTTCACTAATGATTTCGAAGTTGACGTAATAGATTAGGCCTGAGTGAATCCGGGCCTTTTGTGTGTTAAAATGGTGTTGGTGATGGTATGGAACGAATTGAAAAACAGATGCAATTTATTTTGGAAATTGATAAAGAAAAACAAATCAAAAGAAAGACACTTCAAAGCAATGGGAAAGACTTTGAGGATGATGCTCAACATGCTTGGCATATGGCTATTATGACACTATTATTAAGTGAATATGCCAATGAAAAAATTGATGTATTAAAAACAATTTCTATGTTGTTGATTCATGATCTTGTGGAAATTGATGCAGGGGATACCTATGCATATGATGATCAAGGCTTGAAAACACAAAATGAAAGAGAGAATTTAGCAGCTAATCGCATTTTTAATTTATTGCCAGAAGATCAGGCAAAGAAAGTATTACATTTGTGGAATGAATTTGAAGAAAGAAGAACACCGGAAGCTAAGTTTGCCAGAGTGATGGATAATTTTCAGCCTGTTATGTTGAATGCTGCGACGGATGGAAGAATGTGGGTTGAAAATGGTGTGCATCTTGAAAAGATATTAAAGCGAAACGAAAAAACACATGAGGGTAGTGAAGTGTTGTGGAAGTATATGTATGAGCATTTCATTATTCCTAATGTTGAGAAGGGAAGAATTAAAGAGTAATTCTTCTTTTTTGAGCATGCTACTGTACAAAACAAAGTAGTGGTGATAAACTAGTAGTGAAAGAGGTGGTTTGATGAAAAAAGGATTCATTATAGTATTTATTCTTATTCTTGTTTGTATTGCAGGAGGTAGCTTTCGAATACGAATGAGGACATTGGCGAAGTATCTGAAGAAATATCTATTGCGAAAGAACCTTTGAACCATGAACGAATCGAAGATTTTACTTCTGTCAATTTAGATTTGACAAGTATGGATGTTAAAATTGAGAAATCAAGTGAGAACGCGATTTCTTAGCGTTTGCAGGATGCGAAGAAACAACAACTGGATTATTCTGTTGATGATGGTGTTTTAACTGTAAAAGAAACAATTTCAGATAAACATTTTGTCGGTCACGATGATAATGAAGTGATTATTTATACGATAAATGATTCTTTAATTGTGAATGGCAATATTGTTGCAGGGGATGTTGAAACTCAAAACGTGGCATTAAAGGATTCTAGAGTGACAAGTGTGTCTGGTGATA
>VOFI01003739.1_pt1 | contig 13026 bp, 24 predicted proteins | sample 5384131 | NCBI WGS metagenome assembly VOFI01 (sample SAMN12384728, study PRJNA508395) | human gut metagenome | isolation source: healthy gut H | host: Homo sapiens
CATCCTGCGCTACTTTTTGATACAAAACACCGTCCAGATATTGATCGTTTTCCCATTCTCCTGTAAAACAATTTTTCCTTCTTTGTTATATTCTGTACCAAACCCATGACGTTTTCCGTCTTTCCACATACCTGTGTAAATGAGATTTTCCATCTCCGTCAAACTCAGAGCCTTTTCCGGTAGGGAACATTATCTTTCCATTTTCCAACAAAAATTGTACCGTCTTCCACTTTGTAAGAAATACCTACCCTTGACGCATACCGTTCTCATTTTGCCGGCAAAGGACAATTGCCGTCTCCGTCAAAAATAGCTCCCGTACCAACCGGTTTTATCCGCTCCATCTGCCCACATGGATATTCTCTCCATGCGGTGTGTAAGAAACACCCATACCGTCGCGTTGGTTTTCCTTCCAATTCCAACATAGCAAATTTGTCCAGATTTATAATAATAAGCGCCAAAACCATCACGTTTATCATCCCTGTAATAGCCGTCATAGGCGGTAAATCCGTACAGAGTGTTTTTCCGTTGGCTTTTCTGTACCGCAACTGTATAACGAGACTGTTTTGCTTTATCTTCCGATGCGGCAGCCCCTGTTGTTTCCTGAAGCTTGCTGTCTTGTGCGGCATTCATACTACTTTTAGGTTCTTGGCAAACGCGATTATTTTCCGACACAACAGCACCCTTTATGATTTTCGAATGGTCTGTAAACGGTTTTGCAGCGTCTTCTACATGATACAATTCGCGATTTGCAGCATAAGCAGCAGGATGCCTCGGTTGTCCTGACGGCAAAGCATGTTTTAAATCCGTTGTTTCGCATTTTGCCAATTGTAATTTCTTTTTAGATTCTTCCAGGGCCATCAAGTTGGCTTTTTTCCAGCTCTTCCAGTTCCTCATCGGAAAGATTTGAATTGAGAAGTGTTTCAAAATCTGCAAATGGCTTTTTGATTGGTTTCATCTGCATCAGACTGCACTTTTTCCAGAGAAACTGTATCTGTCTCCTTTTGATTTGATTCAAAACCGTTTGGCATACAATACAAAGCGTCTATCCCCATTTGCTCCGGTGTAAAGTTGAAGTTATATTTGGATACGTCAAGATTCGGCTCAAAGTCAGGCTCTTCCGGTGCAAGCTCTTCCATATTCAGTCCTTCCCACTTTGGCAGCATACCGTCCTCTTGGCAAATACTTTGGGCCAAATTGAATCGGCGATTACGCTCTGCCTCAGAACAATAATAAAAATCACCTTCACTGGTTGCCGCACATATGTCCGGCTCACCCAGCTCATGATTCACCATACTTTGTACTGCGGTACCTGAAGAAGTTGGACAAGCATACAATTTCTGTTTCGCATATTTGCCGCACGTTTTATCATACTCCAAAAAATACAGCGCATTTTCTTGTTCAGCAGGCTCAATAATAATATAAGGCGTCAGTAAATTGTCATCCATATAGTAGTAATTACATACCCATTGATGCTGAGCGTCAAAAACGGTATTGCTTACAATACTGCCATCATTGCCAATGGTTACTACGCCGTACCCTTTTTCCTTCCGGAATAGAACGCTGTACCACTTTTCCCTCTTTTACTTTTTTTCCACTTCAAACCTCTTTTTGAAATATGATATATCCATCTGGTATCAACTCTCGTCGCAGATATCATCAACTACACGTCGTCCGTAAGTGTCTTCTTCCAAATAAGCATATCTTACATGATATAATCTTCCGTGCAATTCGGACAAACTGTCATATTTACGGTAAATAACCGAGTAAAATACCAGTGGCTTTTTTATTTTCAATTTTATCAGGTATCGGCATTGTTAAAGCCCCTCTCAATCCACTGTTCCCAAAATAGTATTTACAAGCTTTTTAGCAAAAGCATAACATAATCATTAAAATTCTATTCTTAAAATATAGTATAATAAAAAATGATTTTCAAGGCTTTTTTCCCATAAATATCTCTTTTTTTGACATATTATTTATATATTTCAGTCTTATTTCAAATTCATTGCAGCGCCGTGTAAAATATAAAAATATTTATGATTTATACAAACTTTTTCTAAAAATGTGTTATACTATAGATAACATATTGATACAAAAATAAAAATTATTTAGAAAGAAGAATTTTTTTATGTCGTGGGGGATTTGCTCAAATGTGGAGTAATTTTTTAAACTGGCTTGCAGATGTCACGCCAAAACTTCTGCTTGCAATTGTAATTTTCGTTGTTGGTTGGTGGACCGTTAAGCTAATTATTATGTTTGTAAAAAAAAGGTCTTTGCCAAAATGGGAGTAGAAAAAGTATGATTACTTTTTTATCCTCCTTTTGCAAGTACATATTAAAATTTTTGCGTTTATTATTGCGCTTACTCCTTTTGGTTTCCACATTTCTTCTCTGTTTGCAGCATTGGGAGCCGCAGGTATCACATTAGGTTTGGGCTTAAAGGAAAGTGTTGCAAATATCGCCAGCGGCATACAGATTGTAATTACAAAACCGTTTCAAGTAGGACATTACATTCAATTAAATAATGTGGAAGGTACCGTTACAAGAGTTGAAATTTATGTATAGTACCTTGATGACTTTGGACCGAAAAAGTGGTAATGCCAAAACAGCATTGTTACAAACAGCATTTTAACAAACTATACCGCACTTGGTGTACGCCGTGTTGACTTTAACTACACCGTAAGCTACGGAACCGATTTAAATTTGGTTCGAACTATATTGCTGGAGGTTGCAAAGGAACAGGAACAGGTATTATCTTCTCGGAACCTGTAGTTGTTGTACTAAGGCAAGCTGCCAATGGTATCGAAATCTCCTTCCGCGTTTTCTGTGCTCCGGAAAACTACTGGAATGTATTGTTTAATTTGGAAGAACGAATAAAACAAGTATTCGAATTAAACAATATAATACTTCCATATACACAAGTAGATATTCATTTTAAAGAGAATTTAAAAGGAAATCAGAATCAAACATCTTCTGAGAAAGAAACTGCTTCGGAAATAAAACCAAATAACAGTGAATCCGAAAATAAAACAACCCGTTCATAAAAAATAGGGGTTCACAGTCTGTGAACCCCTATTTGTGTTTATCTGAGCATGTGCCCTACATTATCCATTAAATGATCCATAGTACGCATGGTTCGGTTGGCATTACGTCTGAAACGACGACTTTTTCTCATTTGATGAGAGCCGATTGCCACAGCTGCAACACAAGCCAAAACGCCGAATCCCAAACCTTTTACAAAGCCCATTGCACTGCGATACATGTTGCAAACCTCCTAATTGATATTAACAGTATATCTGTCTTTGTTTATCTTTCCCATTTATGCGTACAATATTTTAACTTTTAAGAAATTTTCATTAAAAATTGAATCTTGAATTACAAAACAACAGAAAAGGAAATATTTTATGGCAACATTGAATATTGTTATGGTAGAACCGGAAATCCCCCAAAAACACAGGAAATGTAGCACGTACCTGTGCCGCAACAGGAGCCAGACTCCATTTGGTAGGTCCAATGGGATTTCAAATTGACGATAAAAAATTAAAACGGGCCGGTCTTGATTATTGGCATATGCTGGATATTACAATGTACAGCAGTTTAAGTGATTTTTTTTGAAAAAAATCCCCTGGCTGACCAAACAGGATACTATTTCTCAACAAAAGCTCAACATACGCATACAGAAGTGATATACCCTGACAACTGTTATCTGTTTTTGGAAAAGAAACCGCCGGTTTGCCAGAATCACTTCTATATGAACATCCCGACACAACGGTTCGTATTCCTATGATTACACAGGCACGCAGTTTAAATTTATCCAATGCAATTGCAATTTCCGCATATGAAGTATTACGTCAATGGGACTATCCTGCTCTATCGTGCGAAGGTCAATTGCGAGAGTTTCAATGGTAACAATTTTGTGACAATCTGGAAAAAATAATGCGAATCTATTGAAAAACGTAGTATTATACTATATGATAATTTAGATTAGGTTATTTTCATAAGTACGTTAAGGAGACTGATTGAATGAACTTTTTAAATAGAAAAACCGTAGAAGACATTGATGTAACCGGAAAAAGAGTATTGGTTCGCTGCGACTATAATGTTCCGTTTGACAGCGAAGGAAACATTACAGATACAAAACGTATTGATGAATCCATTAAAACATTACGTTATTTGATTGATCACAATGCAAAGGTTATCATTTGTTCTCACAGAGGCCGCCCAAAAGGTACCGTAAAGCCGGAACTTTCTTTGGCTCCCACTATCCCTTACCTTTCAAAAGTATTGGGACAGCAAGTACAAATGGCTACCGACGTGGTTGGGGAAAGTGCAAAAGCTCTTTGTTCCAATTTACAAGAAGGCCAAGTAATGATGCTGGAAAATGTCCGCTTTGAAAAAGGAGAAGAAGCAAACGACCCTGCCTTTGCCAAAGAATTGGCTTCTTTGGCAGATATCTATGTAAATGATGCATTTGGCACTTCTCATCGTGCTCATGCGTCTACCGCAGGCGTTGCTGCGTATTTACCTGCTGTATGCGGCTACTTAATTCAAAAAGAATTACAGGTGCTCGGCAATGCTCTGAATCATCCCGCCCGTCCTTTTGTTGCAATTTTGGGCGGTGCAAAGGTGTCCGATAAAATTGGAGTGATTACCGCTTTATTGGATAAAAATAGATGTTTTAATTGTAGGCGGCGGTATGGCATATACATTTACAAATGCGCTGGGATATTCTATTGGAAATTCTCTTTGTGAACCTGACAAATTAGAACTTGCAAAAGATATCATGGCAAAAAGCAAAGGAAAAAGGAGTTAACTTCTTAATTCCTGTTGACAATGTAATTGCCAACAAATTTGCAGAAGACGCACAATGGCAAATTGTAGATTCCGACCAAATTCCGGAAGGCTGGATGGGTCTGGACATTGGTCCAAAATCAGCAGAAATATTTGCACACGCAATTGAACATGCCGGCACTGTTTTCTGGAATGGACCGCTTGGCGTTTCGAATGGAAAAATTTTGCTGAAGGTACTTTTAAAGTAGCACAAGCTCTGGCCCACAGTGATGCTTACTCCATCATTGGAGGCGGTGATTCAGCAGCTGCTGTAGAAAAACTTGGATTTGCAAAACAAATGTCACATATTTCTACAGGCGGCGGTGCATCTTTAAATTAATTGAAGGATTGGAATTGCCCGGTATTGCCTGCCTGATGGAAAAAGAATAATAACAATTGGGGTGGGCTGTGACCTACCCTATTTTTATAGGAAAGGATATGGAAGATATGAATAAGCAACTGAGAAAAGCAGTCATTGCAGGAAACTGGAAAATGAACAAAACTCCATCAGAAACAACACAGCTGATTGAGGAAATCAAACCACTTGTAGCAAATGCTTCCTGCGATGTTGTAGTATGTGTTCCCCTATATTGACTTACATGCCGCATTAGAAGCAACAAAAGGAAGCAATATCAGCGTTGGAGCAGAAAATTGTCACTGGGAACAAAGCGGCGCTTTTACCGGAGAAATCTCTGCTTCTATGCTATCCGCAATTGGCGTAAATTATGTTATCATTGGCCATAGCGAACGTAGAACGTATTTTGGCGAAACAGATGTGACTGTAAATCAACGCGTTCGTGCAGCTCTAAATGAGGGACTGACTGTAATCTTATGTGTAGGCGAATATTTGGAACAACGTGAACAAGGTATTACTGCCGAGTTGGTAGCAATGCAAGTGAAAATTGCATTGGACGGTGTCTCAAAGAAGAGTTGAAACGTATCATCATCGCTTACGAGCCTGTTTGGGCAATTGGCACAGGGAAAACCGCAACTGCTCAGCAGGCAAACGAGGTTTGCGCTGTAATTCGCAAAACAGTTAAGGAACTTTACTGCGAAAAATTGCGCAAATGCAATCACTATCAATACGGTGGTTCTATGAACGCCAAAAATGCAGACGAATTATTATCACAACCGGATGTTGACGGCGGTTTAATCGGCGGAGCGTCCCTAAAGGCGCCTGACTTTGCCGCAATTGTTACCGCTGCAAGTAAATCATAAGGGAGGTTGCCATGAACAAACCACTTTTACTCATTATTTTAGACGGCTTTGGTATTGCAGAGGAATATGGAAATGCCATTAAGGCTGCAAATAAACCAAATTTAGACCGTATTTTCAATCGAAACCCAATCACACAAATTCAAGCTTCCAGCATGAGCGTCGGATTGCCTGAAGGCCAAATGGGCAACTCTGAAGTGGGCCATACCAATATTGGTGCCGGACGTATTGTATACCAAGAGCTTACCCGAATTACAAAATCCATTCAAGATGGTGATTTTTTCGAAAATCCTGCTTTGGTACAAGCTGTAAACAATGCCAAAAAACCAAAAAAGCGCTTCATATTATGGGTTTGCTGTCTGATGGCGGTGTTCACAGCCATATTTCCCATTTATATGCAATTTTAAAATTAGCCAAACAATCCGAATTGGAACAAGTTTATATCCACGGATTTATGGACGGCCGCGATGTTTCTCCTACATCAGGAATCGAATATAAAACAGCTGCTGCAGCAAATGGATGAAATCGGCGTTGGTAAAATTGCAACATTATGCGGACGCTATTATGCTATGGACCGCGATAATCGCTGGGAACGAATTGAACAATGCTATAATGCTATGGTGAATGGTATTGGCAAAGAAACAAAAGACCCTGTTGCAGCAATTGCGAAATCCTATGAGAGGGGGTCACAGATGAGTTTTTATTGCCAACCATTTGCACGCAAAACGCACAAATCAATCCGGGCGATTCGGTTGTATTCTTTAACTTCCGTCCTGACCGTGCCAGAGAAATTACACGTACCCTGGTAGACTCTGACTTTAACCATTTTACACGCACTAAAAAAAAGGGTTCATGCCTCTAACCTATGTTTGCATGACGCAATATGATGCGGAGATGCCCAATGTTCAGGTTGCTTTTTCCCCACAAGAGTTAGTCAATACTTTTGGTGAATACATTTCCAACTTAGGCATGAAACAACTGCGCATTGCAGAAACAGAAAAATATGCACATGTCACATTTTCTTCAATGGCGGTGTAGAAACGCCTTTTCCCGGAGAAGACCGAATTCTGGTGAATTCTCCAAAAAGTGGCAACGATACGATTTACAACCTGAAAATGAGCGCATATGGGGTTACCGACAGACTTTTGGAAAAACTGCAATCCAAATCCTTACGATGTAATTATTCTAAATTTTGCAAACTGCGATATGGTAGGCCATACAGGCGTGTTCGAGGCGCAGTGAAAGCAGTGGAAGCAGTTGACACCTGTGTTGGAAAACTGGTCGACCGTGTAACAGAACTTGGCGGTGTTACCATGGTTACAGCTGACCATGGCAATGCGAACAGACAAAATGATTGCCGAGGATGGAGGACCGTTTACCGCCCACACTACCAATCCTGTCCCATTCTGTGTGGTAGGCTATCCATGTACACTGAGGAGAAACCGGCTGTCTTGCCGATATTGCTCCTACTATGCTGAAAGTCATGAATGTACCACAACCAAAAGAAATGACCGGAAACCTCGCTGATTTTATAAATATCACACAGCTTCTTTGCAAAGAAAAAACTACGAATCTGGTAACAAAGATAGAAAATATTGAAAAAAGACCTTGAAGCGAGAATTTTCTATTCGAGGTCTTTTCTTTGTTTTTCTGTTTTTTATTCTTTCAACATTTTATTTCTTGTTTGGGAATTGATTATAAATATTTCTCAAAATCATTCACAAAAAATTTCAAAGGCAAACATTTATCTTTGAGATTTTTTATGTTTATGCGGACATAAAATCATGTTGTATATTCAAAGGCTATCTGATGCTTTTTCAAGCCGCTTTTTGCCTTGATTTACTGATTTTATATACCAAAAGAATTCAGAGCAGGATAGTAATCAACTAAGTGATTCTATACTGAAACCAGAGTTTTTTCTTCCAATCAATCTATTGATTAGAAATTGATATATACAACTATTGCTGTTTTATCCTTTCTAATCGTTTGGTATTCAAATCATCCATATGACAGAACCTAAAACAACTGCAATGGAAATCCACTGGGAAGTTGACAACAGGCATATTCCTCTTGCAGAATCACCACGGAAAAACTCCAATACAAAACGTGTTATTCCATACAGAATACCGTAGAAAGGTAAATGATATCCTCTGGGAGAACAATATTTTTCAAATAACAAGAGAATCATTAAAATCATGATATTACATGCTGCCTCAATTAACGGCAGCGGTAATCTTGTAACCGTTTCATGGGGATATATAAATCCCCATGAAGACGGAATACCATAACAACACCCTGCCAAAAAACATCCAATACGCCCAAAGATATGAAAAACGGTAAAATAGGTGTAAACAAATCGCAGGCTTCCAAAAAGTAAATACGATACCTTTTACAATACCACAATGCAAACAGAAAACCGCCTATCACGCCACCGTAAAAATACAAAGCCATTGAGAAAATAATCTGTCCATAAGTCAGGCTGTGTATTCATCACATCCAAATGTGCCAGCATATTCGGCAGTGCAACCAATAGATGCAGCAGTTTGGCTCCTATGATTCCTCCCACCCACACAAAATAAAAATATATGTGTAACGTCATCTCCCGGGATATGAAATTTTCTTTTTTCGTATATGTACAAATAGAAATGAAAAGGATAGCGCCTATCAAAGCCATAACTTAATAAGATGGTATGGTAAGATGGAATAATGTAATGCCGGGATACATGTTGTCACCTCACTGAAAAAAACAAGAACAGACTGAATGATTCAGTCTGTTCAAAACATGGTATGAATCTGTTAATACCAGTAGTAGCGGTAAGAAGCATAAGTGATATAATATGTAAAACAAGAGATAAAACAAATTGCAACCTATTGCAATACCAATGATAGACAGAATCATTCCCGCAGTAGCCATAGTGCGTCCTGTATCATTCTTTCTTCCCATGACACCAAGAATGGTTCCTACAACGCCCAAAACATAGGCCTGCAAATAGACCCCCATATACATCCATATGAGAAAGCTGCGACCAGCACCAATGATACAATACCTAAAACAAAGGAGGCAATTGCAAGACCATTGCTCCCTGTATTTGGCTGCGGATACATAGGATATTGTGGTTCACCATAAGGATAAAAAGGCTGCTGCGTTTTGGATACGGCTGCTGGTTGTATGGCGGTTGATAAAGGAGGACGTTGTCCCTGGGGGTTAAAGTGCTGGATTTTGTTGCTGGTGGTGATTGCGCTGACTTTGCCAAGACTGTCCATACTGCTGCCCATTTCCATATGGCTGCTGTGCCTGATATGGTGAATGATATGTATGATTTGCTTGTTGCTGCGTTTGCTGATACTGCTCAACTGTTTGCTGATGCTGCTCACTTTGAGAAGATACTTCTTCCTCGTCTTCCTGTACCCTTTCTTCTCCTCTACTGCATTTTGCAGGAACTGCTTGTGGGTGCAGTCTCTTTATTTTCTGTTTGTGTCGGAGTTTGCTCTGTTTTTGCCTCTTCTTTTATTTCTTTCATTTAAAAAATTGATTCATACGATAACCTTCTTTCCCGATAAAATAAGTTTACAACAGCACGGAAACATGCTAGGCAAACTTAACATGACAACACTAACTTTTCTTGTTGATAGAAAACATTTGTGATGCTGTAACATTCTGATAACAGCCAAAATTTCAACCTTATGGCTGCATTAGTGAGGTCATTATAACATAAAAGAAATTGCCATGCAATTTCTAACAAACAGAACGTTACAACGTTATTGTTAACAGCCAAAACTTTAGTTTTGTTGCTGTTACAAAGGTTGTTATAGCATAAAAAAAAAAATTGCTTTGCAATTTTTAACCTATAAACGCTAAAACGTTCTGGCCAACAATCAAAATTTTAATTTTTAATTGTTTGCTAGGTTGTTATAACATAAAAGAAATTGCTATGCAATTTCTAACAGATAGAACGTTAAAACGTTCTTGTCAACAATCAAAATCTGTGATTTTTGAATTTGTTACAAAGGTTGTTATAACATACCTTATGAAAAAGCAGAAATAAAAAACCGTATTGTAACAATCAAATCATAGATATATATTAGTTTATAAAATGTCTCAAAACTGTAATCAAAATGAAAAATATCACCAATCGACATAAGTAGATTTGTGTCACAGAATGAAACATGGAAATATTTTTTATTATAAAATCACCTAATTAGGATGACGTATTATGACAATAAAAAAGGATTCTGTTTTCTGCTTTGTATCTGTGTTTATTTACCGAGGTTATTTCAGGTTGCAGTTCTAAAAATCAGGACAAGCAATTACCTATAACTTAGAAGAAGAACCCGTAACTTTAGACCCACAAATTGCTGTTGATTATTCAACGTAATTAAGCGATTTATGGCTTTAGCGAAGGAGCTTACCCGTTTAGATGAAAATGGCTCAGGTATCGCCCAGGTTGCACAGCGTTAGGCACAACTCCACCTATACCTCTTTTACTTTTTTATCTGAGGAAGATGCTTCCTGGTCGAAGACGGAACACCCGTTACTGCCTCTGATTTTGTATATGCGTTTCAAGAGCAGTGGACCCGGCAACAGGCTCTACAACCAATGCGCCCTATGTTTGCAATTAAAAATGCAAAAAAATTTACGAAGGTACAATGGATATATCTAACTTGGGAGTAACCGCTATTGATAATCATACTTTAAAAGTTGACTTAGAATATTCCTATGAAGATTTTCCCTCCATTACCTCTTTACCAGTATTTATGCCTTGTAATCAAGCTTTCTTTGAATCCACTTCCGGAAAATATGGACTGGATGCAAAAAATATTTTAGGCAACGGCCCTTTTGAAATGGTCAACAGATATTCTTGGGAACATGATGAATATATCAATCTGACGGCAGCAAATACCTATCACGGAGAAAACCTCAGTATTACCCTCTACCCTTACCTTTTCTATCGGAGATTTGGATATGAACAATATCAAAAATCTTTCGGCGGTTTCTCTCCCAAATGCCTCCTACGTTTCCTCTTTGAAAGAGAGTGGTTATACCATCACGTCTTTTCAAGATACAACATGGGGTCTTTGCTTTAATACAAACGACAGTTTGATGAAAGAGTTCTACCATTCGGAAGGCTTTTTATACAAACACTGAATCGAGAATCGCTCATGCAATATATCCCGTCAGGATGCACACAGGCCAATGATATTATTCCTCCGGATATGACATTTATGGGTACAAACTATCGTACAGAGGCAGGTGGCAACTTCTACTTAAAACAAGATGACAGCGCTGTACAATCCATCAATACAGTTTTAAGCGAGCAAAAGATTGACCAAAATGCCTTCCATTACCATACTTTGTTTAGACGACCCTACTGTAAAACAAATGGTAAACGAAATGATTGCTACATGGAATGAAGCATTCGGAAACTACTTTAATATGGAACCGGTATCACAATCTGAACTGGAACAAAGAGTTTCCAGCGGAAACTATTCTGTGCGCTATGTTCTGTACGATACCAGTGACACCCCTGTTAGTTTATTATCAAAAGCATTTCATCCAGACAGTCATAATAATCCCGCAAAATTTAAAAAGCAATATATTTGACCAAGCATTGAAGGATGCAGAAGGAAAAAAACCTGGAAACTGCCATTGAATTGTATGCGCAAAAGCAGAACAATATCTAAACAATGAAGGTATCTTTTATCCCATTTACTATGAGAAACATAGCTATTGCAATCGCCCCCAGGACTGACAGGTATTATTGTGCATCCTTATGACATGGGCATTGATTTTATGCATGCGACAAAAACGTAACAAATGTTTTCTTTATGTACCAAAATAAATTTGATAAAAAGGCGTGACCAATTGTCACGCCTTTTTGAGATTCAAGAACTATACATAATATGGTTTCATATCAACGTTATGTTTGAGATTTACACCAATAAAACCATACTGAATCGTTTCTGCTATTCTGTATTTTAAGACAACTCCCACTGAAAATGCTCTTTTCCTGCACCAATTTCAAAATGGTATTTTACAATTCCCATATCTATTTTCGTATAAAATCCAAATCCTGCCTTAACAGATACCCTATTCTTATCCAAGCGAAACAAAAATTTTGCTGATTCATTGCTGTGGGAGCTAATAAAGCCGCTTCTACTCCCCTTTTTGGAACCACTCCGGAGCAGGTCCGTCAATTGGATTACTTCCTCCATTGATTTTGATTTATGTGGTAAGCCTTGTGTTTCTCCTTGTTACCAGTTGAATATGCAGTCCGCTTTCTTGATTACAAACATCGATTTCTGACTGCAATGCATGAATCACTTCTTTGCTCAACGGCTGATTTTTGATATTGTCTTACACTATGTCTATCATAGATTGCATTGATTGTACTCATATTCTAACCTCCAGTTTGATGATACATATAAAAATAATCCTTTTTAAAAAGTGTTTCCCCACTGTACCCCTTAGTGCTGTCTGCTGATTTTGTTTATTTGTTTAAACCATTATACCATATGATTGTATAAAAATTCGATTGGTAAAAGAAAATCGAGACGGTTCATTTGTTGTGGTTACTCAGCTTACCTATCACCTGTTCACACATCTGAAAAAGAGCAATCTCAGAAACAATAGTGCCATGTATAGACAAAAAGACCATGTAACGAATGATTGTTACATGGTCTTTTTGATTGTAAATTCTTTTTCTGTTTCGTATCTGTTGATACTTCATGTGTTGTGAGATAGTACGGGACTCTGCCTACTGCTTTTTGAGCCTCAATTTGCTCAGCCAAATCGTGCAGATAAAACCAACGTTCCATTTTTTTGTTCCAACAATTGTTCTGATTCTTCTTTTTTTCTTTTTAATAACCGGGTTAATGCATCATAATCACTGGAACTGGCTTCTATCTCCCGGGATAATGTTTGTATTTGTACTTCTAACGCTTCTATAATACTGTCAATTTCCCGAAATTCTCTTTGCTCATTATA
>VOFI01003640.1_pt1 | contig 13024 bp, 13 predicted proteins | sample 5384131 | NCBI WGS metagenome assembly VOFI01 (sample SAMN12384728, study PRJNA508395) | human gut metagenome | isolation source: healthy gut H | host: Homo sapiens
TGACTTTTGACGACGCTTTCGCTCATGGCTGAAGAATGAAGACATCAGGCAAATAATGAAGAAAACCAGCGTGGCACTGAATGATACGCTACCGGCTTACAACCAAATATCCAAGATGAAAAATATCGGGAAGAGATTCGAAAGACACCAGAAGAGCATCAAACGTTATTTATATCTAAAGGAGCTTAAAAGGCTAATATAAAGTTAGCTGCATAGAATATTATGAGCGAAAAAGAAAGGAATGAAGATAAAGAAAACAATTTACGGCAGCTATACTAATGGCTGCCGTTTGTTTACCGGCAGAACAAGAAAGTGCAGGTATTAATATATCTATCTGGAAAGATATTTGTACGCAACCGCATGACAGTACACAGACGACTTATGTGAACATCGGTCTCCTGTCTACAATGAATCGCTTGAACGGTGTGGGTATCAATGCATTGGGAAGTGTGGCACATGGTGACATGAACGGAGTACAGAATCACCGGATTAGCCAATCTGGCAGGTGGAACAATGGGGGTGTCCAGCTAGCCGGTATCAGTAATATCAGCGGCAACAACACCGTAGGGCTTTCTGCTGCCGGACTAGTAAATATCACTGGCGACAGAACACAAGCGAGTAATCATATCCGGTTTAACCAGTATCGGAGGATAATACCTCGGGGTTAATGATTAGCGTTTCATGAATGTGACGGGCAATATGGCTTCGGGGCTACACTTTTCCGGAGCAGGCAAATATTACAGGGCAGAGTTTCGGCGGCTTGATGGCTTCCGGACTTTTGAATAGTAGGCAGGAGAACACATGAACGGCACAGATTGGGTGCCCATAACGCATCAGAAACTGAATGGGGTGCAAATAGCATTATGTAATTATGCAACGCAGGCCCGCGGACTTCAAATTGGCCTTGTCAATTATTACAAAGAAGATATGAAGGGATTCCAACTCGGATTGGTTAATGCGAATCCTGATACAAGGTGCAAATGATGGTGTATGAAGTGGAAATGCACGCCTGCCAATAGGTGTACGCTTCAGAACCAGTTGTTTTTATACCATTGAGGAAGGGGCTCCATGTATCCAGGGATTGAATAATAAGTTTTCGGCAAGTGCATCCCATCGTGCCGGTTGTCTTTCACTCTTTACAAAGGGCTTATCCATCAGCGGAGACCTTGGCTACCAGCATATCGAGGCTTTCGATAACAAAGACGAGGTGATTCCGAAACGTTTATATGCAATTGCAGGCACGTGCCAATCTGGAATATCAAATTACCAGAAAGTTCGGCATCTATGCAACAGGTGGTTATGGGTTAACCAGATTCTATAATAACCGAGCAATTACGATAAGGGAGCTATTATCGAGTGGGTATTAGCCTCATGATTATTGATTTGAGGGACGCAGAGGACACAGAGGCTTTATTCACTATAGAGTAACACAGAGTCTCATGTATTTAGAATCGTATTTATCGCTCTGTTTTACTTGTAGAAAGTTCAAATCCTGTATTTGAGTCACTAGTTCTTTTCCTTATCGGTATCTTTTCACCATCATCCGTTGCGAATTGAACCAGTACAAAGTTGGTTGACTTGATATCCAACCCTTCTTCAATGGCTTTCTGCCTAGACTGGAACGGCTCATGCTGCACCAACTGCATCCCGTGAGAATGGTAGACAAGCGTATAGCCCGCAATTCCCGTCTCCGGCTGATAGGCTTTGAGAATCCTCCGTCAATAACGAACAGTTTGCCATTTGCCTTCATCGGCTGTTCACCTTGAATTGTCTTTACAGGCACATGACCATTGATGATATGAGAATGAGGTCCCAATGCCCCAAACTCATCTAATATCTGATCGCAGATATCTTCGCGATTGCGAAGCGTAGTAATATCCCTTCTTTTCTTTATGCATTTCTTTTGTTTTCCAGGAAATAGCGTTCGAAAGTCGCCATCTTATCCTTATCAAACAAAGGCATCCGGACCACACCACATATACCAGATATAGTCCATCGCAAATTCCTTATCCTCCTCTCCCTTCTTCGTAAAGTATGCAGTACGGAGCAGTTGACGGCCTTATCCAGAAGTTTGTGTCCCCAATACTCCTTGCCGGGACGTATCTTGACATGCTTAAAGCTACCGTCCTCATTCAAAGGCACGGAAGCGTGATAAAGAAGATTGGAGTTGATACCAGATACATTCCGCCGTACGTAAACAGGCAACGCATGTGCTTCTTCAACTCTCGCTATTCATAAACGAATAGTGAATCTTTTCCACAATTCCCGTTCTTCGTCGGTCAGTCGATAAGGATCGGCAGGATCTACGGTCGGGAAAGTTTGTGTCACGCAAGGGCATATTCTTTGCCTTCGTACACAAAGACTCCACGCTCAAAATCTATCTTCTCCAACAGCTTCCGGTTTCTCATCCCAAACTCCGGACGACGGTCTATTATCTCGGCTTCCAGCTTAAACTGGATGATCGTGATCGCCTTGTGCATTTGAGTAATCAGACGCAAAGTTCTTCATTATAATGAGTGTCGGCAAAATTCATCTTCGGCATGAAAATGGTACAAGGATCATCAGCGTAAGTATCCATAGCAAAGTAGCAAGCGGCAGCAGATTGATTCCGTAACCGTCTTCAAGTGTAGCCAGATTACTATATCGCATGGACATACGGATCACGTTGGCTATGCAACTGTCATTGCCGGAAGCGGCGTCCCATCCACAGGATATCGTGGTTTCCCCATTGAATGTCGAAGTTGTGGTAATTGCACAAAGTATCCATGATGATGTGCGCCCAGGACCACGGTCGTAAATATCGCCTACGATATGAAGAGAGTCAATAGTCAAGCGCTGAATCAGATTGCACATAGCGATAATGAAATCGTCGGCACGCTTCGTAGTGATAATTGTGCTGATATTACATTTAATATAAGCATGCTTATTCGGTTCGATAGACGATTCGTGCAATAACTCCTGAATAATATAAGAGAATTCGGCAGGCAGCGATTTACGAACCTTCGAACGGGTATATTTGAAGATACATTCGACAGACTTTCACCAGTTGGTTCAGCGTAATCAGATACCAATCATCCAGATCCTTTTCACGGGCCTTTCACTAATTGAAGTTTCTCTTCGGGATAGTAAATCAAAGTGCAGATTTCTTTCTTTTCAGCCTCGCGGAGAGTGTTGCCGAATATTTCATTTACTTTACGTTTTACCGCACCTGAAGCATTTTTCAGTACGTGCTGAAAAGCCTCGTATTCTCCATGAATATCAGTCAGGAAATGCTCTGTCCCTTTAGGTAGATTTAAGATAGCCTCCAGATTGATTATTTCCGTACTAGCATCAGCAATCGTGGAAAACTTCGGGAAAGCAGTTGCAGGTAACGGAGATCACTCACAATGCTTTCAGGAGTTATGTTACTTTGAGCAGTCATTTTATTTATTTTACTATTTACAATTTATTAATTGGCAACTTATTATTAGTTGACAACTTACCATTTAGTAACTCAAAAAGGAATTTATTAATTCCTCCCTTTTTCTTGTTACAAATATCTATTTTATACGATTCCGATTTGACTACTTTTTTATTTACAAATCCATCATTTTCAATTTTCAATTCTCATTTAACAAGAACATTAACAACACTTGAGCGATAATTACCCGCAGGAACATACACAGCGGATAAACAGTCGCGTAGGCTACGGATGGGTTGTCGCCGGAATTGTATCGTTTACATAGTTCAAAGCCATCGGATTCGCCATACTGCCGCACAACATGTACCGGATACACTGCCGAAGTCTATCTTCATAATCTTGAAAGGCAACGGCCCCGACACATTACGGTTGGAATAATAGTCAATCCGGCACCAAAGCAATTCCAACAACCTTTGGACGGAATACAGTATGTCAAAAAATGAGCACCGGCATCCAGACCAAGACAGGCTACATGGATAATCCCAATGCACGCAGCATCAGATTGGCGCTGCGGGTAGTATAGGTAATCATATGTATCCGCGGCCCGAATGTACCGATAAGGATACCTACAATGATAGGACCACCCGCCAAACCTAACTTCACCGGAGCACTGACGCCCGGAATGGAGATCGGAATGGCTCCTTAAGGCCAATCCTAATACGATGCCGATAAATACAGCCACGAGATTAGGTTCTTTCAGGCTCTTCACTGCATTACCCAATACTTTCTCTACATTCTGAAGCGGCCGCCTCACCTACACACGGTCAACCGGTCGCCTAATTGCAGCGTCAGTTCCGGAGTAGCAAGCAATTGTACGCCCGACCGATAGACACGGCTGATATTGATTCCGTAATGGTTTCTCAGCCTCAATGAGCACCAAGTTTTTTCCATTCAGTTCGGGACGGGTTACGACAATACGCGTTGCGAAATCAATTGGCTGTCGATTGCATTCCAATCGATATCTTCCTTGTTCCAATCCGTATTCTCCTGTTCACCAAAAGTACTGTCAGGCCAGTGCATCTTTTTCCGAAGTAACGACCAGCAGGCGGTCGCCTTCTTTCAAAACCTTGTCGGAGGTAGGAATACTGACATGACCGTCACGCCACAAACGGGAAATCACAAATTTCGATAACTCATCTGAGCTATATCCTTGATACTTTTATTAAAAAATAGCGGGATTGTGTACTTGAAACGCTGCGATAAAGGTTTTGTTGGCATCGTCCTTTCTCTTTAATCTCAAGTCTTCTTTATGAACCAGGAATTTACGAATAAGCAATACGGCAAGAATCACCCCGATCACCCCTTAACGGATAAGCCACTGCACACCCCAAAGCGGGAGTACTGCTTTCCATGCCCATCTGTTTAAGTGTTTGCTGCGCAGCTCCCAACGCAGGAGTATTAGTCGTGGCACCGCAAAGAATGCCCACCATATCGGCAGAGAAACGCCGGTCGCATAACTACAACAACAGTAAGCAAAGTACCCAACAGGACCTACGGCCAACGCCAACATATTCAACGTTACTCCTCCTTTCCGGAAAGAACTGAAGAAACCGCCCCTACCTGGAAGCCCCAGTGAATAATACGAAAATAACCAGTCCGAAACTTTCTGCATAATTCAGCATCTGTGGATCAACCGAGAGCCCCCGAAGTGCCCGGCAAGGATACCTGCAAAAAACAAAAAGTGACTCCCAGAGATACTCCCCCAGAAATGCACTCTTCCCCAGCCCCAGCCCAATCGCAGAAATCAGTGAAAAGCAACACAACAGCCTGTAAGGCAGAATGTTCGAGAAACAGATTATATAACCACTCCATGAATTAAACATACTAATAGGGCGCAAAGATAAAAACTATTTAGTCCCATTCAAAACTTTTAAGCTTTCATTTCGCGCCCTATCTCTTCTCTAAATTCTTAATATCCTGAAATCTTATATGTTATCCTTTTAAATTATCTGTCTGTTATCCGCAATCTTTTTACCTGTCACCTCCACCTATCGCTTTTTTTTTTCAACCTATTCCATGTGGTATCTTTCTACCTGTTGTTATCCGAAATCTCTCTACCTGTCATCTTTTTGTGTAATCATTTTCTTTTCATTTGCCGGCACTTTCCATCTGCCGGCTGTTATCTCACCTACCTGTATATATATTCTACGAAATTATTCCGGCCATCCAGATAACCGCTCAATCGATTTCGCCGATGTATACATCATCCAGGTAAGATACATCATTGCGACCGTAATCCATGCGAATGGAAGTCTGTGCATAATTCTCCCCAGTTCCAGCGAGAAATGATATTCGAATGTCTCCACATGTCCATTAGATATTCCACTCGAATAAAAATCAACGCCTGTCCGGTCCAAATAAAAGTCGAGTTCCTGACGGCAACGGTTACCGTCCACATCCCGATAAAAACTTACCCATGTACGGCTACATAAATCAGAAGAACGATTGTAGTAACCACCACCCATATTATCATCATCAAAAAACTATCGATTTCTACTTCTACAAGAAGTCAGACTCTAACGTTAACACAGCCATTAAAGCCAGTCCTAAGTATCTAAATGTCGTTGTTTTCATATTCCTTTATTTTTAATGGTTCCTTTATTAATCCTATCATTTATCTTTTCGATATTACAAAAGTAGGGAATGAATTCTCCTTATGAAATTGAAAATTCCTACTTTTCAGTTTAGGGGAATTCACCTAATGGAAGAGGTATTCCCCCAACGTACTGATACCTTACAGATTCCTAAATAGCAGAAGACAGCTCATGCAAGTGCCCAAAGTCTTAATAAACATTGAATCAAACATTCAATTATTTAATCAATGTTATAAATCGCCATTTAGCCCGATTTATTTGCAGATATCACAAAACTCCGTATATTTGCAATGTGTTTTTCATAGTATTAGATTTAAGGTTAACAAAAAAGATTGGCTGTCTGGGATAGATAGCCTTTTTATGCTCTTAATAAACTTCTCAAGAAGCCATGGAGACAAACGTAAAATGGCAAATACTGGATGTAAAAATCTGATGACACCACAGGCTTCTATAATATTAATAAGGTAATCGTTTTCTCCTCATGAATAGTGAGAAAAAATATTCTCAAAAAAATAATCCGTTTAATATTTGAAACATAGCAAGTTATCTCTTTCATCAAAAACAAGTAAAAAAATCTTGCTAAAAGATTTGCGTAGTCCAAAAGTTCCCCCATATTTGCACCGCATTTGAGAGAGAATGCGGGTTCAAGGAAGTTTGGGTGAGTGGCTGAAACCACCAGTTTGCTAAACTGACGTACGGGTAACCGTGTCAGGTTCGAATCCCCCAGAAGCCTGCAAGATTTAGATAAAAAAGAGCCAAGTTTTATGACTTGGCTCTTTTAAATCTATCCGTGCCGGTGGGTTCGTCTAACGGTTAGGACACATGCCTCTCACGCATGTAATACGAGTTTGACTCAAAACCCACTACCTTATTTTAGTTAGCTCTGCTATTTAAAGTAAGAGGCTTTTTTTTTTTTATTGTTCATATCTCAAGAAATGGAATATAAACGTAAAAGAATTAAAAAGGTGTTGATTGAACAATGCAAAGAAGAAGGTATTTATTACGCATTGATAGCAATCAACAAACAAACGAAAGAGATCGTTTTGCCAATAAAGCCTTGATAACGCTTTAAATAATCCGGATTACTGCGTCTTTAAATGCAGGAAAGAAGGATGAATATAAAGTAGAAGAGGTAAAATAAGCATAATTAAAAAGAAGGATATGCTTATTGATATTGTATTAAGATGTTAAAAAAGATTTAATACATTATTTTGGAGCATTCAAAGTTTTTTTCTGTAAAGAATGTTATATCCATGTAAAACGATTGTCTTTCACATGGATACCCGTCAATAAATGAAGAAAAACGCTGCTTACTTACATTTCTTCACTCTGCTCGTACATTCAAAGTAAGACTCTTTATCAATCCGCAGTCGGACTCTGTTTTCCCGCTCTGACCGGCCAGATTGATAAATAAATTGAAGTATAATTGACTAAAAGAGAGGTCGGAACGATCATAAGTGATATCGAAAGTACAGGTTCTTCGGAACGAATCGAAAGTCCCCAGCTTCATACCTCCCTTGCACATAAAGACTTCGGGGAAATTCGCAGGCGGATAAGGCTGAAACAAGCTGGCCAGCTGCGCATACACATAATCGATCATCCATTCGTCACCGGATACAAGCAATTCTCCTTTCAGACGAAGTTTGACTGCATATTTAGCTGTAACGTCCTGAGAAGTATAAATAGGGACCTGACTCTCCGACGGGTAATTGCCATCCTTATAGCCTAGACTCATGGTCAGTTTTGATTTACCCACTCCGTTGAAATCTGCGACGTTCTGATCTTTCTGTTGATTTTTCAAGTCAATCATAAACGTCAGTTTACCCAAAGTCGGGTCATTCGGATATTGAGCTATCGTATCCAGCACATAATCTTCTTCATTGAAACTTCGCGCTACCAATACATCCTCCTCTCCGACTTCCAACGGACCTCCTCTTTCAATATCCACATCGCCTACAGGGTAATATATTGCATCATTATCTCTGACACAACCTGTCAGACAAAGCAGTAAAGCTGCCATTCCTACTATCTTATTCATTATCATATACATCCTTATTTTGGAGACAAAAGATACATCTTTTTTGAATCAACTTGATTTATATCAACCGTTTTTAGTACTTTGCACATAACAAGACTATAATGACATGGATACACTACTAAGAGAAACTGTAAATACCGTCGTAAATTCCCGCTTTCCCGAAATGAGTATAGAGGGACGCCGGCAGATAGAAAGCATCCTGATACGTGAAGAATATCCTAAAGGAGTGATCACTTAATGAAGGAGAAGTAGCCCATGAATTAGTTTTTGTCGGGAAAGTGGATGCTCCGGCAATATTATTATAAAAACGGAAAGACGTTACCGAACACTTCTCATACGAAGGCTGTATCCTGATGTGTATCGAAAGTCTGCTGAAACAAGTCCCTACCCGATTGATCATAGAGACACTGGAGCCTGCTGTCATATACCTGTTCCCTTATGACAAAATGATGCAGCTGACAAAGCAAAACTAGGGGAAATCAATATGTTCTATCGGAAGATACTTGAATATTCCCTGATTGTATCGCAAACCAAAGCCGATTCCTGGCGTTTCGAATCCGCCCGCGAGCGTTATAATCTATTGCTCGAAACTCATCCGGGAAATCATCAAACGGGCACCTTTGGCACACATCGCTTCTTACCTGCTGATGACACCGGAAACATTGAGCCGAGTACGTTCAGGCGTTCTGTAGTTTTGTAATTTTGGAAGCTATTCGCTTTTCCGGTATTCTTTGGGAGACATACCGGTATAATGCTTAAAGTACTTACCGAAGAACGACTGGTTGGCAAAGTTTAAACGGTCGGCTATCTCCTGTATGTTCATGCTCGAAGAATTCAAGAGTGCCTTCTGCTTCCAAGATCACTAATTCGTCAATCCACTCCCCTACCGTCTTCTCCCGCTGACTTCCTTGACAACTCCGGACAGATGTTTCGGCGTCAGACACAACTGATCCGCATAAAACTTCACGCTGCGTTCCGACTGATAAGACTGGAACCGTAAAGATTCATAGAAGCGCTCAAATATATATTCTTTACGACTTTTACTTTTGACAACGGCAGAAGCATCCGGAGCATAACTGTTGAAAATAGTACAAAGCTCGAAAAAGAATCCCTGCATCAGTCCCATTACTACCTCCCTACGGTACCTATCGTCTTTTATTTTTCAATCTCTTTCTGATGAAAGCATGATACTCATAATCATCTCCTGCTCGTGCAGATTGAGATCAAAACAAGGGTAATCTTTCAGAAAGAAAAAAGAATGAAAGCACATTACCAACTTTGGGCAATGATTCCAACAGACTTTTGATACAGCAAAGAAAATCCTCTGAAATTGGAACTGAACTGACGATGTTCGATAATCTGATTGGGCAACGCATAACCATTCTGCCCGGAATCAGTTCAAACTCACGCAGACTGATATTAAAAAACAGTAGAACCTTCCAGACAAAGTCCGATGCTCACCACTTCCAGTTTACTGGGGCCATTATAGGAAATAACGCTCTCCGTGTCGAAGAGCGCTATATCATTGCCGACCACATCAATACTACCCGGATCTATATGTTTAGAATGAACTACCGAAGAAATACCTATCTTAGGAACAACTTGCATATCCATACACCCTCTCTTTTTGGTTGCGACAAAGATACCAGTAATAATGAGATATTCAACCTAAGGAGAGAGATTATCTGTCAAAAAGAACACTTTTGCCTACTTATTGACTATCTCCGAATAAAAACTTATAATCACGTTCGGCAGCCGGAACAGTCCACTTTTCAGGAACGAATTTCCATTGGTTCAATGCCTCGGGTCCATAGTACCTTTCTTTTCTATATAATTCATCAAGTAGAAACGGAGATCTTTATCTGTAGAGAAAATTATGCGGTCCTTCAAATCCTCCTGCGGAATACCCGATCCTTTCGTCAACAGTTCCTCCACCGCCATTCCCCCGGTAAGAGTTCAAAGCCACCTTATAAATCTTATCCATGAGGAAAGGACTGCCGTCTGCCATGCTGATAATCGTAATCTTTTCCCTTGCGGCTTGGTGACGTCTACGGTATAAATAATTCCCGATGCTGAATCAAAATTGAAGCTGAAATTTTGGAAAGAAGCTCTGTCCTCCGCACCTTCGCGACGTTTCTCCTTAAACCAGAGCAGATGATCGTCCAGAGACTTCATCCGGTTGGTCCACATGAAATAAGACATTTCCAGATAATCCTTTGATTTCTTTTTCCGGATAAAGTCATCATATATAGCATATTCTCATACTTATACAGATTGAACATATCACTGACAAACACATCCCCTTTATTTATTTTCGCATCAAATGAAAGCGGTGCCGCAGCGATATCTCCGCACCGGTGATTTCAAGCTGCAAGGTATGGACAAGTCGATAAAAGCAGACGATCCGAAGAAAGAAGGACGGGTCGAGATACTTTCAGTGAATGTACCGATCTTTTAGAGACAGTTACGGACAGTGTCATATTGAGGAGCAAAATTCTTCATAAAGTCCTCACTGATTCCATAATCTTTCGTTTCTGGTCAATACTCCTTTTATATCTTTGCTGCACTTTCCCATCTTTCAGTTTCAAAGGTCACATCTACATTAGACAATACAATCCCATTGCTGGCCGGATCGATAATCAACACCGAATCTCCGGCTACATTCATCACTTCTTCTTACATTCGCGGGCATGATCGTGTCCCATCAGTACAATGTCAAATCCGGGGACATTTCTTCGCCACACTCAGAGAAGCGTTTTCATTATACTTGCCCGACATTTTGAAAGCCTCCTGTCCCGCATGGAACAAGCCGATCACCAAATCCGGGTTCTTTTTCACGGATAACCTTCATCCATTTTGTGTGCAGTTCCTCCATGTCGTCGAAACGCAGTCCCTTCCACAGGTTCTCCGAGAGCCAACCGTATCTATATAATTATGGTAATAAGCTGTAGGTTGTCCCTGCAAGATATCGCTATCAAGATTCTTCCACGGTATCCTCCGGTATTACGATATTACTACTCGCGAGGCTACATATGACCGGCACTTTTATCTGCATCGATCCCTTTGTGACAAATAAGCCGCCCATGCTTCCTGACCCAATAAAATAATTTGTCCCGGATGCTTCTCTCCCTGGTATTTAGAAAGAATTCGCTCATTCATTTTCAAAAACTGTTTATGGAATTATTTCACAAGATGATTTCTGATTCGCTGGGCATACCGGAAAGACAAATCGCCAGCACCCTTCATCTTTGGGTGAAGGTGCCACTATACCATTCATCAGCCGTTACCGTAAAGAAGCTGCGGGTTGGATGGTTCAAATAGAGCAGATCAAGGAGCAACACGATAAGTTAAATGAAAGAAATGATTTCGGCACTATCACCGAACAAGGTAAACTGACCGCCGAGCTCGAGAAGCGCATCAACGACACCTGGAACCCTACGGAACATGCCCGCAACGTGCGTAACCAGTTCGGACGACAGGCGGAGATCATCGCCCGCAGTAAAAGGCAAAGAGGATGAAAGCCGCCAAATACCGGGATTACTTCGACTTCTCCGAGCTCCCTGAAACGCTGCACCTCCCACCGTTTGCCTGGCTATCCGCCGGCAGAATCGGAAGGACTGCTGAAAGTCTCTATCACCCGACGATGAGACGTGTATCGAACGTTTGGAACGCCATCCCGTACGTGGCAACAACGAATGCAGCCGGTCAGGTAAGCGAAGCTCACTGCCGATGCCTACAAACGTCTGCTCAAAACCCTCCATTGAAAACGGAATTTGCCGCCCAATCCAAAAGAAAAAGCGGACGAAGAAGCCATACGCGTGTTCACGGAAAAACCTCCGCCAGCTACTGCTTACCGCTCCATTGGGACAGAAACGGTGCTCGCACATGATCCCCGGATTCCGTACGATGCAAAAAGTAGTCTGCCCTAGACGCACAAGGCACTCTGATACATAATGAAAAATATCTATCCGCATCCCTCCCGTCAACAAAACCTGGCTGAAGCCGCTTCCAAACTCCGCAAGATGATAGAAGCTTCACGCCAGAAGCGTACCTTTATCGGCAACGGAAATCGCCAGCCGCGAGACGGAAGACTTATCAACCGTCAAACGTTTGACCGCCAAATTCCCGTATTCCATGGTCAGTGAACAAGGAGCTTCTATCTATTCAGCTTCCAAAGATCGCTCGCGATGAGTTTTCCGGACTTCTTGACGTTAGCAGTACGGGGAGCAGTCTCTATCGGCCGCCAAGGTCTCATGGACCCATTGGCGGAACTGGTTAAAATCGATCCCAAATCTATCGGCGGTCAATACCAACACGATGTGGACCAGACAAAGCTAAAGCAAAGCACTCCCGACCAGACAGTAGAAAAGCTGTGTCAACCTCACGTTGGTGTCAACCTGAACACAGCCAGTAGCCATTTGTTGACGTATATCTCCGGCCTGGGACCTCAACTGTAGCACAGAACATCGTAAACTATGCGTGTAGAAAACGGAACCTTCAACTCACGGAAGAACTGATGAGAAGTCCACGCATGGGTGCAAAGCCTTTGAGCAATGTGCCAGCTTTCTCCGTATCCCCGGAGCCAAAAATCCGTTGGACAATACTGCCGTAGCATCCCGAAAGCTTACCACATCGTAGAGCAAAATGGCCAAGAGACCTGAAATGCTACCGTCGACGAACTGATAGCAGACAAGGAACCCGCCGGAAGATCAACATCTCCGCCTACATCACACCTGGCACGTCGGTCTGCCCACCTTACAGGACATTCTGCAGGAACTGAGAAGCCGGGACGTGACCCGCGCAAGGCTATCATAAGATGTTCGAGTTCGACAAGAACGTACGCATTTCGATCAGCCGACTTTGCGCTGAAGGGATGATTCTTCCGCATTTGTAGGCAACATCACTCACTCGGGCGCGTTTCGTCGATATAGG
>VOFI01002216.1_pt1 | contig 13022 bp, 18 predicted proteins | sample 5384131 | NCBI WGS metagenome assembly VOFI01 (sample SAMN12384728, study PRJNA508395) | human gut metagenome | isolation source: healthy gut H | host: Homo sapiens
TAACTGTCTCGTGGGGCCCCGCCAGCTGCCACCAGCGTGGTGCCCATCCCGGAGCACTCCATGTCCACATTAGAGCGGTGGAAGACCTCGTCATTGGCGCGGGATGCCGCCCGCTCCATCCGGACCCGGTCAGACTCGTCCTCCTTTCGTGAAAGGAATTCCTCCATAAAGAGCTCCACCGCCATGGTGCTGGCGACGTTGCCCGCCCGGGCGCCGCCCATCCCGTCGCAGACCAGCGCAATGATCCGGCCGTCCGGCAGGGTCCGGCAGGCAAACGCATCCTGGTTCTGCTCTCGTACCATTCCCCGGTGGGTGATCCCCCATACATTCATGGAATATCTGCCTCTTTCCTGCCGTCATTCCGGCCGAGTGTCTGAGCCATGGCCTTTCGGCGCAGCTGGCCGCAGGAGGCGTCGATATCGCTCCCAGCTTGCGGCGCACCGTAACGGTCACGCCGTGCCCCTCCAGGCGCCGCTGAAAAGCGGCCACCCTGCGGCTGGGCTTCAGTGGACTCTCCTCCACATCATTGAGCGGGATCAGGTTGACATGGCCGGGTGTCCCCTTCAGCAGCCGAGCCAGGAGATCAGCCTGCCAGTCAGAGTCGTTGACCCCGTCGATCATTGCATATTCATAGGAGATCCGCCGCCCGGTGGTCTGGAAATACCGCCGGCAGGCTGCCATCAGCTTTTCCACGCCCACGCTCCGGTTCACCGGCATCAGATGGGAGCGGGTCTCATCGTCCGGCGCGTGGAGGGAGACCGATAGTGTTAATTGTAACCTATGTTGGGCCAGTTTGTCAATTTGATCCGCCAGCCCGCAGGTAGACAGGGAGATGTGGCGCATGCCGATGTTCAGACCATTTGGCTGGTTGACCAGTGTCAGGAACTTCAGCACCGTATCCATATTGTCCAGGGGCTCCCCGATCCCCATCAGCACGATGTTGGAGACCGGCTCCCCGCTGTCCAACTGGGTGAAGAGGACCTGGTCGATCATCTCCGCCGGTGTCAGGTCCCGCACCTTTCCCGCCAGGGTGGAGGCGCAGAAGGCGCAGCCCATACGGCAGCCCACCTGACAGGAGATGCACCCGGTATTCCCATGCTTATACCGCATCAAAACCGTCTCGATGCAGTTTCCGTCTGACAGCCTCCACAGGTATTTGATGGTGCCATCCTGGGCAGAGACCTGCTTTCTGGCCACCTGGGGAGCTGTAAGAAAACAGTGCTCCTCCAGCTTCTGCCGCAGGACCTTGGGGAGGTCGGTCATTTCGTCAAAGGAGACGGCACCTCGATAGAGCCACTGAAACACCTGCTTGGCCCGGAAGGCGGGTTCCCCCTGCTCCCGGAACCAGGCGGCCAGCTCCTCCGGCGTCATGGATTTGAGATCGATCAAAGGGCTTCCTCCCTCTTTTTTCATGCGGCTGATAAAGAAGCCGTCCGTCCCCTGTATGTGGGGCCACAGCGTCAGCATCCAGCTGCTCCCCTCCGTTCCGGGAACGCCAGGCAGCTGGAAGGGCTCGGGTCCAAACTGGGGGTGCGCCTCCAGGAAAGCGGACACCACATCCTCATTTTCCCGCCGCAGCAGCGTGCAGGTGGAGTAGAGCAGTGTCCCGCCGGGCCGCACATAGGAGGAGACGTTCTCCAGGATTCGGCGTTGTACGCTGGGAAGGGCTGCCAGGGGCTCCGGGTCCTTGTAGCGGATGTCCGGCTTCTTCCGAATGACGCCCAGACCGGAACAGGGGGCGTCCACAAGCACCAGATCAAAAGCACCCTCCCACTCCGGGCGGTGGACGCAGGCATCCGCCGTCATAGGCGTGACGCAGTCCAGGCCCAGACGGGCCGCGCCGTTGGCGATCAGCTTTTTCTTGTGGGGGTGCAGGTCGCAGGAGCACACCGTTCCCCTGCCCCCCATGGCGATAGCTGCGGCAAAGGACTTGCCGCCGGGCGCCGCGCAGGCATCCAGCACCCGCATCCCTGCCGCAGGGCCTGCTGCCGCCACCGCCAGCCGGGAAGCTGGGTCCTGGATGTAGAAGAGACCCGCCTGAAACTCCGGCAGCTCCTCCAGATTCCCGGTCCCAGACAGGAGGATACAGTCTGTCAGCCAGGGGTGTTCCTCTGCCCGGACCCCTCGCTCCTCCAGGCGCAGGCGCAGCTCCCGGGCGTTGATCTTCAGGGTGTTCACCTGGGCCGCCGTGGCAGGCTGCGCGTTGTTGGCCCGCAGCAGGGCCGCAGCGCCGTCGTTCCCCAGAGTCAGCAGGAATTCCCGCACCATCCACGCCGGATGGCTGTACAGGATGGACAGGTACTCCACCGGGTCCCGCTGGGGGATGGTGGGCAGACGCTCCAGGCTCCTCTCCAGACTGCGGAGGATGCCGTTGACCATCCCCGCCGCCCGGGGGTTCTTGCAGTAGGCCCGGGTCAGCTCTACGGACCGGTTGACCGCTGCGCTGTGGGGGATCCTGTCCAGAAAGAGCATCTGGTAGGCCCCAGGCGCAGGGCCTGGACCACCCGCCCCTCCATCCGCTTGAGGGGGATATTGGAGAAATGGGCCAGATAGAAGTCCAGGAGCATCTGGTTCTGCAAAACACCGGCACACAGCTGGGTGGCCAGCGCCGCGTCCCGGCTGTCCAATCCGGCCGCCGATATCTGCTTTTTTCAGGGCGCCGTCCGACCATCCCCCCTGTCTCTCACAGGCGTTCAGGGCGAGGAGCGCCGTTTCTCGGGCATCCACAGGGCTTCACCTCCCGCTTCTGAATGGGTCTCAATCCTCTTCCGCCGAAACAGGGTGTCCTCTCAAATAGTCTGCTGCAGACATCCGTCGACTGCCAGGCGCCTGAAGCTCTGTCAAGCAGAACACCTTTCCATCTCCACAAGCGACCCGGATGCCCCGTTTGTCGGCAGAGAGGATGGTGCCGGGCCGCCGGCTGGTGGACTCCCCGGTCTCTCGACCGCCAAACACCTTCACCACACCAGCACCCAGCAGGTCGGTGCTGGAGGCAGGCCAGGGGATCAGCCCCCGGATCTGGTCGTGGATCTCACGGGCCGGGCGGGTCCAATCAATGGGAGAGAGCTCCCGGGAAAGCATGGGCGCATAGGTGGCCCGTTCCCCGTCCTGGGGGGTACGCTCCGCCGTTCCGGCCTCCAGCCGGGACACTGTCTGGACCAGCAGCCGGGCGCCCAGCCCGGCCAGCCGATCATGAACCGACTCCACCGTCTCTTCGGGATCGATCGGGGTGGACGCCTGGGCGATGATGTCCCCCGCGTCCAGCTCCTGGGCCATATACATGATGGTGACCCCGGTCTCCTCCTCCCCGTTGAGCACCGCCCAATTGATGGGGGCAGCCCCCCGGTACTTGGGGAGCAGGGAGGAGTGCACATTGATGCACCCCTTGGCCGGCAGCTCCAAAATTTTCCGGGGCAGGAGACGGCCGTAGGCCGCCACTACGATCAGCTCAGGGGACATCTGGCGGATCTCCTCCAGGGCAGTGCCGTCCTTGAGAGTAACAGGCTGGAAAACAGGAATATCATGTGCAAGGGCTATCCGCTTTACAGGTGGTGCCTGGAGCTTCATTCCCCTGTTTTTCGGCCGGTCCGGCTGGGTGAATACGCCGCAGATGGTGTGTCCTGCGGCAATCAGCGCCTCTAGGGACGGGACAGCGAAATCCGGGGTGCCCATAAAGAGAATCGTCATTTCCCCTGCTCCTCCAGCATGGCGTCCAGCTCCTCGGTGGTGTAGATCCGGTCGGCCAGATCCGTGTAGAGCTGTCCGTCCAGGTGGGCCAGCTCATGGCAGAAGCATCGGGCGGTCATGCCTGTCCCCTCAGTCTCAAACTCATTTCCGTTCCGGTCGTGGGCCCGGACCTTCACCCATGCGGGACGCTTCACATAGCCCCAGTAACCGGGCACGGAGAGGCAGCCCTCAGGCCGTCCTCCTCCCCTCGCTGGCAATCATCTCAGGGTTGATCAGCTCCAGCATCTCCTCCTGGTCGTTGACCACCAGGACCGCTCTGCGCAGGATGCCCACCTGGGGCGCGGCCAGGCCCAGCCCGTTGGCCTGGGCCAGGGTCTCCCGCATGTCGTCCAGCAGATCCCACAGCTTTTGATCGAAGCGTGTGACCGGATGGCAGTGTTTCTCGAGGACAGGGTCCCCTTTTTGATGATCTCGAAGCGCCATGAAACATTTCTCCTTTGCATAATCAATCCATGGGATTCAGGTCGGCAAATACAGAAGTCCCCCGGCTCTCCCGGTCCTGCCGCACCGCCCGGAGGAGGGCGGCGATCAGGGAACGGAGAGGGCGGCTGTCCTGTCCGACCAGTGTGAGGCGGTATCGATACCGGTTGTTGGCTCTGGCGATGACTGCCGGCGCGGGACCCAGCAGGCGGAAGGACTGATCGGGCAGTTTGGGGAGCTCTCTCTCCAAAAACTGCCTCAGCACCAGGATGTCCCGAAAGGGCGGCGTCCCCAGGCGGCGAGCTGGATTTCCTGCCATAGAAGCTGTCATAGTCCTGGCCGGCGGGTAGGTCTGGATCACCGCTCTCCCCCGCTTCTCCCCGCGGCCGGCCCGGCCCACCACTTGGGTGATCAGAGAGAAGGTGCGCTCCCCGGCGCGGAAGTCGGCGGCATAGAGGGACAGATCTGCGTCCACCACCCCCACCAGGGTCACATTGTCAAAGTCCAGCCCTTTGGCCACCATCTGGGTCCCAACCAGGATGGGGACGCGCTGTTTCTGAAATCGGGATAGAAGCTCCTCGTGGGGGTGGGCGGCGGAGATGGTATCCGCATCCATGCGGAGGATCTCGATCCCGGGAAACAGTGCCTCCAGTTCCTCCTGGACCCGCTGGGTCCCCACCCCGATGAAGTTCAGCCTGCCGCCGCAGGAAGGACACGCAGGAGGAAGGGGCTCAGAATAGCCGCAGTAATGGCACATCAGCCTTCCGTTGGCGGAGTGGTAGGTCAGCCGCACCGAGCATCGTGGGCACCCGGGACCTGTCCGCATTCCCCGCAGGAGACCATGCGGCTGCTGCCCCGGCGGTTCAGGAACAGGATGCTCTGCTCCCCACGTTCCAGGTTGCAGGCCAGCTCCCGGCGCAGCTCCGCACTGATGGCGGTGCAGTTCCCCGCCCGCAGCTCCCGCTTCATATCCACAATGCGGACCTGCGGCATGGCCTGTTGGTTGAAGCGTTGGCTCAGGGTAAACAGACGGTAGCGCCCCTCCCTGGCCTGGTACATGGACTCCACCGCCGGGGTGGCTGAGCCCAGAAGGAGCACCGCTCTATGCTGGACACAGCGGTATTTTGCCACGTCCCTGGCATGGTAGCGGGGGGCGTTCTCTGATTTATAGCTGCTCTCCTGCTCCTCGTCCAGCACGATCAGCCCGATGTGGTCCAGAGGGGCAAAAACAGCGGAACGGGTGCCCAGCACCACCCGGGCCGCGCCGGAACGGACCCGCTTCCACTCGTCGTACCGCTCTCCGCTGCGCAGGGAGCTGTGGAGCACCGCCACTAGCTCCCCAAAGTGGGAGGCGAACACCCGCAGCAGCTGGGGCGTCAGGGAGATCTCCGGGACCAGTACCATGGCGGTCTGCCCCTTGGCCAGCACCTCCTGGATCAGGCGGATATAGATTTGGGTCTTTCCGCTGCCGGTGACGCCGTACAGCAGGGCGGCGCCCGCCTCCCCGGAGGCAGAACCGGTCCAGGCCGCGGAAGGCCGCCTCCTGCTCCTGATTTAATTCCACCGGTCCGGCGGGCTCCACGTCCTCTACCCGGACCCTCCGGAGCACCTCATGCTTCTCCAGGGTGAGGATTCCGCTCTTTCCAGAGATCGCAGCGTGGCGGAGAGGCGCCGGTAAAATACAAAGCTCCTTGGTGGAGGCTGCCCCCAGAGTGCAGAGGAGCTCCGTCACCGCGTAGCGCAGGGGAGCTCGCTTCCGTCTGGAGGCGACCAGCTCCATGGCCTCCTCTGCCGGCATATTCAGCACGGCCAGCCGCTCTGTCTTGTCCCCCACCGCCCGCTGGGCGCTGGTCTCCAGTACCGCGATCTTCCGGTCCAGAAGGACCCGGATGGCGGGGGTGGGGTCCTTGGCGCCAAAGGCGGTGTGGATCTGGGTCATGTCCCCGCCCCCCCCAGCAGCAGAGCATCTCCGCCAGCCTGGCGGCAGCTGGAGCGTCCGAGAGCAGATTCCAGATCTGTTCCGGCTCCAGCCCGGGGACTAAGGTCACGCTGTCCCGCAGGGCAAAGTACATCCCCGCCGGGAGCATGGCCTTCACCGCGTCGCTGACAGTGCAGAAGTACCGCTCCCGCATCCACAGGGCCAGCTGGATCCCCTTTTCATCCAGGACGGGAGCGTCGTCCAGACAGGACAGCACCGGCTTCAGTGTGGGTGTGTTCTCCTCCTGCCGTTCCAGGGAGAGCACGATGCCATCCGACCCACGGTTTCCACTCCCGAAAGGGACGGCCACCCGCATCCCGGGCAGTACCTGTCCCTCCAGCTCCGGAGGGACCAGATAGTCATAGGGCTTGTCGATGGCGTAGATCGCTTTGGATACCGCCACCTTGGCCACCACTCTCCCGATACCGATCCTCCTCTTCCGTACAAGGCAAAGCAAGCGTGGGAAGCCTCCCTCCGCTTGCTCCTCGCCGCCTGCTTACGATTCAGACACGTCCAGCTGACCCTCCGCTACTTCACGGATGGCAATGCTCACCGGTTTGTCGTCCAAAGGGACGCCGGCGGTCTCCGCCTCGCTGGCAATCTGCCGGGCGCGGCAGGCCACCACATTGACCAGCTGATAGCGGCTGGGCACCTTAGCCAGCAGATCTCTCATAGCAGGATAAAGCATCATAACGAAAATTCCCCTTTCAAAATGTTTCTGCGGTTGTCCACCCGGCACTCATTGGCCACCAGGATGGCCTCGATTTCCTCCACTGCGTTGGAGACCTTGTCGTTGATCACCAGGTAGTCGTAGGTCGGGGATCTCCCGGAACTCTATCTTCGCCTTCTCCAGCCGGCCGGCGATCACGTCCTCGTTGTCCGTGTTCCGGTTGTGGAGACGTCGGGAAAGCTCCTCAAAGGAGGGCGGAATGATAAAGATAAAGATGGCTTCAGGGCATCGGGCCCGAACCTTTGCCGCCCCCTGCACCTCGATGTCCAGCAGAACGTCGATGCCGGCGTTCAGTTTTTCCTGGATCATCTTCAGGGAGGTCCCGTAGTAGTTGTCCACATACTCGGCATACTCCAGCAGCTCATCGTCGGCGATCATCCGCTCGAACTCCTCCCGGGAGACGAAGTTGTAGTTCACCCCGTCCTGCTCCCCCACCCGGGGTTGCCGGGTGGTGTAGGACACAGAGAAATAGATCCCCTTCCGCTGGCCCAAAAGCTCTGCGATCACGGTGCTCTTACCCACACCGGATGGACCGGACAAAACGATGAGCTGTCCCTTCTCTTTCTTTTTTGGTCATTCCTCATCCTCCTCTGCTTCAGGGGCCTCCCGGCTCTCCAGACGGCTGGCCACAGTGTCCGGCTGAAGCGCTGAGAGAACCAGATGGTCGTTGTCCATAATGAGCACCGCCCGGGTCCGTCGGCCATAGGTGGCGTCAATGAGCACGCCCCGGTCCCGGGCCTCCTGGACCATGCGCTTGATGGGGGCCGAATCCGGCGACACGATAGCCACCAGCCGGCCGGCGGAGATCATATTGCCAAATCCGATGTTGATGAGCTTCAAATGTCCCGCCCCCTCATTCGATGTTCTGGACCTGCTCCCGGATCTTCTCGATTTCAGCCTTGATATCCACCACATAGCGGGCGATCTCGATGTCGCTGCACTTGGAGCCGATGGTGTTGGCCTCCCGGTTGAACTCCTGGATCAGAAAGTCCAGCTTGCGCCCGGTGGCTCCGCCCTGAGCCAGCATGTGCCGCAGCTGCCCCAGGTGGCTGTGCAGGCGCACCGTCTCCTCGTCCACGGCCACCTTGTCCGCAAAGATCGCGGCTTCTGTGAGGATGCGGGCCGGGTCCAGCTGGGTGTTGGCCAGCACCTCATTCATTTTAGCCTCCAGACGAGCCCGGTATTCCTCCACGGTCTGGGGGGATCTCTCCTCCACCAGGGTGACCAGGCGTTCAATGGTGTCCGCCCGGGTCAGGATGTCATCAGATAGCTTCTGGCCCTCCCGGCTGCGCATCCGGTCAAAGTCGGACAGCGCCTGTTCCATGACGGCACTGATGTCCTGGGCGACCTGCTCCGCATCCTCCTCTTCCTTCTCCACCAGCAGCACATCGGGAAATCGGGAGAGCAGGGAGACGGAGATGTCATCGGACAGCCCATAGCTCTGGGCCAACTCCCGCAGGGCAGCGCAGTATCCGTCCGCCACCGGCCGATTGATGGAGACCTTCACGCCGGCGGCGCCTGCGCTGTCTATTGTGACGAAGACATCCACCTTTCCCCTGGAAATGGAACTCTGGACCTGAGACTTCAGCCCATCCTCCGCAAACAGATAGAGCCTGGGAATGCGGATAGAGCAATCCAGATATCGGTTATTGACGGAACGGAGCTCCACCGTGATGGTACGCCCGTTCAGGCTCTGCTCCGCCCGGCCGTAGCCGGTCATGCTTTCACCATTGGTGCGGTTCACTTCCTTATTTTGATTTCAGCGGCGGCGCCCCGGCATCCGGGCCATCACCAGCGCGATCAGGCGGGACAGGCCCACGTCATAGAGGACGAAGATCAGATTCCCTGCCAGATAGAGCAGCCAGGTCCTCTCCCCCCAGCCACACAGGGGGGATCGGGCAGGAACAGCGCCCGCAGCGCGAACCAGAAGAGGGACAGGGCCGCGTTGAAGCAGGCCAGCTTGCACAGCCACTCCAGGGGCAGGCGCCGCAGGCCCTCGATGTTGTTTTTGACTACCGGGTAGAGCCCCAAGAAGATCAGGTAGAGCAGAGCGACCCCTTGTCCGGCAGCAGGAACAGCCCCAGCAGGGCGGATGCGGCCCAGCACAGATAGCCCGCCGCCCGTCCGGCGGCCAGCACCGCGGCCACCGGAAACAGACCGGCCGCGCCGGTCAGGCCGATGCGCCCTGACGGAACCATACAGGCCAGCCAGAGCACGGCCAGGCTCCCAGCTGCCAGGACCCCGGCAACCGCGGTGCGGCGGCTGGTGGTGTGAAAAGAGGCCATCTCAGCAGTGCCCCCTCCGCACAGGCAGTTCAGGCACAGCAGGCTGGTGCAGCAGTCCAGACCGTCCATCCCTCCGCTGTATCCGTAGGGGCGGTATGCCTGTCCCCCCTGCTGCATCATGGCCAGGGCCTGGCGGTACTCCATGTTCCCTGGGTCCATCTGGCAGGCCAGGGAGTAGTTCTGCATCGCCTCATCCAGCCAGCCCTTCCGGTAGGCGATGCTGCCGGAAAGGAAATACCACTCCCCGTTTTTCTGGGGCACCTCGTTGAGCAGGCGCTCCGCCGTCCCCAGATCTCCGCTGTTGATCAGGTTCCGGATGCGGGCGTAGGTAGGGTTGGCGGAGCCGCTCTGTTGATGACTGTATTGGTATCCGCCGCCATAGCTCTGCCCGCCGTATCCGCCGGACGGACGTTGATAAGAGCCCCCACCTCCCGCTGCGCTGCTTGGTGATGGTCTCATAGGCCTCGTTGATCTCTTTTCATCTTCTCCTCAGCCAGATCGGCCAGGGGATTGTTCTGATAATTGTCCGGATGGTACTTCCGGGCGAGCTCACGATAGGCCTTTTTGATCTCTTCATCGCTGGCATTGGGGCTGACCCCCAAAACACTGTACGGATCGTTCATGTAGGTTTTCTCCAAATCTTTTCTTTTTTCAGACGGGACCAGCTGCCATCAAAGACGGCCTGCTGGATCATGGGGAGCCCCAAATAGAGGATATTCTCCAGCACAGGGGTTCGGCAGCCAAAGTCCGGTACGCAGAACGCGGAGCGGGCCAAATTTAGGGAGTGCTCCAGAGTCAGGGCCAGCGCCTGGTCGTCCCCTCCCTCCCCATATCGGGCGCGGACAGGGTTATAGCAGCCGGAGGCGCGGTCCTCCTCCAGATCGTCCCGGGCGTCGATGAGATAGATCCACCGCCCCAAGTGGTAGAGGAGCTGCTCCAGCGCCCGATCCCGGCTCCGGTCCTCAGAGGGGGGCGCGGCTGCCTGGAGGATGCGGGCGAAGGTGTCGGCCGTCCGGTCGATTGAGGGGCAGTTTTCTGCCTCCAGCCCTGTCAGCTCCTCCAGGCAGGAACGGACTGTCCGGTCAAATTCCGGCCGGCAGACCGCCGCCTTTCGGTAGGCGGGAGCTAGGAGCAGGGCCAGCCCTCTGGCTGGCAGGCCGCTGAAGGGGCCGTCGTCCCGAGCAGAATCCCGCAGCTTCCAGTAGGTGAGGATGATGCTCTCGTCCGCCGCCGCCTCCAGGGCCGGATCAGCGGGACACATCTCCTTTCTGGCCAGCGGATTGGCGTGGCACCTGCCGCGGCAGGGGACGAACCGCTGTTCTGCCGGCCAGAGCAGCAGGGCCAGAAAGGTGAAATCAAAATTGAGGAACATGGGTGCCAGCAGGCCGTATTTCCGCCGCAGTTCCCGGCAGAGCCCACAGTATGTGGCACGATAAAGGTCAAAAATCTTTACACTTCAGTTCCTCCCGGACAGGCCGGACATATCCAAACACAGGGCTCTCCTCACACGCTGTGAAGATACCCCAGCACGGTGAATTCCGGGGTCTTCCGCCGGGTGATGGTCCGGTTGATCAGGACCGCCGGAACGAAGCCCAGGACCAGCCCCGCGGCTGCCATTCCGATGGAACCCCCGTCTCCCAGACCCAGAAGCCTGCCGATGAGGTATCCCCCAGAAGAAAGACGCAGGGGAGGAAAAGACCAGAAGGGCGAAGCCGATGGCGCTGCCGGAGGCGGGCTCCACCTCCACCCAGTCCCCGGCTTGGCCCCCCCTGCGGATCAGAGGCCAGGGCCAGGATCTCCTCCTTGGGGCGCTGGGGGCAGCCCTCGCAGCTGGAACAGCTCAGGCCGCACTCCATTTGGCGCATAAGGGACACCTCCACCACACCGGGATGGACCACTTTTTTTACAATGGCATTTTGACTCATGATGCTGCTGCCTCCAAAGTTTTTGGCCTCAAAAACCGTTTTTACTATCTGCTGATGTTGACCACAACAGAGTACTCTCCAATGACGCCTACCTCACTGTTATAGTCCAGATACACTCTGGCTGGGACGGAGACGGAGCCCACCGTCATCACATTGGACAGGTCTGCCACGATGCGCAGCTGGCTGGCAGAGATGTCCTCCAGGCGCTCCTCGCTGCCTCGCACCACCACAGAGCAGGACTCGGTAGCCACCTCCACATGATAGCCCTCCGGTGCATTGTCATAATCGATGTTGGTCACGTTGAAGGTACGGGTGGACAGGCCGGATATGGTCACCGTGACGACGGCCTCTGTGATGCCACTGACGTTCTCCAGGCTGGAGTCCAGCTCGATGGGTAGGGTGAAGCTGTTGGTCCCCACCACTTTGGACAGGTCGATACTGCCCAGCGAGATCTCCTCTACCTTGGACACGTCCTCCTCTGAGCCGGCGATGGTGATAGAGTCCGGGAAGATGATGGCCGAGGTCACATCCTCGCCGGTGGCACCGCCGCCCGGCGTGTAGTCTACGGTCAGCTTAACTTCCTTCACCACATAGACCGGCATGGTCACATAGGTGGTATCTGTGTCCATGTTGATCTCCAGATCCGTCAGCTCGTTCCCCTCTGCGTCCAGCAGAACGAGAGGAACATTGCCGGAGAAGCGGGTGTTGAGCTCTTCGCCCTCCAGCACCGCCTCCACCTTCGCCACCCTGGAGACCGCCTCCTCCGAGCCACTGATGGTCACGGTCTCTGGACTGATGGTGATCTGGCCCGCCTGGTAGCCCGGGGCGATACTGGCCTTCAGCACGGGCTGGATCTCAAAGGTCTTGGAGTACAGCCGTGCCACCATAACGGTGATAGTGGCAGGCTCCTGAGACTCCTTGGTGATCTCCGCTGTGCTCACGTCCCGGGGCCAGTTCACGTCATACTGGAGGATCTGCTCCCCCTCGGTACACTGGGACACGTTCACGGTCACGCTGAGATTGCGGTTGCTCAGCTTGTTCAGGATACTGATAGGGGCGGTGATCTTCAGGTCCACCGCCGTGTCAGAGACCGCAGTGATAGTGAGCCCCTGACTCTCCAGGATAGTCTCTCCCGTCAGGGTCACCGGTACGTTGTAGATCGTCCGGCTCCCCGGGGGGTCCAGGTCGTTGCGGACGTACATCCAGAAGATCACGGCCAAAAGACGGAGATCAGGACAAAGACCCACTTGCTGTTCTGGATACGCTGGATCATTCTGTCCCCTCCTTTTTCCCTCGGTTGAACAGGGCGGCGACCAGGGGGAAGAGGTCGCTCTTCTTCTCCCCGTCATCCTCGTCCGTCTTCAGTTCATTGCGCAACAGGCGGTCCAGGGTCTCAGGGGCCAGGTGGCGCTTGAGCATGCCGCCCACCGCCACCGAGATGGAACCGGTCTCCTCCGAGACGATGGCTACCACCGCGTCAGAGTGCTCGCTCATGCCGATGCCTGCCCGGTGGCGCATCCCCAGGTCCCGGCTGAGGTTGGTGTTGCCTGAGAGGGCAGCATGCAGCCAGCCCCCCACGATGCGGCCGTTACGGACGATGACCGCCCCGTCATGGAGTGGCGCCTTGTTCCAGAACAGGTTCTTCAGCAGTTCGCTGGAGACGGCACAGTCCAGCGCCGTGCCGGTTTTGATGACCTCGTCCAACAGGTTGGCCCGCTCAAAGACCATCAGCGCCCCCACCTTGTCCTTGGACAGGGAGGTATAGGCCTCCACAGTCTGGGAGATGGCGCTGTCGATGTCGTGGGCGGCCCTGGGGCTGGACGAAGACCTTGCTCATCCTGCTGCTGCCTACCCGCTCCAGAAAGCGGCGGATCTCCGGCTGAAACAGGATGACCAGCACCAGAAGGCGTACTCCACTACCCGGTTGAGCACGAAGC